>Ga0209990_10001137_pt1 | contig 23445 bp, 20 predicted proteins | sample NOAtaG_6_FD_187304 | JGI IMG/M metagenome (GOLD analysis project Ga0209990, IMG submission 187304) | Freshwater lake microbial communities from Lake Erie, under a cyanobacterial bloom - NOAA_Erie_Diel5S_2200h metaG (SPAdes) (version 2) | ecosystem: Environmental > Aquatic > Freshwater > Lake ...
CCTCACCCCCCTGCCCCCTCTCCCATCAAGGGAGAGGGGGAGCTAGACTAATTTCTTGTTCCCCTCTCCCATTAAGGGAGAGGGGCTAGGGGTGAGGGTCTTAGAAACTTCCACGTAACATCAGTTTTTAATTCAATAAATAGCGTAGCCATTTATTGATTTCGCATTGTGTGTCTTATAGATCAATTAAAGAGAATATACTCAGCTACATTAATCTAGTCATCAGTCTCAGAAGCCTTAGCAATCAATTCTAAATCCTTAACAAATTGACAAATTGTGTATCCAAGTTGATGAACAGAGATTAAGACTGAAAAATTTATGCCTCATTTCTACCAAAAAATGCTGTCAATACATCTAAGTAGCTAGACATAAGTAAACTAAAAACCGAGAGTTTTGTTCCGCCCGCTACGCGGGCGGAACAAAACTCTGGTTTGGGTTTTAATTAAGTTGAGCTACTTACGCTTCGACTACGCAACTGATCTGTAATCGCTTGTGGAACATGAACATCCATGTACAAATCGATCGCTATTTATATTAGTCCTTAAGATTTCATGCGAATGTAGAAAGGTAACTTAGTGGATTGAGTTATGTTTTCTTGAACTTGCAGCCATTCTTGTCTTATTTCTTGATCAATTTCTTCTTGATGATCTAAAAAAGTAGTAGCCCGTTGCTGCATGGGCTTCGGCTAGGTTTAAGTAAAGGTGTTGACGACAGATATCTTCGACTGACCAGCTATAGTCGATATAGTCCATCACAATTTGCACGACTCTAATGCGTGGTAAGCGTGGTAAATGTCCAGACTGATGCTCACTTCTTTCGATATGCGGATAACTGAGTGTCAGCGTAATGTTTTGGTTTCACCTAGCTAATTTGCCATATTCTAACAGTCTTGATCTTTGCTGCTAATAGCTAATAGCTTATCATTGGACTTAATTGAGAGTTACCTTGCACTAGTGCACCCTAACAAGAATTAAGTCGACTGTTCGGTTGAAATATGATCGCTTCTAAACCAATCAGTTAAATTTTGCGTTTTACTCAACTTCATATACAGATTCATATCGATCACTTATCAATTATTTATCTTTGCGATCGCCGAAAATTTCTCAGAACTCATCAACGATGCCGACAATTTTTACTTCCTTAAACTTGGCTAAAAATAGACAACTTTAACCAGCTCTTCGGTCAGGCATAACGCCCCCGTTCACCCGCAACTAGCAGCCTATCGATCTCAATGAAGAGACTCTGCACGGTCGGTGTGCAACGGGATTGTTTTGCAGCCATTGGTGCTCGTCTCCTCTTGGAATTCTTCATCAAGTTCTGCAAGCTTATCCAAAATACTGACAAACTTTTCGCCAAAGGGAGTTATACAGTATTCGACACGAGGTGGAATTTCTGGATAGGCATGACGTTGGAGAATCTTGTAGCAGGTTAGCTTTCTTAAACGTTCATTTAACACCTTTGTTGTTAGCCCCTCAACACTACGTTCCATTAACCCTGGTCGGCAAACCCCCTGCCTCACCAACTGAAGGACTGTAAATGACCATTTACAGCCTAGGATATCTTCAGCCATTTTGAGTGTTGGCGTTTGCTTAACAAAAGTATTTACATTTTCTTTCTCAATCATTTTCCCTAATCCGTACTGAAAAGTACCTACCCTACCAAATTGTAACTGCTTTCGCTACTTTCGTCGCTTTGATAGGGTGATTCTACAATCCAAAATAAGGAGCACAAACAATGAAATCAAAAGCAACCTTCTATCATGCTGGCTGTCCAGTCTGTATCAGTGCCGAGCAAAATATTGCTCATGCTCTCGATCCTAACCGCTTTGAATTAGACATTGTTCATTTAGGCGAACTCAAGGAAAAAATTGCAGAAGCAAAAGCACAAGGTGTTCAATCAGTTCCAGCTTTGGTATTAGATAACCATCCTTTCCACATCAACTTTGGCGCATCTCTAACAGATTTGGCTTAGATTACTCTCAGCTTTGCATCGGTTTCCCTTAATAGAGGGGAGCCGCATTTCTGAACATTGGCTATTAGAACTGCGGCACAACGGTTGAAATCATCGGCGGCAGGCTATCTTGATCCCTGCAACTGATGGTTTCAACTGTCTGCTGCATTTGAGTTGTTATCTGGTATTGAATGACATGGGAAGTAGCTTTGCAAGTACTTTAATGTGAATCGTTTTGTTTCTTCTACCAGTCGCTGCCGAAACGTTTGCTCTTGGCTGAGAGATAGCCATAATAATGTCCCGATCGCTTTTACCAGCACAAAGGCGATCGCTTCATAATCGGCTGGCTCCAAGCTGGCATCGCGTCTGGCTAAGGAACTTGCTAAATCCTGAATCAATTGGGCATCGGTTGCCTCATCGATTTCTGTCAATTCGCGTATCGTTCCCTGCACCTCCATGAAAATCGCATGGTATGTGGGATTTTTGGAAAAGAAGTGATCGGTGGTATCAATCAAATGATTTACATAATCCGCCAAAGAGAGGGCAGCTAATTCAGCTTCATCAACGACGGCTAACTCTTGATGAAGCTTTTCTGCATAACGGAGTGCCATGGCTTTTAGAATCGCGGCTTTGTCTGGGAAAAACTGGTAGAGCGACCCGATCGGAACTTCGGCATGAGTCGCGATCGCGTTGGTCGTCGTTGCGGCGTAACCCTGACTGGCAAACAGATGTTCTGCCACATCCAGAATTCGATTGACCCGTTCCTGACTGCGAGCCTGTTGTGGTTTGCGGCGCATTCCACCTGTGGCTGATAGGATTTCAGACATCGCGTTCTTCCTGACCTTTAAAAATAAATGAGTATTCCTCACGTTTTTCTTGACAAAACATGAGGAATACTCGTATTGTAGTAATATGAGCAATGCTCGCATTTTAACCTGATTAGCGCCAGAGATTCCTGTTATGTCCCAGAATTTGCTAATTCCAAAAGCTGACTCTGCCGATATACATTCCTGCTGTCTGCTGCAATATGTCTATCTTGGGTTTTGGTTTGAGCGCTACCAATGTTTCCCCTGGTTTGTATTGATGATCGCTCCACTCAAATTACTATTTGTATCTAGAGTGGAACAGTCTCATGAACAAGTTCGCTATTTCAACGCGATCAATTAGATTGATTTTGTCAGTGTCTATGGAGTGCTCAATGACTTGCTCTGGTATCAGTCTGTGAGCGAATTTGTTGTATTTGTCAATTTTTCAATGTTAAAGCCTTTTTAGAGTGATTTTCTATGCAACTACTCAATACGTTGACGGCTAATGCTTCTGCCAACGCTCCTGTACAAAAACAGAGGAAAAATCCAATTCTCAAAGGGTTGCAATCAGTTCTGTCAAAACTGCTGCTTGCTAAGTCATTCACCTCAATGCTGTTTGGCGACTATAGCCTAGAAACGGTTGGTGAGTTGACTTACGGATTATTAGGAACTCCCGCATACGAGCGGTTGGCTCAACATCTCAATCAAGAGCCGGCTTGCGCTGCCCTGATCCGCAATCGCTACATTCCCCCTGCCCATGACCTGGATGCTTTACTCAACCTTCCGCCCGATTCTCTGGGGTACATCTACGCCGACCAGATGAAGAAAACGGGATTTGATCCCAACCTCCATGCTAGCATGATCGCCAGTTCGGATGCCGAATACGTTGAGTTACGGCTGAGCCAGACCCATGATCTCTGGCATATCATCACCGGATTTGGCACATCCCTAGTCGATGAAATTGGCTTACAGGCATTCCTTTTGCGCCAATTCCCCTATCCACTGGCAACTATGTTGGTTGCGAATAGTTTAATCTTCACCACGTTGAAAGAGCCAGAAATGTTACCCCAGTTGCTGGCAGCGATCTCCCAGGGATTTCAAATGGGTAACGCGGCTAAATCCCTTTTTGCCCAGAAGTGGGAAGAGGGGTGGGAGAAACCTTTGACTCAATGGCAGGCGGAGTTAAATATTCCGCTTATCTACTGGAGATTAGACTAAGTTGATTAAGATAATCGAAAAAGAGCAGAACAAAGTACCCCAGAGAATGAAAAGGAGAACAGTTAGGGAGAGGAATCAAGGTTGTCTTTGTTGACCTTTTTTTGACAGGAAGCCCATTTTTCGATGATAGGAAATCTAGAAAAATGAGAGAGCTTGCATTGAGCAACTCAAAAATATTTCACAGATTGAATATTCTCGTCATCGCAGTCCCATCAATGCTTTGATTAATATCATTTGTGGGCTGATTGCTTATTGCCATCAACCCAAGAAGCCATCTTTACATATGGATTGGGTTTTATCCTCTGTTTCTTAACCTGAAATCACGTTAAAAATAAAAGCCTTGCCTAGCAAGACTTTTATTTTTAGGCTTTGAGAGAGGATTTGCTACGCAAATCACCTCTCAAAGCCCATCTAAAATTTGGTTGATCGCATAGCAAACGACCAAAGCTTCTAAATTTTAAGGTTACTTATACCTCATATACCTACCTGTAGCGCTTTTTAAATAATCCTGCACTTCACTTGACTGGGACGCACTGTAACTATAACAACATCTATCCATAACCTTGCCTTTATCGTCTACATGCCATACGATGACTTAGCATAATTAATGCTTATTAAAAAATTAATAAGTAGCTAGACATAAGTAAACTAAATACCGAGAGTTTTGTTCCGCCCGCATAGCGGGCGGAACAAAACTCTCAGTTTGGGTTTTAATTAAGTTGAGCTACTTAACCTATCAAGAAAGTTGGATTCAACTAATTATTTGGCAATTCGTTCAAGCTGTTTTAGAATTGCTAAACCCAACATCCAATCTGGAAAAGTAAAGCATGGAAGCTGAAAATAGTAAACAAGTTCCCACGGAACCACTTTTCTTGACTAGAGTTGAAAACCTTGAGAAAGAGATTAATGATTTAAAAGCTCAAAATCAAAATCTCAAAGATCAGTTAAACTCCAAGATTCTTCAGGAACAGCAACTCGCCCTCGCTAACTATTCCCTACAAACAGAAATAATTGATCGCCAACAGACTGAGGCAGCTCTGAGATTACTTTTAGAGAAACTGACAAGTGAAAAAAATGATTTAGAACTAATTTTAGATACTACTACTGCCCATAGTGACACTATTGAAGCACTGCTTTATGAAAAAGTACTATCGCTTGTCCGTGAAGTAGCGATTGACGGATTAACTCAAATTTCTAATCGGCGCAACTTCGATCAACACTTAGCGACTGAATGGCAACGTTTAGCTAGAGAAGGCTCACCACTTTCTTTACTATTATGTGATGTGGATTTTTTTAAACGCTTTAATGATCGCTATGGGCATCCTGCTGGAGATACATGTTTAAAGTCGGTAGCAAAGGCGATCAAAACTTGTATCCGTCGTCCCGCCGATTTAGCAGCCCGTTATGGCGGTGAGGAATTTGCGGTAATTTTGCCGAGTACACAAAAAGAGGGAGCACTATATATCGCCAAAAAAATTTGTCAAACTGTCAATGCTCTCCAAATTCCTCATGAAGCCTCCTATGTAAGCAATTATGTTTCATTGAGTATTGGGGCATCTACAATATTCCCTGAGCGAAAAATCGATCCCAAGATTCTCATTGAAGCCGCCGATAAGGGTTTATATTTAGCAAAAAATCAAGGACGTGATCGTGCAATATTTAGTAATAATCCTTAACGTAAGTTCGACAAATTTTGACAGTTGTAATTATTGTAAAACATGTATTTCAAGGAATCCAATTTGAGAATTAAGAATTAAAGTACATTTAGAAAAATACAAAAACATTTTCTGAAGTGCGGCTTTGCCGCACTTCAGAAAAATACTCCTAACCACCAACATTAAGAGTTGCTTTTGCTGGATCGTAAGGTTCTAGTTCAACTTTAACTGGTTTTACATGCCAGATATCATCGCAGTATTCCTTAATGGTACGATCAGAAGAGAACTTACCAGAACGAGCAACATTGAGAATACTCATAGTTGTCCAACCCTCAAGATCCTTATAGGCTTCAGCCACACGAGCCTGACAATCTACATAGGCTTGATAATCCGCCAGTAGCATATAATCGTCACGGTAGAGTAAAGCATCGACAAGAGGCTTAAACAAATCCTTTCTGCTTGGGGAGAAATATCCCATTGCTAAGCGATCAAGCACATGACGCAATTCTTCATTCTTCTCGTAGTAAGAATAAGGATTATAACCTTCAGTCTTTATTTGCTCAACCTCTACGGCAGTAAGACCAAAGAGGAAGAAATTATCTTCGCCAACTTCTTCACGAATCTCGATATTCGCTCCATCTAATGTACCAATGGTCAAGGCTCCATTCATAGTAAATTTCATGTTGCCTGTACCAGAAGCTTCCTTACCTGCGGTAGAGATTTGTTCTGATAGATCCGCTGCAGGATAAATTAATTGTCCAAGGGAAGCACTGAAGTTCGCTAAGAAGACAACCTTAATCCGTCCATGCACATCAGGGTCACGATTAACAACATCTGCAACCGCATTAATTGCTTTGATAATCAACTTCGCCATAAAGTACCCAGGAGCCGCCTTACCACCAAAAATGAAGGTGCGAGGAGTCATCTGAATACTAGGATTTTGCTTAATGCGAAGGTACAGAGCGATGATATGCAATAGGTCAAGATGTTGACGCTTGTATTCATGAATCCGCTTCACTTGAATATCAAAGATAGAATTGACATCCACTTCCACGCAATTGTGCGCCATGATGTAATCAGCAAGCTTTTGCTTATTAGCTTGTTTGATCTGTCTCCAGCGATCGCGAAAATCTTTGTCATCCACAAAAGTTTCGAGTTTACGCAGTTCATCAAGATGCTTGAGCCACGTATCACCAATTTTTTCAGTAATCAATCCTGATAAAGCAGGGTTGGCTAGTAAGACCCAACGGCGAGGGGTAACACCATTAGTTTTGTTATTAAATTTTTCTGGCCAGAGTTTATAGAAATCTCTTAAAACATCCTGCTTAAGTAGTTCTGTGTGCAAGGCCGCGACCCCATTAACAGCATGACTACCAACAGTCGCCAAGTTTGCCATGCGTACTTGTTTGCCATTACCCTCTTCGATGATAGAGAGACGAGACAATAATTCTTCATCATCTGGATACCAAGTTTGGACATCCTGCAAGAAGCGATGATTGATCTCGTAAATGATTTCCAAATGACGAGGCAATAAGCTCTCAAACAGAGGTACTCCCCACTTTTCCAAGGCTTCAGGCATGAGTGTGTGGTTAGTATAAGCAAAAGTGCTTTGGGTAATGCGCCATGCTTCATCCCAATACAGACCATGCTCATCAACCAACAGGCGCATCATTTCCGCAATGCTAATCGCGGGATGCGTGTCATTTAGCTGAATCGCTGCATGTTCAGGTAAGTTGTCAAGACGATTATACTTTTTGAGATGACGACGAATAATGTCTTGTAATGAGCAGGAAACAAAGAAAAATTGCTGTTCTAGACGCAACTGGCGACCTTGAGGGGTATTGTCGTTGGGATAGAGAACCTTGGAAATGGTTTCTGATTTGATCTTGGTTGCTACAGCACCATCATAGTCGCCAGAGTTAAAAGCTTGGAAGTTAAAATCTTCGCCTGCTTCTGCTTTCCATAGACGCAAAGTATTTACGGTATTGGTTTGATATCCAGGGACAGGAGTATCATGGGGAATGCCTTCAACGGTAAAGCTAGGAATCCAACGGGTATGCGGAAGACCGCGATCATCATTATAAATTTCTGTATGTCCACCAAATTTGACCTGAACCGTGGATTCATAGCGGACGACTTCCCAAGGATTGCCACAACGGAGCCATTTGTCAGGAATCTCCACCTGCCAGCCATGTTGAATCGATTGGTTGAAAATGCCAAATTCATAGCGGATGCCATAGCCCATGGCTGGGACTTCTAGGGTAGCTAGAGAATCAAGAAAACATGCGGCTAAACGTCCTAGACCACCATTTCCTAGACCAGGATCGGGTTCTTGCTCTAAGATTTCGTTTAAGTCTAGTCCCGACTCTCGCACAGCTTGCTCGATTGATTCATAGAGGTCAAGGTTAATCAAGCTATTACCGAGATGTCGTCCCATCAAAAATTCGGCAGAAAGGTAATAAACTGTCTTGATGTCTTGCTCATGATATACCTTGAGGGTTTGAAGCCAACGTTGCAACAGGCGATCGCGTGTGGTGTACGATAGCGCCATGTAATAATCGGTAAAATTTGCCAGAAGTGCTAGTTTGCCTTGTATGTAGAAAAGATTATCGGCAAATGCTCGCTTCAGGGTTTCAATACTTAAACCTGTGCGATCATCTTCTACCGTAATATTGCTGATTTGATTAGCAACATTTGTTTGCATAGAATTATTCCTGAATGGTTATTTGTCTTATTGCCGTTCTGCTGACCCTAAGGCGGAGGGCAAGGCTACTTTCCTATCGAAGCATAAACTTTGAGGTGTTGAACATTTATTAACTGATAATTTATGTTTAGAAGGAATAATATTTATGGTTTCATGACATCAGCTTAAATTCTTATGAAAAAAAGACTTGTTAGGATTTTAAATTAGCAAGGCATAACTGAAAAATAGATTTAAAATCTACGGCTCTTGCTACACATGCACCACAGGTTTTGGTGTTTTGAGATATAACTTTTAGGCTATAACTAATGATGATTTACGACGCATCATGCCGTAAATCATCTTTGTTATGGTCGTTATGGTAGAGTTTCTAATTCTGAAGGAAGAAGGCACAAAGCCTTAATTATCCTTACGATACCAGCCCTTTCCTTTTTTGGGCTACTAATAACAGGAGCTTAACTACTCAGCAGGTTCAAATTTATATAGCGATTATCAATCTGCTTGTGTCATTAATTATGGTTATCAACTAACTTAAATTTTACTGAGAGTTAGCCAATAAACAAACTCAGCCCTTTAGTTTTCTTTGGAGAATATGCGTATGCGACTTTCACCTATATGGTTGCTTTCCTTAATATTGACAATCATTTCTTTGAGTTTCGCTAAACCTGCGCGATCACAAACTTCTGAGCCATATATACAGACTCCTAAACCACCAACATCACGTCCAAGTAGTGGCTTCGACCCATCACGAATTTTAGATCTGATCAATTTATTAGCTCGTCCCAGTAGCTCAACACCGAACGAGCAAGTAGACTTATCGCCCGACATTGCCGAGATTCGCGGACAAATCAGTCGGTTGTACTTTCTCCTAGCGAGACAATACTCCGTCCAAAATCAAATACCTGAATCCTGTAATGCCCTTGAAAATGCTTACATTACAGAATTAGAAGCCTATTTACGCAAGAGACTGCGATCGCGTCAACCTTCCAGTAATGACTGCTATACCTCTGAGGTAAAAAGGATCTCACAGCTAACAGGCAGTCCAACAGCTCTAATTTACGCTACGACCTCTAAGGGTGGTTTAGAAATAATTGCAGTCACGCCACCGAAGACAACTAAACCTGCTGGGATATTCCCTCGAACTCGTGTTGCTACCAAATCATTAGAGGAAAAGCTAGGTATCCCCTCCAATGTTCTCTCAGATGATGTTCTGACTCAGAACAGCCGAACAGAGTCATACCCCGTTCGCAAAGTTGAACACAACGCTACTACGGAACAAGTTGATCAAGTCATCCTTGACTTTCGCAATAATTTACAAGACTACCAATCCTTCGACTTTTTGCCCCAATCACAGCAGCTTTATAATTGGGTAATTCGTCCCATTGAACCTGAGCTAGAGAAATCTCAGATTAAGACTATCGTATTCGTGATGAATGGGAATTTGCGTGTAGTTCCGCCTGCAGCTTTTCATGATGGACAACGTTACCTAATTGAGAAATATGCGGTGACATCGATTCCTTCATGGCAACTTACCGAGATTAACCGCCCTGATCGCACATTGACTCCTCAAATCCTAGCTATGGGACTTTCGGAATCCGTGGAAGGATTACCTGCTTTGCCAGCAGCTAAGTTAGAAGTGGAAGTAATCGCTTCTAAAGTATTAGTTGGAAAGAATTACCTAAATCGTGATTTTACGAAAGACAATTTGCGCTCACAAATCAGCAATCAAAAATTTGGGATAATTCACTTAGCAACCCATGCAAAATTTCTCCAAGAATCGCCTGCAAAATCCTTCATTCAATTTTGGGGTGATCAATTACAAATGAGTCAAATCTCCAATATGAATCTGACAACTGATTTACTAACCCTAAGTGCTTGCGAAACTGCCGTTGGTCAACATCTGGGTTTAGCAGGTTTAGCTGTAGATTCAGGTGCGACAAGTGTCTTGGCTTCACTATGGGCGGTGAGTGACGCAGGGACTGCTCCTTTTATGGTTCGTTTTTATAGTGGCTTGCCATCTGCACCGAGTAAAGCGATTGCTCTTCAAGAGGCACAGTTAGCCTTTTTGAATGGAGAAGTTAAAATCAATAACAACCACATTCAAGGAATTAAAGGGTTTCCCAATATTCCATTTCCAATTAATGCCAGAGGAATCGATTTAAAACATCCCTACTTTTGGTCGTCATTCACTCTAGTTGGCAACTGGTTATAGCCTATAGTAAGTAGCCAGACATGAGTAAACTAAAACCCTCGGTTTGGGTCTTAATTAAGTTGAGCTACTTATTAGACACTTCCACTTGTTATTTTTACTACTTAATCAATCAATGAACTGTGTGGTATTTGCTCCGAAGAGAGAAAGTGATCGCTTATCCAAAAATTTCCGCAGGATCGGCAGACTGGACTTTGCGTAATGATATTGCTCCTGAAATCACACACATAATCATCGTTAAGATCATTACAGGAATTGCCTTGTCCCAAATATATAAGGGCAGTAAAGTGGCATTTCTTGTAAGATTATACAAACCAAAGGAGATTCCAAGCCCAGGGAGAAATCCGAGTATTGATAATACAAAAGCTTCCTGAATGACTACCTGTGCCAAGTAAAAATTGTTATAGCCCATTGCCTTAAGAGTGGCATATTCCGCAAGGTGATCGGATACATCAGTATATAAAATCTGATAGACAATCACGATGCCAACAATAAAGCCCATGACTGTACCCAGAGTAAAGATAAAACCGATCGCTGTGCTTTTTTGCCAATATCCTTTTTCAAACTCAATGTAACCTTGAACAGTCAAGATCCTAGTATCGTCAATTGCCGCATCTTGAGATTCTTTGAGATCCTCAATTGTTAAATCTGACTTAGCAATCAGCACCTTATTTTTATCTTCTTCACGAATGAGATTGCCATCTGTACCAATACTCTCTTTGTATAGTATTTTGATTCTTTTGCCATCAGGTGATAATTTTTCGCGAGGTAAGACCACTATTTCCGCAGGTTGAGTAAGGATATAGTCTAGCATTGCCTCATAGGGGGATGCATTTGGTTTTAAGTTAATTAAGCCAACATTAATTAATCCTGAGCGACGATTGTCAAAGATTCGCAAAAAATTAGTATCACTAGTAATGATTGCTCCATCGGCAGCAAAGGATGCACCAAGTTCAAACAAACCACCGATCATGAGTTTCCGATTAGCAACTTCGCGAGTCACTATATTTTGGCAAGTAAAAGCTGAGTTACTAAAGGTTGATTTGAGAGCTAGGGAGCCACATTCACTAACAATCGGACCAAACTCATTACGTGAGGCGCGATCAAAGAGAACTACATCTTCAGTTTTGACACGATTAATATTGAACTCCGCTCCTGGCATTTTAAAAACTTTGGCATCAGGATTGGCTCCCAATATTAAGATATTGCGCGTTTGTCCCGCAGGATCTTCTTTAATTTTCCAAGCGGCAAGCCCGATATACAGAGGATTGACTGATTCAACTTGCTTCATCCCCAAGGCTTGATAAAGGCGACGTTGGGAAAAGTTTCGCATTCCCACAAGGTTAGTTGATTGGGGACTGATAATGACCAAATCCCCAACAAGATTGCTCTGGAGACGGATCGCACTGGTAAAGAGGGCATCGCGGAAACCAAGTTGTAAAAACATTAAAACCACCGCAAAGGTAATCCCTGCGATCGCTACCAACAAACGGCTTTTTTCATAGGTAAGCTGTAACCAAGCAAGAGGAACGGCAAAAATCATAGATTAAACTTCAATTTTGACTCTGACTTGTAAATTCGTAAGCCCTGAAACTTTTTGGCTATTATCAAGCTTAATTTTGACTTCGATAATCCGTGCATCAGTTTTCGCAGCAGGATCGGTTCCTAGGACATCATTTTTGGCAATTCGCAAACCAATTTGATCGACTTTGCCTGTAATTTCTCCTTCAAAGACTTCACTCTGGATAATTGCCTTCTGCCCAACTTTAATCTTGCCAATGTCAGTTTCATAGATTTCGGCAACTACATACATCTGTTGAGTATTGCCAATTTCCACAACTCCATTGTTCTGACTGACAGTTTCTCCAATTTTAGAATTGACTTTGAGAATCTGACCATCAATAGGAGCACGAACTTGCGATAAGTCTAAATCAATTTCGGCTTTCTTGACATTCACGATCGCAGTTTGTAACTGAGCCTCAGCAAATTGGACATCAGTTGGGCGGACTTCTCTAACACTGTTTAATAAGCCTTGGGATTGTCTTAATTGAAATTGTGCTTGCTGAATTTGTTGTTCTGCTTGGATAAACTGTCCTTGCAAAGTTTCGACCTTGAGGCGATAGGTATCAAGAACTGTTTGGGAAATCGCTCCTTCTTTATAAACCTGTAGAAAACGATTATAGTCTTTACCTGCAATTTCTAACTCAGCGCGAATTCTGGCGGCATTAGCCTCAATAGATTTGATATTGGCAGCAGCAGACATGACATTACCCTCCTGGGCAATGATTTCACCACTTTTTGCACCAGCCTTAACTTTAGCAAGATTTCTTTCACTCTCCTGAGCTTGACTTTGGGCTTGAAGCAGAGCTGCAACTGAGCGATCATAACTGTCTAAGACGGCAATTACCTGCCCCTGCTTGACGATATCTCCTTCTTTGACCATTAACTTCACAATCCGAGATGTGCCAAGCGTAGAAGGAGAGGCAACTTTAATTACCTCTCCTTGTGGTTCTAAACGCCCTAGTGCACTAATGGCTTTGGGTTGATCTTTATTACTAGTGACATTATTTGTTGGCGCAGATGTATTTTGCTGTGGGTTAGAGCGTCCAAAGACGAGCCAAATACTCACGCCCAGTGCAGCAAGGGCTAAAGCGATCGCGGGAATCAAAAATTTATTTGATCGCTTGGTTACTAAGGCATTTTTCATGTTACTAGGTTGAGAATTTTGGGGAGATGTTGTTTTCTCAGATCCGATCTCTAAGGATGATTCTGACTGTTTTCCTGATTGTTCTTCTACCTGCATATACTCTCCACCGTCATTACTAAAACCTAATCAAAAAACTTGCCAATAGTTTACCAAGATATAACAACTTGTTTGTGCATTAGAAATCCTACAATGAGGCTATATGCTGTAGCAGATTTTTTTCTCACTTTGGGTGGCGAAACAACTCTATAAAATTTGATCAAAATAGGACTTACGCAAACCGAACGAATTTATTACGCTTGAGGTAGATGTGGTGCGGGCTTCGCCCGCACCACATCTACCTCAAGCGTAAGTCCTACAAAAATGAAGATATAGTAATCCTAAATGAGATGTGAAATTATTTTTACAACTGCTTTGGCGTTGCAGTGCTAATTATGTTACGGCTGAACGATGAGAATCTTCGCCTGTCCCTACCACAATAAAACCTTAGTAGTGTTTTCACTACCATCAATTTCTATTGAGGCAGCGCCATAATATCTATATATAATTGACTGAAGGAGCGAAGGTAATGTTGTTTCACTCATCCTATTTGATCTTGATTCCAGGCATGATCTTAATGTTTTGGGCGCAACAGCGCGTTAAAGCAACCTATGAAAAATATGCAGACATAAGCTCTAGTCTAGGTATGACAGGTGCACAGGTCGCCAAAACCATCCTCCAACGCATGGGCATATATGATGTGACGGTTGAGCAGGTTGCAGGTGAACTCACAGATCATTACGACCCCTCTGCGAAAGCTGTGCGTTTATCAGAATCAGTATATGCTTCATCATCCTTGGCAGCAGCAGCGATCGCTGCTCATGAATGCGGTCATGTACTCCAAGATGTGCGCGGCTATCAATTTATGAATGTCCGTGCATCACTAGTACCAGTGGCAAATATTGGCGCTAACTTTGGTCCTTTGCTCGTAATGGCGGGGCTATTTTTGACTTCTCTTGGTAGTCTAAGTACCTTGTTCATCAATATTGGCATTGCCTTATTTGCGGGTGCAATTCTATTCCATGTTGTTACCTTGCCTGTAGAGTTTGATGCTTCTGGTCGTGCACTAAAACTAATTAATGAACTGGGCATACTCCAAGGCAATGAAAATATCGGTGCTCGGAAGGTACTAAATGCAGCCGCTTGGACATATGTAGCTACCGCTATTTATGCTGCTCTACAACTCGTGCAACTACTCTTAATTCGAGGCGATCGTTAATTCCTACATTTATCAAGTGGATACAGGTGAAATGCCAAAATGAGGGAAAGTTATATTTAGCGATCAATTGAGTTAACTAGAGCATAGCTATACACTGGTACTCAGATAATTGTGCTGCCTGCCTACAGGACAGCACAATTATCTGAATTTTAATTTACTTATGCTTTAGGACTTACGCAAACCGAACGAATTTATTACGCATTGGGTAGATGTGGTGCGGGCGAAGCCCGCACCACATCTACCCAATGCGTAAGTCCTGTACTTAACTGATGTTACGAAGATAAATTTGGTTGGACTTGGAAAGTAAGCAAGAAGTACCCAATCAGACTTTTCAGACTTTATTGTTGAATCAAATTCTTACTCCTCATACTTTTCAAATAGACTCTAAGGAACCTCTCGTTACACCAAGTTGATTTTTTAACTGTAACTCCTTCCAAAGATTAGAACCAGAAATTTTGCCATCTAAAAGTTGTTGATAACGATTGATCGTTTCTAATATCTGTGACGGTGACTCATTGACAAACTCTAGACGAAAATGGCGCACACCGACTTCCTTAAAGCGTTGCACAAATTCTGCTCCAGTCTGAGCAGTGCCGTTAAATAATGTATTCCGACAACCTGCGTCAGCTAATAAGACATGTTCAGCTCCTGTGCGATCGCGTAATTTCACATCATACTTGTCACAGGGACGACCGCAATTAGTGTAATCAGTGCCTTTAGACAGAAACGCACAGAATACGCAATGCTCCATATGGAACATCGGCATATGTTGATGAATCGTGATTTCAAACCATTGGGCAGGGCATTTTTTGAGTAGAGATTCCAATTGGTGGATGCTGAGATCGTAGGAAGCAGTGAGTCTTTCTATTTGGAAAGATTGCTTGAAATAGTTGGCGGTTAAAGGATTGGCAATATTAAAGGAGAAGTCGGCAATGATTCTTTCTTCGGAAAAAAATTCTAAATGGTCATAATTGCGAATGAGATAACCATCGGCATTACTAGACCGCACTTGCTTAAGAATATAGTTCTCATTGGGCTTAGTAATGCGTGGTGGTGCAACCCAAATGCTTGGCTTATGAGCAGATTGCCTCGTCATTTCCACAGCATTTCGATAGAATGTGGGATCTTCAAATTCACAATAGATAATCGAAATATCGGTAGTGAGAACTGCTTTTAATTGTTCTAAATTTCTTACTAAGACAATAATTTGGGGCGCAATATCAGGAGTAGATTCAGGCTTAGGCAATAGATCGGTATAGGAATGGGAATTTATTTGCCAACGTTTAGGACTGCCGCTAAACTTATCTATCTGCTCGACTAGTTCGCGGCGTATGCGATTTAGTTCACTCACTGGCAACATCGCATCACCTTGCAAATGATTATGCAGCTTTCTCAAACATAAAGGCGTATTGCCTAATCTTCCCAACTGTTCCGTTAACCTTTCCGTTGTTAAGGGTTTATTATTTGCCATCTCTAAAGGCATTGCTGAATCTACTTGAGCAACATTACCCTGACCGTCACGGGCGATCGCTGTCAAAGTCTGTCCGACTTCGCCATGAATTTCTATCTCAATAGGGCGTTGAAAGAGAATCCTGTTGCTGGTATAGGTTTGGCGCAATTGTTTATCCAGTTCAGGATCGCTAGTTTTCCAAAGGTGATCGCCGACGCGCACCCGCCGTAAATCCATATCGCGCCGCCCAAAGGTGACAATTGTATCCTTGCCCTGAGATTCCACTGCATAAACACGCCCACCTTCTTCGTGATCGCTTGATTTACCCGCATCAAAAACCACACCATCTCCTGCTTTTAGTGGTGCTTGCAATCGCAACACCACTTGTTTATCACGCCCATCCCGAATCTGGATGATTTTGCCCAAATACACGCCGCGCTTTTTACCAAATCGGGCATGGACAAGGGATTGATTGTCGATACCATTCAGCCAACCTGTGTATAGACCTCGCGAAAATGCCATTTCCAATTGGTAGCGATCGCTTACACTCACCTGATGCTCTAAACCCTGCACCACATGATCAATGGCTTGACGATATACCTGCGTCACACTTGCCACATATTCAGGATGCTTCAAACGTCCCTCAATTTTGAGGGATACCACTCCCGCCTCGATCAAATCTGGCAAAACATCTAACCCTGCTAAATCTTGTGGGCTAAGTAAATAGCGGCGATCGCCCAAATCCACTGGCTGACCATCGACAATCATCTCGTAGGGCATTCGACAGGCTTGGGCGCATTCCCCTCGATTTGCCGATCGCCCACCAAGGGATTCACTTGTCAAACATTGTCCTGAATAGGCAACACACAAAGCCCCATGTACAAACACTTCTAATGGCATGCCTATCTGGCGATCGCCGATTTGTTTTTGAATTTTCTTAATTTCGGCGATCGAGCATTCTCGCGCCAAAACCACCAGATCACAGCCCAAAGACTTGGCAAACTCCACCCCTGCAACACTAGTAACCGTCATCTGGGTTGAGCCATGAATGGGAAAGTCGGGCGACAAATGGCGAATTAAGCGACATAAGCCCACATCCTGCACGATCGCCGCATCTACTCCCGCCGCAATAATTGATCGCAAATAGGATTCTACTGAGCCTAATTCTGGTGTAAAAATCAAAGTATTCAATGTCACATAACCCTTCACGCCTCGACGGTGGAGAAACGCCATCAACTCAGTTAAATCTGATTCTATAAAGTTATGCGCCCGCATCCGCGCATTAAACTTTTCCAAGCCAAAATAAATAGCATCCGCCCCATTTTCCACTGCTGCCTTTGCACATTCCCAATTCCCCGCAGGGGCAAGGAGTTCAGGAGCTTTGATAGTAGAGGGAATCAAGGTTTCAACCTCTAATGTCTTTTTATGATTAACAGTCATAGCAATGATATGGACAGATATTCTATTCTAAGATAGTCTAAGGCTTATTTCGCAAATCGTAATATGGATTGCGCCAATTCTCAGATTGAAACTAGAGATTTTATTTATAAATCCATATCATTTATGAGAGCGTAGATTGAATTAACATACAAACGAATTAATTTAGGTAGTCATCCGATGTAATTGTGTTGCGGGCGATTCGTGCCCACAATACAATTACTAAAAAAATTACTTTGCAGTACGAACTTAATTTAAGATTACTATCCTAAAATTACAAACTTCAAAATTGCAAAAGAATTTGACTATTAAAAAGTAGTGAATTTGAATAACCACAAACTGATAAAATCTCTTAGCTATTACACTCATAATGCTAAGTAGCTCAACTTAATTAAAACCCAAACCGAGAGTTTTGTTCCGCCCGCATAGCGGGCGGAACAAAACTCTCGGTTTTTAGTTTACTTATGTCTAGCTACTTATCTTCGATTCTCAGGATTTAAACAAGGTAGTTCCAGAGTTTTATATAGAGCGCAGCACTTCCTTAGCTAAAACTTGACGTTAAATACTAGAAGACTTTGAGTGATTCGATTTCCATTTTAGATAATCTTCTACTGTTGGGAAATATTGGATCACGCCATCTAAGCCTTCAGGTCTGCCCTTAAGATAACCTTCTAAATATGCAGAATCATCCTTACGTGGCAAAATCCCTCCGTCGCGATCGCGTTGTCCTTCTTGATAACGAGCTTCTCTGATATTGCCGAACATAATAATCACCCGTCCCCTTTTCACGCATTGAAAAGCTTTTTAGATTTGTCTCTATTGTATCCAGTATAACAAAAACTAACAAACAGTCTTGATTGTGGACACCATAACTAAAAGTTATTGTAAAAGGATTGTGCATCAGCCTAAATCATGCCTAAATCATGATGCTTAGACAATGTTAATGGTATTCAAAAATCTCGATCCGATTGCTAGCAGGGTCACGCAGATAAAAGCGATCGCAATTTGCTAATGGTTGGCGATCGGGAATAATCTCAACATTCAGACTTTGTAAATGCTGACGAAAAGCTTCCAAATCATCTACTTCAAAAGCAATATGTCGTCTACTGGGGATGTTAGGAATTTCTGGTTCCGTCGCGATATGAACTTGGATATTCCCCAGTTGATACCATGCACCCACAGCCTGTAGTGATGCAGGTTTGGGGATTTCCGATAATCCTAGCGCCTGACCATAGAAAAAGAGCATATCGGCTTCTAATTCAGGTGTGGAAGTAATTTGAATATGGTCTATCGCCTTAAGCCACATATTTTTTCTCCTAATTGATTGAAATCATAAAGTGTAATTAAGCGTGAGCATCACGCCCACTTAATCACACTTTTGAAGCTTGGACTTCTGATGTTTCCAAATCTGGTTCGCGATAATCTTCTAATGCACCGAGATTTTTGAGACTGGGGAATAGCCAGAGAGTAGCAAATACTACGGCGATCGTACCAATGCCACCACCAACGACAGCGATAATCGGACCAAAAACTGCTGCTGCTAAACCTGACTCAAAGCCGCCTAGCTCATTGGATGCGCTGATAAATACGCTATTGACCGCCGCAACCCGACCACGCAAATTTTCGGGGGTGCGAATTTGGACGAGGGTATGGCGAATGACAACGCTAATCATGTCGAGCGCTCCGCTAAAGACTAGCATCAACAGTGAGAGCCAGAACCATCGGGATAGCCCAAAGATAATCGTGACTATACCGAACCCAACGACTGACCAGAGCATCGCTAAGCCTGCACGATGGAACGGTGGCAAGTGAGCGATGATTACAGCCATCGTTAAGGCTCCAATTGATGGTGCAGCTTGGAGAAAGCCGAGTTCTAAGGGACCAACTTGGAGAATGTCCTTCGCAAAAATTGGTAAGAGGGCAGTTGCGCCGCCGAGGAGCACTGCAAAAAGATCAAGGGAAATTGAAGCGAGGATAAGCTGATTATACCAAACAAATTTGAAACCTGCGGATAGAGACTTGATCGATATTGGTTCCGAAGAGTAGGTGACTGGGCGTTTGGGAATGACTACCACAGCGATAAAACAAGATAGTGCCGCCAATGCCGAAAATAGATATACTCCCGTAGCGTTACCAAGAATCGCGATCACTAATCCTCCTAAAGCAGGCCCTGCCACAGCCGCGATTTGGAAACTGCTACTGTTCCAAGTGGCGGCATTGGTAAACATATTGATGGGGATTAACTGCCAGACAAAGGCATCACTGGCGGGTTTTAGGAAAGCGCGACCAATGCCAATCAAGGCAAGAATTACATAGATCCATGCGATCGCCCCTTTGCCATAGGAAATAGTGGCAAGTCCGAGGGAGCAGATAATGAGCAGGAAAATCGCGAATAGGATTGTCTTTTTGCGATCATGGCGATCGGCGACATGTCCTGCTAATAACGTTAATAGGATCATCGGTGTGACTTGTGCCAAGCCTACACCTCCCAAGGCTAAAGCAGAACCAGTGCGATCGTAAATCTCCCAACCAAGGGCTACGGTTTGCATTTGGAAGGAGGTAAAAATGAGAATTCTGCCGATCGCAAAGAGGCGAAAATCACGAATTCTGAGTGCCGCAAAAGGATCAGGGCGATCGGAGAGTTGGTTGATTTTAGGTGAAGTTTGCGAAGATTCTTGATTGGGGCTTTGCGGAAGAGAACTCATGGTAATGCGTAAAGAAAAAGCTTCACGGAGTAGATTTGGATTCAAAAACTTGGTAGAGAAGTGCTAAACTGTCATCAATTTTGGCGATCTGTTCTTCACTCAAGGAGTCCAGCAGATCAGCTATATAGGCACGGGTTAAATCTCTGGCAGCATCAAGGTGTGCTTTACCGTCGGGGGTCAATTTTAGAGAAACACGACGACGTTCCGATGGATGGTCACAGCGATGGACAAAGTTTCGTTGGACAAGGCGTTCCGTATTCGCTGAGGCAGTGGCACAGGTTACGCCCAAATGTTCCGAAAGTTCGACGAGAGATGCACCGGGGTTACGATCTAAAAAAGCTAGAGTCCGAAACTGGGGAACCGATAGTTCAGTTGCCTTGCGATCGCGCATATCGGCTCGAATAAATCGCATGACTAAAGGAATTGTTTCCATTACTTTTGCCGCACATTGTTTGGATAATGTGGAGTCCAAAACTGGAGTAATGGATTCTGAAGCTGTTTGGCGAACTGACTTTTTCGATCCCATAGGATGGTTAACTCTTAGCTGATATTGGTTGTTACAGGGCAAAAGAGTATCCCGAAGGGATACTCTTTGACATTTTATCCCGTTACATTCCAATCTGACGATATAGGCGACCACCAATAAAGGTGAGGGCAATCAGGACTAACACCAAAACTACTGTGTCAAAGCCATAGCCATAGATACTAGTACCATTTAGGAGCATCACTCCCCGCAGGGCATCAACCTCGATCGAAAAAATTGAAAAACAAGCTGCACCCAGCATCACGATTAGTAAAACACCTAACATGGCGATCGCACTAAAGTTAAGCTGTACTCCTAGAACAAAGGACAGGAAATAAACCACCAATACCTGTGATAAACAGCGCACACCCGATGCAACCCCTTCTTGTCGCTAAATTAGCCCAATCGTTGAGCCGTCCGTCGATTTCTAGATGTTTCACGATAATTACCTCCTCCTGTTGTCAATTGATCGCATGTATAATGGATAAATACATCTTCCAATGTTGCCTTTTCACCATTGAGAGAAGCTTTGAGTTCGCTTCCTTAACTTAATCAAGTTTATGCAAATGAAAGAAAAAATTCAGTAAAATTTTTAGAAATGATGGTGATTAAATAGTTAGATACCCTAATAATTTTAACTAATTATTAGGGTATCTAATATTTTGGTATATGACAACCCCCATCGGGTTATTTTTGCGAAGGGCTTGATTTTATGGTTTGCCTGCAGCTAATTACCAAACGAATCCTGTCAGCATATCATCCACCTGAGTAATTGCTATACGGGCAATTTTAGCTAGATTTTTTAATCCCGATAGTTGCTGAAATCATAATTTTATCTAGTACTTCCATTACAGCACTTTACCCTCTAAATACAACCAAGCAATTTTTGAAAAGATCTGTTTCGCAACACTTTCCAAAAATTTCTTAGTTCATTTATTCGGAAATTGCTATTTCTAGTTCGCTTTACAATAAAGAAAGATTTCATGAATTCACCTAATTCCCTAAAACAATTAGGACTTACGCAAAATAACCAAGAACTCAAGTTCTTGGCTCAAAGCTAAATTCAACTAAAGCGGACTCAATAACGCCTGTAATCAACCCATTTTAAGGAGTTTAAGCTTTCATCCCGTAATTTATTACAGGGATATTGCGTAAGTCCTATGGACTTTAAATAATCGCAAAGCCCTTGTTAATAGTTTTACTAAGCAACTCTATTAACAAGGTAACAAGTAACAAGGTAACAAGGGCTTTGAGTATGAATTAATTGTTAAATTGCTTTATATAGGTAGAATCAAGCGATAGGACTGCGCTTTAATCAGAATAGAGATTCCCAAATAAATTAAGATTAGAGGACAGATTTTGCTGCCATAACGGGCAACCAAAACAGAAATTCCAGGGAAACGAGTTAGGCTATAGGAACAGAGACACCAGAAACCAACAGTCAAGTAGCACATGCCCAAGATCACGCCAAGGCTAGGCAAGCTACTAGTTGCAAACAAAGGTATATAGACTGCAATATTGTTGCCTCCATTAGAGATATGCACGGCAGTGACACGATGGGTCTTAGGATCACGAAGTGTTGACCATAATGACTGCTTAATGCGAGGTCTGCCAACTTCGGTATGAACGTGATCTAATTCATCAGGTCTATCATTATTTTCTTCTTTACTTAGTAGCTGATTGATTCCAATAATAACCGGTAGGCAACCTAGCAAGCCAATCCACATATCGGGAACGACCATTCCGACAAAGAAGCCAATCATGCTAATACAGACTAAAATTGTAAATCCAAGGAATTCACCAATTACGACGTGACGGGGACGAAAAGTACGGCTTACTCTTCCAAAGAATGATGTTAGATAAATATTATCGTCAAGGGTTGTTGCTACTGCAACTGCTAGACCTGTGGCGATTGTTCCTTCTAACCAACTCATCTTGAGTTCACTCCTTCCAATTTGCTTTTTACTGAATTCATCATATGGGATTCCCACAATAGAAACAAATATACTTATTTGTTAAAACAATAACTTCGCTTTATAAGTAAAAACTTGTATTCATGTTTTAAGTAACTTGAGATTTGATATGCATAAGATCTGCATCAAAGTCTTTCTGCACCTATATAAATTGTGCAATGTGCAAATTCAATCAGGATCTTCATCAATCACTTTTATTTATTCTTTTAAAAAGAAACTATATTTGATGTTATTGATTATGATCGCTATATTAATGTCATTCCTAATAAAACTTCGACTCAAAAAAGATTCCATCATTTTAACGAGAGAATTCCGTTAATTATTGATTGAGAATATATTGCTAGAATCAGTTTCAGCAAGATGTCGGTAGATCAATAATTCAGAAAGAAATTATGAACGCACTACTAACTTCAATTCCCACAGCTCTAGCAGCCTTTACCGCGACAAACCTTGATGACGTACTTATTCTGCTACTGTTTTTCTCACAGGTAAGTGCAGCATTACGTAAACGCCATATTGTGCTTGGTCAATACATAGGATTTGGGGCGCTAGTGGCAGCGAGTTTATCTGGATATTTTGGTGGACTATTGATGCCCCGTGACTGGATTGGTATGTTAGGGATTTTACCGATCGCCATTGGTCTTAATCGTCTCTTTATCCCCGATATTGAAGATGTTGAATCAGAAGAGAACCTTCAGGAAATATCAAATTCTTGGTTCTCTAACTTACCTGATTGACTGACAAAAGTAGCAAGAAAGTATACAGAGATTGAATTTGAGTAAAAAAGAGGCGTATGCTGTTTTTTGAAGAAAAAGGAGCATAGGACAAATGACCCAAAACGCCTCACGTATCTATA
>Ga0209990_10001140_pt1 | contig 23419 bp, 28 predicted proteins | sample NOAtaG_6_FD_187304 | JGI IMG/M metagenome (GOLD analysis project Ga0209990, IMG submission 187304) | Freshwater lake microbial communities from Lake Erie, under a cyanobacterial bloom - NOAA_Erie_Diel5S_2200h metaG (SPAdes) (version 2) | ecosystem: Environmental > Aquatic > Freshwater > Lake ...
GAACTAGAGCGGATTTAGATGTTGCTGTTTCTACTTTCATTGCTTCTCTTCAGCAGAAAGACCTTCTTGGCTATTTCCTTGAGACTGAAGCCCGTACCGTATTCATCTGAAAACTGCAATATATCCTAGAAGAGGCAAATCTTCATTTAGGTAAAGCATACTAACGTTCTTCCCGATCGCTTCATTTTGCTTGTATAGCAATGTAAGCTTTGCTTAGGACATAAAACCCAAAAGATGGCAGAGCTTCGCTCTGCCATCTTTTGGGTTTTGAATTGTCCTATCTATCTCTTACGTTGCTATATTCATAGAATTTCTCAGCCCCAATGTTCCAAGTTAGGATCGTGCCATCCAACGTAGTAGAGATTACCGAATCATGAATCTGCTCCAGCATTTGCGATTGCAATTGTATGGCTTGAGTGCGTTCTATGACTTTTGCTTCTAGAGTTTGATTGAGTTGGAGCAGTTCTTCCTCGGCTTGTTTGCGATCGCTAGTTATCCAATGGGCTAATTACTCCCCTTCCGACTCGATTCAGGACATGGGTATAAATCATGGTTGTTTTCACATCCTTATGCCCCGCCATTGAGACGGTATTTCCTAAAATCTTGGCGCAGTCATTGGGCGAATATTATCCCCTTCTTTGCTTTCCCAACTGAGATTCGCAGAGCGATTTACACCACCAATGCCATTGAGTCATATCATGGGATAAATTATTTAGTTAGTAAGAGGATTAACTATGGGCGAGTCAAAGCGCCGTAAGGAAGTCATGGGTGAAAAGTATGGAAGCTCAGAGCCGATCGCATCTTGGATACCTTTCTTAACAAAAGACAAGGCTGACACATTTGTGAAAGTTTCTACCCAAGCAGCTTGGTATGGCATTGGTGCAATGGTAGTCATTTGGGTGACGATTCGGTTTATTGGTCCCGCCTTTGGTTGGTGGCATCTTGCCGATTAACCTATGACCTGTCATTTATTAATTCCTGCGGCGGGTAGCGGCAAACGCATGGGAGCCGATCGCAATAAATTGCTGCTACCACTGCTAGGCAAACCAATTTTGCAATGGACTCTAGAAGCCGCGATCGCATCAGAAGCGATCGCTTGGATTGGTGTCATGGGACAACCCCATGACTATCCAGAATTTCAAAAGATTTTTAATGAGATTAGTCAACTTAAACCAATTTGTCTAATTCAAGGCGGAGCAACCCGTCAAGCTTCAGTATTTAATGGCTTAAAAGCTTTGCCAACAGACTGCGATCGCGTTTTAATTCATGATGGCGCAAGATGTCTAGCCACGCCTGAATTATTTGATCGCTGTGATGAAGCTTTGCAAAAGATACAAGGATTTATTGCGGCTGTCCCTGTCAAAGATACGATTAAAATCGTCGATGGTCTGACTATTGTCGATACCCCCAACCGCGATCATCTCTGGGCTGCTCAAACTCCCCAAGGTTTCCAACTAGAAGTGATCAAAAACGCTCATCTCACGGCAATAGAGTTAGGATGGGAAGTTACCGATGATGCGGCTTTATTAGAAAAAGTTGGCTTGGCAGTACAGATTGTGATGGGAGAAGAAACTAATCTCAAAATAACCACTCAACAGGATCTAGCGATCGCTGAATTTATTTTGAAGCAAAGAGATGCATAAAAAAAGATGGAGTGCTTCGCACTCCATCTTTTTTTATGCTTTGAGACTTCTTAATACGACCAAGAGTTCTGAATCTTCGCGTTTAAAAACTGGCAAAAACTCAATATGCTTATAACGGACGATGCCGTGAATATCGATGATGCAGTAGGCGCGTTTACTGCCAAACAAACCTGCAACCCCATATTTTTTACAAACATCTTGGTTGCGATCGCTGAGCAAGGGAAACTGTAAGCCCAACTTTTTGGAAAAAGCAATATGTTTTTCGATTGGGTCAGTACTAATACCTAAAATCTCTGCTCCAGCTTCACGAAACTTTGTCCAATCATCTGCAAAGCACTGCATTTCATTAGTACAAAGAGGCGAAAAATCCCCTGGGTAAAATGCTAGTACGACGTTTGTTTTGCCTTGGTAGCGACTGAGTGTAATATCACCGCGATCGCTAGGTAAAGTAAAATCTGGAGCTTTTTGACCAACTTCGACAGACATAGAATTTCCTGTATTACCTTTTGATTTGGGATTTAGACTGGAGCATAGTACTTATTCCGCAGCCAACCATAATCTTATCAAGAATACTCACCATGGAACATTCTAAACTTCAAAGCTCTAACCACCTAATGACGATTGAGCTATCTAGTGAACTTTATACAGCTTTGCTAAAACAAGTCAAAACAACTGGCAAAACCGAAACCGAGTTAGTTGTAGAGGGATTACGACAGGTTTTAAGTCAGCCTGATGACAAAAACACAGAAAAAGATCGTTTAGCGATTCTCGAAGCTAATTTAGAAAAAAAGCTCAAGCGATACGTAGACAGCTTAATCAAAGATCGCCACAGCAATGTTGCAGCAAACCCAGAAATAAGCGATCGCAAATCATTGGAGCGAGTTCTACCAATTCCCACAATTAGACCATTACAAGTAGGCGATCGCGTATTGATTCTTGAACCCGATAGTCCTTATTACATGGCAAAATTGTTAGTAATTCGCACTAGCTTAATTAGGGTGACAGTGGATACTGATACAGGCGAAAAAACATTCTTAAAAAGAGATTTACGTTTTGTTGAATCTAGTTCAGAAAAGTAAAAGCGACACTTTTAGGCAATTTCTTATTTAAAATTTACCCCACCCTAACCCTCCCCTTGCAAAGGGGAGGGAACAAGATTTCTAGTTTTCCCCTTTGCAAGGTGAAATTAAAAGGAGTAAATCCGACTTGTTTTTTGGCGAGGGGAGATTATTTACAAGAAAAGGACTTACTTCTTAACTTTGGGCGATCGCAGAACTTTGATGGCAGTGAATCCTGTAATTGCGCCATAGATTGCTCCTTGCAAAGCGCTAGCCAATATTGTGGATTTCGCCATATAGCCAAAATATAGCCCCACAGTACTTAGTGACAAAGCGATCGGGCTAGCAAGTAGCCATCCCCCTGCTGCCCGAAATGATTTAAGTAATTGCCATTGGCAAATACCAACAATAGTCCCAATAATTGCAAAATCAATCATCAAAATTGAGAGTGATGGCATGTTTTGCGCATGAGAACGTAGTGATAGGTTTGGCAGAAAAAATACAATCGCTAGCCCCAAGATCCACCCCCACAGAGTTAGCGGCAACCACCAGCCCTCCTTGGCAAAGCGATCGCGCAGCACTAAAGACTGAGCGATCGAAATCCCCACTCCATGCAGTATTTCATTCAGAAAAATACGCGATCTCATATCATAAGGGTCTTCCCAAACAAAGCTAGATAACAGCATATTGCCAATAACATTTGCAATCAGCCATAGCAACCAAAAGCTCCGTCCTACTTTTTTTGACATAGACTTTTGACATAGACTAAAGGAAAACAAATTAAATCATGACAGATACAGTATCAGGTAAATTAGCAGGCAAGAGAGTGATCGTTACTGGAGCAAGTAGCGGTATTGGTAAGGAAGTAGCATTACGACTGTTGCAATCGGGCGCACAGGTGAGTCTGGTTAGCCGTAATCCTGATCGCATTCTCCACGAATTACCCGCAGATATCAATGCTAAAGGCTATGCAATTGACCTTGGTGATATCTCTCAAGTCTCAGCAAAGATACAAGCAATCGTTGCCGATATGGGCGGCGTGGATATTTTAATTAACAACGCTGGTATGGCTTATATCGGCGAATTGATTGATATGCCTCTGACCGAATGGCAAAAATTATTTGATCTCAACCTAACCAGTATATTCCAGTGTTTACAAGCAACGTTACCGACTATGCGATCGCAAAAAAGTGGAAAGGTAATTAACGTCGCCTCGATCGCTGCTAAGCAAGGGTTCCCTAATTGGGGCGCATATTGTGCCAGTAAATTTGCGCTACTGGGCTTAACTCAGGCGCTCATGTTAGAAGAGCAGCCGCACGGCATCAAAGTCATGTCTATCTGCCCTGGCTCTGTCGATACGCCCCTATGGGATACCCTCGGTGATAAAGTGCCCCCAAGTTTTAATCGTGCTGCCATGTTAAGCCCTGCGACAGTCGCCGATGCAATTATGACTTTGGTAAATCTTCCCGCCGATGCAATGATCAATGATTTTGTGATCATGCCTAACGCAGAAGCTTTTTGAGCATATGGCTCTTTGATGGGGGAATTATAGCTGTCGCCATTCTTGCTAGGACATAAACCCCAAATAGTGTGAGGTGGCGCAAAGCGCCACCTCACACTATTTGGGGTTTGATTTGTCCTGATACGGGTGACTATAGCTATATATCTACTCCCTTCTAATACCAAAACACAAAGCCCAAAAGCTTGTCTAGCAGGCAATACAGGCTTTTTGGCTTTTGGGCTTTGTGTTTTGTTTTTTATAAAAATTTGAAGATAGATTAATTTTAGATAAACGTTCTTTATGTCAAGTAAATACTCTATCTGCTTCTATAAATTTTATGGATCACAAAAAATCAATAAGTATTTGCTTATAGATGATATTGCAACGTAAAGACTATCCACATCCAATTAGCCCTATAGAGGTTTTCAAATGAGTGTGCACTTGAAAACCAAAAAATCAATCCCAGTAGGGTTTTTAAGCTTTTGGGTTGCCTTAGAAAAACAAAGACCGCTATATCTATCTTACGGATGGAATTAACTGAAACTTAACCATAATCACTTATAGCAGCTAAGGAATAGTCTAGAATTATGAATGAATGTTAAATCAAGACAAAAAAATTTCAATCTATTGAGAGAAACAATAACTCCCGCAGATCTGCGAGTATGGGAGAATATATTAAATTTTATAGTTTGAATTACTAGTTAAACACCTTTTTATGCTGGTGGAGTTAGTCTGATTCAAGCGCAAAATTTTGATGTTTAATTACTGTTTTCTCGGTATTTCTTCGGCTTCCTCACCTTTAAGTTAATTCACTGGATATCTAGTAAGTATCACACCATGACGATCAGTATTTCTCGCCCTGTCAGCAACACTTCTGAGAACGATTCAAAACTCGCCAAAGTCATTGAATCTCTACCCACTAGAAAAGCGATATCACAAATTATTCGCGATCGCGTAATCGCGGCTGGCGATCCTTTCTTTGCCAATGACACGATCGCTCATCACATCAGCGACATTGAACGCGAAGAGCTAAAAAAAGAAATTGAAGGAAAACTACAAGGAGTCTTTGACTCTTTGATTATTGATACCGCGAACGACCACAACACTAAAGAAACGGCTCGTCGCGTAGCCAAGATGTATGTAGATGAAGTGTTTAAGGGGCGTTATCATCCCATGCCTAAGGTTACAGATTTTCCTAATGCTAAAGAACTTGACGAAATCTATACTCTTGGTCCAATTACCGTCCGTTCAGCTTGCTCTCACCACTTTGTGCCAATCGTAGGTCAGGCATGGATTGGGATTGTTCCCAGCGATCGAGTAATTGGCATATCAAAATTTAATCGCATCGTGGACTGGGTGATGAGTCGTCCTCATATCCAAGAGGAAGCGGCGATTATGGTTGCTGATACCATTGAAGATTTGATCAAACCTAAAGGACTTGCCTTTGTGATCAAAGCGCAGCATATGTGCATGACTTGGCGTGGAGTCAAAGAACCTGAAACCAAGATGGTTAACTCGATCGTGCGCGGTTCTTTCAGACAAGATCCATCGATGAAAAAAGAATTCTTTGATCTTATTCGCGCCCACGGCTTTGGCGACTCATAAAGTGTTATTAAAAACCAAAGGGCATAAACGGCACTATGTGCCGTTTATGCCCTTTGGTTTTTAATTTGTTATGGCTAGCATCTATAGTGATTGGTAGCAGAATTTATATTGAAGATAATGAAAAATTGGCTAAAGCGATCTTTTGATGTGATTTTTTTGGTAGCGATCGCAAGTTGTATAAGCCTAAGTATATTGCTAGGAACTGTATTTGTTGATGCTCAACCCGTTCAAGCCAGACTAACCGATGATACCTATGACGGTAACATATTTGCTCTCTATGGGGGCAATGGCTCCATTGTGCCGACTCGGATTAGTTTAGCTCAATCTCTTGAGCTGGGTCGAGCCGCAATGTTAGTTTTTTATGTTGATGACAGCGCTGACTGTAAGCGCTTTTCGCCAATTCTCAACTTAGCTCAAGGATTTTATGGCAAAACGATTAGTCTAATTGCCGTTCCTGTCGATAGTTTGGATTTACAAACAAATAACTACACCCCCGCTGACGAAGCATACTATTACAAAGGTACAGTGCCCCAAACAGTGCTAATTTCTGGTGAAGGCAAAGTTGGCTTTGATCGCGAAGGGATATTTGGATTTGAAGAACTAGACTCAGCAATTCGCGACTTACTGCATCTGCCTGATGCTCCTCCCGAATTAAAATTCCGTAAAACCGATAAAGTCATCAATGAATTAAATCCTTAAATCTACTTAGGAATGAAAATTAATTAACTTGTGCAATTAAAACCAAAATTTGTTGGGGCGGGCAAAGCCCGCCCCAACAAATTTTGGTTTTAATTAATTTTCATTCCTAAATGGCAGAAATCAAATTACAACGCAAGCCAAAACGACGACGGTTACGATAAGGTAAAGAAAGATTTTTAAAAATCTTCAGACGGCGATTAACATGTTCAATAGTAATACGTTGACAAGCAAGTTGGCGATTAAACTGCTTATCCTCCTTCTCATGTAAGTTGATCAAGATTGTCGGTTGGGCTTCCATTCTTGACACTCTATCTGTAGCTGCTCTTTTGTGATTTGGTATTATATCTCCCAAAAGTTGTTTGAGAATCTCCATGAACAAGGTTTACAACTGATTACTAAGCGCAAGAAAAATATGAAAAACTGTTTGGTCAAGTTGACAGACTCAATAATTGCTGCGTAAACGCGCAATTATTGAGTCTGTCAATGATCAACTCAAAAACTTTTCTCAGATTGAGCATTCAAGACATCGCAGCTTTTTCAATTTCCTCGTTAACGTCCTCGTCGGGTTAGTTGCCTATACCTATCGCGAGACTAAACCTGCTTTAGATCTTCTCTTCAAAGGTTTACCTGCTCTTCCTCCTGCCATCTTTTAGTTCGTCGAACTCACGTTGATTAAAAAAACTAATACCAATTCACGAAAGTGTGACAACACTTTCGTGAATTGGTATTAGTTTTCTGGAGACACAAAGGCGTAGTCCGAAACGATTTTACCGCCAATAATATGCTCTTGTAGTACTCGCTCTAGCACCTCTGCGGTTGCCGAATGATACCAAACCCCATCGGGATAGACTAATAAAATTGGTCCGCGATCACATAAGCGCAAGCAATTAGTTTTAGTCCGAAAGATTTTTGTCTCGAGATCGAGTTCTTTAATACGTCGCTTGAGATAATCCCATGCTTGTAAGCCAACTTCTTTTTGGCAACAGATGGGCTTAGTCTGATCAGCGCATAAAAACAAATGCTTCTCAATCTGGGGAATCGACAAATTTGCAGCACGAATTTTGAGCTGCTGTCTTACCAGATCTTGATCTAAAACTATCTCTGAGTCTGAGTTAATCATTTCGATAGCAGAGTCCATAAAGTTTTTTTGAGTAATAGAACAGGAAATAATCAAAGATACTTTCTTAATACTTTTGCTTATTTAATGAAAATTTTGTTGGTTGAAGATGATGATTGAATCACCGCCGCACTAATAGAGGCTTTAACTGACTATCATTAAATTCGTCAGTATGGCTGCAAAGTCCCTGTATTTATACTGACCGAGAAGGATACTTACCATGACAAAGTGACAGGACTAGATGTAGGAGCAAATGATTATATGGTTAAACCTTTTGATTTAAACGAATTGTTGACAAGAATTAGGGCTCTATTACGAAGAGGATCGGCTGATCTGACAATGCTCTTAGAATGTGTAGATTTACAACTTAATCCGAATAATTACGAAGTGACCTATACGGGTAAAATGTTGCATTTAACACCTAAGGAATATCGCATTTTAGAGTTATTACTTCGCCACAATCGCACTAAGGTGAACTACCAGACGCTGACCGCTTAGGCGGTACAGGGCTGGCTTCCTGATTCAACGGGGATAGCGTCCAACAAAACGAGGAAATTGAAAAAGCTGCGATGTCTTGAATGCTCATGGTCATCACTTCACTCAGCTTCATTCTTGACCGACTTTTCATTTCTCCGACCATTGATGGCAACATTGGTTGCTCTTGCTAGTGTTTTTCAAAACTTTGGCAAAAATCATCCACTTCACAGAAGATTCGGGTGATATCCAAGTGCAATACGATATTGTTCATATTGCTGAGGCTTTTAGTTCTTCAAACCTAGTCTCAGCTTTTCTTTTGCTTTTGTCTACTCCGTCGAACTCACGTAAAAAAAAGGAAGGGGGATTAACACGCTTTCTTTTTTTGTTGGCAGAGTGCTAAATTATAGGTATAGTTTTGAAAACGATTATCATTGTTTGAGCATCAGCGTCTATGCTTGAAGTGCAAAATCTGTCTGTCAACTATCGCGAAGCTTCGGTTTTGTTAGATATTTCTTTTAGCCTCAAATCTTCATCATTAGTGGGATTGATTGGTCCCAATGGAGCAGGTAAAAGCACATTACTCAAGTCGATGCTCGCTCTGATTCCTTCTCAAAGCGGACAGATTTTTTATCAAAAAAGGTTACTTAAGCGGCAACGCCAAAAAATTGCCTATCTTCCCCAGCGATCGCAGATTGATTGGGACTATCCTGTGACTGTCTGGAATGTGGTGATGATGTCGCGCACTTTGTATAGTGGGTGGTTCGGGAAAACCAGCCGCCAATCCAAGGAAATTGTGCGTGAAGTATTGGAGCGTGTTGAACTTTATGAGTTGCGCGATCGCCCTATTAAACAGCTTTCAGGCGGACAACAGCAGCGTGTATTTTTAGCAAGAGCTTTAGCCCAACAGGCTGATATTTTGTTGCTAGATGAACCAATGACTGCAGTGGATAAAAAGACTGAGGCGTTAATGTGGAATATCTTTAATGAGCTAAAGCAGGAGGGTAAGACCTTACTGATTAGCTGTCATGAATGGGGTGATAGTCTTGATCGTTATGATCAGTTATTACTACTTAATCGCCATTTAGTGGCAAGTGGTACTCCTCGTCAAGTACTGACTCCTGCAAATATCCAAGCTGCTTATGGAGCATCAATTGAGCAAATCGATCATAGCGATCGCTCTGGCGAAGAATTATTATTTTGTTAATTAAGAAGTACACTTAAAATCCATATTGCCGTGCCGCTACGAGGGCGGGGCAATCAACTATGCTGAGCTATTTAAACTAAAAAAGTGAAGGTGGCGCTTTGATCCCACGCTTCTTTTATTATTTCACTATAAGATAAACATAATAGACAGATCGATTCGCTTTAGATAATTTCATGCTCCAAATCTCCAAACATAAATCTATTGCGATCGACGAAATTAGTATTACTGCCATCCGATCGCAAGGTGCTGGTGGTCAAAATGTTAATAAGGTTTCGACAGCGATTCATCTGCGCTTTGATATCAATGCATCTTCCCTGTCGCCTATTTACAAAGAACGCTTACTCAGCCTAAATGATCGACGCATTACCAAAGATGGCATTCTGATTATCAAAGCCCAACAGCATCGTACACAAGAGCAAAATAAAGAAGATGCTCTAAAACGTCTTCAGTTGTTAATCCAAAGTGTGGCGATCGTACCAACTAAACGTAAGCCAACAAAACCATCACGGAGTGCTCAAAATCGACGGATCGAAAATAAAACTAAGCGGGGCGAAATTAAGGCTTTAAGAGGCAACATTACCGACAAAATCACAAGCTAGTATTGCAAAATATTTACATCATTTATGCTATACTAAGGAATGCACGGCAGCTTGGCTCAGGTGGTTAGAGCGACGGTCTCATAATCCGTAGGTCCCGGGTTCAAATCCCGGAGCTGCTATATAGACTAAAAAGTATAGGTGAGGCTCTGCTTCACCTATACTTTTGTGGTGTTCATGATAGTATGTAAACAATTTACTCCCTAACGCAAAGGACAGGATTATGGGATTACTCGATCGCATTGGTATGGTGGTCAAGTCCAATGTAAATGCAATGGTTACGGCTGCTGAAGATCCAGAAAAAATTCTGGAGCAATCAATCATTGATATGCAAGAAGATTTGGTGCAATTGCGCCAAGCTGTCGCTCAATCAATGGCTGCCCTGAAGCGCCAAGAGCAACAATATAATCAAAGTGCTTCTCAGGCACAAGAATGGGAAAAACGGGCTATGCTAGCTCTCCAAAAAGGAGATGAAAACCTAGCAAGGGAAGCGCTTAGCCGCAAGAAAACCCACGGCGACTCGGCTGCAACCTTAAAAACTGGCTTAGATCAGCAGTCAGGTCAAGTTGATCTGCTCAAGAAAAATCTAATTGCGATCGAAGGCAAGATCTCTGAGGCAAAGACCAAGAAAGAGATGCTCAAGGCTCGTATGCAGTCTGCTAAGGCTCAAGAGAACCTCAACAATATGTTGGGCAAGGTTAATACCAACTCCGCCGCCGCTACTTTTGAGCGAATGGAAGAGCGTGTCCTCATGGCTGAAGCTAGGGCTGGGGCTAGTGCTGAACTTGGAATGGATAATCTGGAGTCTCAGTTTGCTCAGCTAGAAGCGGGCAGTGGGGTTGATGATGAATTAGCAGCACTCAAAGCCAAAATGATGACTGGTAGCCCTGCATCTCAGGGTGCTTTGCCTCCATCGGATGCTGCTAAGCCAACTGTTGGCGCTGCGATCGATGCTGAGCTTGAAGCTCTTCGTCGTCAAATGGGTTAATCGCTCGTACAAGATGTTTTTTAATTAACATCAACAAGAGTCACAACTAAAAAAATAAGAGTCAGCGCTAAGCGCTGACTCTTATTTTTTTAGTTGTGTTTTGGTATTATTGCTATAAAAAGAGAAAAAGCTAAAAACTTGCTCATGATATTATGTAGAGGATTCACTCTCTAGGACAAAGGAAAGGATTATGGGATTACCTGAACGCATTATTATGGTGCTCAAGTCCAATCTAAATGCAATTGTCTCGGCTGCCGAAGATCCTGAAAAGATTCTGGAGCAATTGATCTTTGATATGCAAGAAGATTTGGTGCAATTGCGCCAAGCTACCGCGCAGGCGATCGCATCATTAAAAATCCAAGAGCAGCAATACAACCAAAGTACAACAGAGGCTCAAGAATGGGAAAAACGAGCAATGTTGGCTATCCCAAAAGGGGATGATGCCCTAGCTAAGGAAGCGCTCAGCCGCAAAAAGACTCACACTGAATCAGCGAATGCTTTAAAAGCTGGCTTGCAACAACAAACAGGGCAAGTGGAGTTGCTCAAGAAAAATCTAACCGCGATCGCAGGTAAGATTGCTGAAGCTAAATCTAAGAAAGAATTGTTTAAAGTCCGTTTACAAACGAGTAAGTCTCAAGAAAAGCTCAATAATATTCTCGGCAGTGTAAATACTAATTCGGCAGAAGCTACTTTTGCCCGTATGGAAGAGAAGATTTTAAAAGCGGAAATTTTGGCAAGTGCTACTGCTGAGCTTAATGCTGATGAACTAGGGTCTAAGTTTGCACAGCTAGAATCAGGTAGCGATATTGATGACGAATTAGCAGCGCTCAAAGCCAAAATAATGATTGTGGGTTCTGCTTCACAGAGTGCCTTACTACTATAGCAACGTAAGAGATAGATAGGACAATTCAAAACCCAAAAGATGGCAGAGCTTCGCTCTGCCATCTTTTGGGTTTTATGTCCTAAGCAAAGCTTACATTGCTATATCGGATGCTACTAAGGAATGAAAATTAATTAACTTGTGCAATTAAAACCAAAATTTGTTGGGGTGGGCTTCGCCCACCCCAACAAATTTTGGTTTTAATTAATTTTCATTCCTTAGCTAATACAAAACTAAAAGTGCTCTTTGCTATTGCTTTTGATAAGAGTAAAAACGATATATTGTGTGATCTCAATTTTTTGTTTTCAGTAATTGAACTCTCTCTAAGTCTCGCTTAACTTCAAAACTAAGTTCGCGATTTTTAGGATCAGTATTGAGTGCTTTATTGAGATAGATTTCCGCTTCGCGTAACTTCCCATTTAAAATCAATTCACTACTCCATCGGTGGTAAGTTACAGCCTTCCAATGGATTACTTCTGGTGAGTTTGGAAATCTTTCGCTCATTCCCTCGACAACCGCGATCGCAACGACATATTTTTTTTGCTTCAGCAAATCCTGTACACGCCGTAACATATCCAATTTGAGCTTCAGTTCTGGATCGCTATTGATTGGATCAACTTGATTATTGACTTGTTTCACCTCAATCTTGATTTTTGGGTGAGGCTGAGGTGGTTTGTTGGGAGCTTTGGGTGGTGGTGGTGCAGGTTGCGATCGCGTTGTATTTGCAGCTTCTTTTTTAGCAAATAGCTCCTTATTCAAATCCTCTTTGTCTGAATCTTTGAGCATTTTGTATGCTTCCTGCACCAACCGAAACTTATCAGTTGCCGTGGGATCATTCTGATTAACATCAGGGTGATACTTCCGTGCCAGACGACGATAGGCAACCTTAATGTCATCTAAGGTAGCATTGCGGGGAACTCCTAAGAGTCGATAGCATTCGGATAAGTGCATGAAGTGAAGTGTAAATATAGGAAGCCGAGCAGAATTTGCAACTATTCTGGCTTTTTGCGAATCGAGTATTTTCCTTTAGGCGTAATTGGAGAACCTTTGTTGCCCTCAACCAGCTTAATGTACTTATCCAAAGCCTCCTCTTTTGTCGCATGTTCGGAAATAACATGCACTTTGCGACTGCCAACTAGCTCGAGGACAACTTGATGCATAAGTAAATATCTAGGAAATAGTCTTAAAACTGTAAAAAACAGTTTAGCAAATATAAACCCATAAAGTAAAAGGGGGCGCAAAGTGCCCCCTTTTACTTTATGGAAATTGCTAGAGTTTAGCGCTTAGCAAACTTTTTGGTGAGCTTGCGTAAACGAATTGATTCAGGTGTGACTTCAAGAATTTCATCGGGACCGATGTATTCCAACGCCCGTTCGAGACTCATCTCGATTGGTGCTTGCAACTGAACAATGTCATCGGCTCCAGCAGCACGCATGTTAGTAAGCTGTTTGCTCTTACATACGTTCAATTCCATATCTTGAGGACGGTTGTTTTCGCCAATAATCATCCCCTTATAAACCTTTGTCCCTGGCTTAATAAAGAACACGCCGCGATCTTCAGCATTCTTTAAGGAGAACTCAGTGGCTACGCCTTCTTCAAAGGAAATCAATACACCATTACGACGGGCACTAATTTCTCCAGCCGAAGGACGGTAATCGAGGAAACTGTGGTTCATGATGCCAGCGCCACGGGTTGCTCGCATGAAGTCACCACGGAAGCCAATCAGTCCGCGAGCAGGAACAACAAACTCTAACTGAGAGCGACCACTGCTGGACATTTGCATATCGACCATTTCAGCGCGACGTTGACCAAGTCGCTCGATACAACCGCCGACTGCATCTTCAGGAACGTCAAGTACCAGACATTCGTAGGGTTCGCATTGCTTGCCGTTGAGTTCACGGTAAATAACTTGAGGCTGGGTAACTTGGAATTCGTAACCTTCGCGGCGCATGGTTTCAATCAAAATGCCAAGGTGCAATTCGCCGCGTCCTGCTACGGCAAAGCGATCGGGGAATTCAGAGTTTTCTTGAACGCGCAAGGCTACGTTAGTTTCGAGTTCGCGCATCAGGCGATCGCGTACTTGACGAGTAGTAACTAGCTTGCCTTCTTGTCCAACAAATGGCGAATCGTTAACACAGAAAGTCATCTGCAAAGTGGGTTCATCCACTTTGATCATTGGCAAAGCTGTAGGCTCGTTAGGACAAGTGATGGTTTCACCGATGTTAGCTGTAGCAAATCCTGAAACCGCGACAATGTTACCTGCGGAAGAGCTTTGCAGTTCAACCCGCTTCAGTCCATCGAACCCTAAAAGCTTGGTGATTTTGCCTTTGACAATCGAACCATCTTCAGAGATCAGTGCGGCTTGTTGTCCAGCGGTAATCGTACCGTTGTGAATTTTACCAATCACAATTCGACCGAGATAATCGGAATAATCAAGGGTGGTAACTTGCAACTGTAAAGGCTTTTCGGGATCGCCAACGGGTGGTGAGAAATGATGCAAAATCGCCTCAAACAGCGGCTTCATATCCACACTTTCATCTTCTAGTTGCTCTTTGGCGAATCCACCCATGCCTGATGCGAATAGGTAAGGAAAATCACACTGATCGTCATCTGCACCAAGTTCAAGAAAAAGATCAAGTACTTTACTAACGGCAACATGGGGATCAGCAAATTCGCGATCAATCTTGTTGATTACCACCATTGGGCGTAACCCCTTTTCTAGCGCTTTTTTTAGCACAAAGCGTGTCTGGGGCATTGGACCTTCATTGGCATCAACGATCAGTAGACAGCCTTCGACCATGCCAAGTACACGCTCAACTTCGCCACCAAAGTCAGCGTGTCCAGGGGTGTCAACGATGTTGATTAGAGTGTCTTTATATTTAACGGCAGTATTTTTTGAAAGGATGGTAATGCCGCGCTCACGCTCTAAGTCGTTGGAGTCCATCACACATTCGACAAGGGCTTCACCTTCACGAAAAGCGCCTGACTGTCTGAGGAGTGCGTCTACTAGAGTGGTTTTGCCGTGATCGACGTGGGCGATGATGGCGACATTGCGGATAGGGAGAGACATGGGTGATGTATCGAGTTGATCGAAAAACTTATTATTTCTTTATCTATTATGCTTGAGTTTGTCAAAAAACTTTGTGTTTATGACCACTTGCAGTAATCATCAATACAAAAATAAAGGCAGCTCTAAGAGCTGCCTTTATTTTTGTTTGTGAAATGAGCGGTTTAAATTCTTTGCTATAAAGGACTTAAACCGCTTTGTTGAATTAAGTTAAATGAGTCTTTGAAAATCATCACTACGCCTAAACCTAGCAGAATTACTAATCCACCTTGCATGACATTATTTTGTAATTCTTCGGGTAAGGGCTTGCCGCCGCGTAAAGCTTCAATTAGCAAAAATACTAATTGACCTCCATCAAGAGCTGGCAAAGGCAAGATATTAATAATTGCGAGGTTAATACTAATAATTGCCGTGAAATCAAATAATGCTGCGGCATCAGACTTAACTAGCTCAGAACCCATTGCCACGATCGCTACGGGTCCAGATAGCTGAGAAGCCGTATTCTGAAAATTCGTAGCCAGTTGTTTTAGTCCTTGGACAGTCATCACTACTAAACGCTCAAAACTTTGAGTAGCATTGTCAAAGGCTTCGGCTAGGTTCTTCACAGCTCGACGGTGAGGCTTGCCAGTGAAGTCTAGTCTTACGCCGATGCGACCCTTACCTGATTCGCCATCTGGCAAGATTGGCACTTGCAACAATTTGCCATCACGCACTACTTGCAAATCAACGTTTTGATTGGCATTTTTAGAAATCAAAGTTTGAAAGCGATCGAGCGTTGTAAGGTTAGTGTCAAATGTTGTCCCATTTGCAGAGAGGACGATATCGCCAGCTTGCAAACCAGAAATCGCCGCGGGTGCATTTGGCTCAAGGATTTTTGTGATTCTTACTCCTGGTTGATCGACTGTGCCGATGCCAACACTCAAGGTCATTACTAATAAGACTAAGTATGCAAAGACAAAATTGGAAATTACTCCTGCGCTGATGACGATCGCTCGGTCTATAATCGGACGATTTTTCATCAAATTGGGATCGTCAGTAGGAATGACGCTCTCTTCATCGTCATCAGGAAAACCAACATAGCCGCCAAGGGGAATTGCTCGGAGCGCATATTCTGTTTGTTTGCCTTGATATTTCCATAGCACAGGCCCAAACCCAATCGAAAATCGATTGACGTGAATGCCCTGTAAACGAGCAGCCATAAAGTGACCGAGTTCATGTACCAAAATCAGAATCGCAAGAACGGCAATTGCAGGCAAGGCGGACATAGGCTTCGCTCTAATAGTTGAGAATTTCTTAGATTTTTAATGTTGTAAGTAGTTGGGCAAAATTAAATTCAAACTCTCAAAATCTGCACTGCCCGCTGCGCGGACGGTGCAGATTTTGGTTCTGATTTTTTATTGTGCCGAGTTACTTGAGGTATTTATGCAATACATAAAGATTGCTTAGTTTGCGATCGTAGCACAACGAAAAAGTCAAATGTTTAGTAAAGATTTTCGCTCGTCGCATAACCCAAAGAAGGGCAAGACCCTATGAGTCGCAATACTTTTTTAATTATTGGATGAGTTGCATTATAAAAAATTATGTTAAGATTGATGTATAAAAGTTATGAATTATTGCAATCTTTTAAGTTTTATTAACTAAACTATTATCTAATGCGCTGAAATGAACAACACAACTCGCATCGCCGCTTCAATTATTCGTTTAATCCTCGGTTCAGATTCTGCGCCTGTTTCGTTAACTCAAGCTTCACTTCTTTTGCTTAGGGTTGTGCTTGGGACGATGATGATCCACAACGGTTTCGATAAACTATCTGATATTTCTGGTTTTGCTGAAGCCTATGTCGAGGTGATCGGTTTGCCATTCCCGATTTTCTTTGCCTATTGTGCTGCTCTTACTGAAGTAGTTGCCTCGCCTCTACTAATCCTTGGTTTTTTAACTAGACCAGCGGCTCTGGGGTTGTTTGCAACTATGTTGGTAGCTAATTATCATCACATCTTAGTTGGTGGGTTCTCGATTCCATCCATTGAGTTATCTTCGATTTATGCTGTGTCTTTTGCATTTTTCGCAGTTTATGGCGCAGGAAACTATGCGATCGATACTCTAATTGCCAAATCATTAGATAAATTTTTGGCAGTTTCTTCAAACGTCGATGCGATCGCTCAATCAGTAAGAGTGACAGTTAACAAGTAGATTTTTAACTAAAACAGAAAAAGGGGCGCGGCGCCCCTTTTTTCTGTTTTCTAGATATTGATAATACCAATTCCCAAAAGTGAGACAACACTTTTGGGAATTAAGACCCAAACACAGTAAGGGTTTTAAAAACACAAAATGGCATAGCCATTTTGTGTTTTGGGATAAAAGCAAAATATGTGATGTAAATCACCTTTCTACTTATTCTTTAGTTACTCCCTTCCCGATGAAAAATTAGCGTTGCGGCGCGAAGCGCCACAACGCTAATTCTTGGTTTTATATGGCTATTTCTTTAGTGGGAAGCGAGTATGACAAGGAACTTAGTAGATATCATAAAAGCATGAGTATGCGGCGAATCCTACCACTCATGCTTTTATGATACGAATGGAGTAAAGTTGCTTTCGTAAAAGCGATCGCTTTTCGGATTTGAATGTGGTTCTTGAAATTCAGGTTAAACGGTATCACTCATTACGTTTTTATGTAAAAAAAGTAGGCAAAAATATTTTTGGATGGGGATTCTGAACAAACTTAAAATCAAAAAGCGTAGGTATTACTTCCTACTTTTTGTCTTTTGCCATGAGATTGCGTAAATATTTTCAAGATAAGCAACTAATTTAAGATGACTACGCTAGAATATGTGCGGATGAGTATTTCTAGATCGCATGTTTGTTTTCAGTATTGACAGTCGTCTTCTGTTTCATCGTGGCAGGCTTCTTTCCGAAATCTCTATCTCTACACATATCTGATTGTTGAAGCAAGTATTATGTCTATTTATGTTGGTAATCTCTCTTATGAGGTTACAGAAGATGATTTGAAAGCCGTATTTGCAGAATATGGCAAAATCACCCGCGTTCATCTACCGATTGATCGCGAGTCAGGTCGTCCACGCGGTTTCGCTTTTGTTGAAATGACTGATGAGAAGGAAGAAGATGCTGCGATCGAAGCATTAGACGAAGCTGAATGGATGGGACGTGCTCTCAAAGTGAATAAAGCTAAGCCTCGCGAAAGCTCTGACTCCTTTGGTGGTGGCAGAGGCGGCTTTAAAGGCGGTGGTGGTCGCCCATCTGGTGGGGGTGGCGGTCGTCGTTACTAAATAAAAAAGAAGGGGTGCTTCGCACCCCTTCTTTAAAAAGCTAAAAGGGGACGCAAAGCGTCCCCTTTTAGCTTTTTAAATTTATAGCACGCCGTAAGGCTGAACCATCGCCAATAATTCCTAAATTTTGAATGATTTGATGCTTTCGGGCTTCTTCGAGTTTGTTGAGGTCGTTGTAATTGACCCAAGCAATACAGTCAACTGGACAGGTATCGATCGCCTCTTGGACTAGATCCTCTTCATCCCCATCTTGAGCGATTACCCTAGCGCGTCCATAATCTTCTTCTAAAAAAAATGTGCTGCTTGCCGTATGAGCGCAGTGACCACAACCAATACATACCGTTTCATCAACAAACACAGCGTTTTGCCTCAGTTCGCCACCAAGTTCAGGTTCAAAGCCTGTGCGATCGCACATCTCTGAATCTGAACTAGTGGTTATCGCAGTATGTATCGACAAACTATCCATTCCAGCGCTGTAAAACTAGGCGAACTGAGCCATCTTCACGCACTTGCTTTTCGGATAGTGCAAATCCCTGTTCGCTAGATTCACCCATCACTGTGGCGATCGCATAGCCTTGAGTGACTTTTCTCAAGAAACTCTCTACAGTCCAAGGCTGTTGCCAAAACTGCATATCAGCAACTAGAGCATATTCAGAGCCATTCCACTGAAAGCCGACATCATAACCATTGTCTTGCTCAATTACCACCTCAGCCGATGTGGTTGTTCCTTCATGTCCACGCATGGGCGAAGCGCCAGATTTCCAGTTGACTCCTAAGTCAGTGAGCGCCTTTTGCAAAGGTTCTAGGCTGCGGATTTGGGTTTTTACTTGGCTGAAATGTGACATAGGGTTTATCCTGACTTCGATCTAAATGGCTAATGGTCGAAAACTATAACTTTTGTATCTTATATATTTGCTATATCTGCGGAAACTGTGGATTTTTTCTGTTTTACTACCATTGGCTAAAGTCCGATGCGTCTGTATCTGACAAGCGATCAAGTTGCATTGCCGACTGAGAGGTTACCTGCTGCTGAGCAAAGTTTTCGGAAGTAAGCTCTCTATGAGCAACTATCCCAAGCTTTGCTTCGAGCGCAGCGGTTACCTCAGCACAACTAGAACCGATAATGCCTGTTACACGCTCTTCGACTCGTCCATCTGGGTAAATAATGAATTCCAGAGTTTCCATGCTGGTTCTAGCTATTGAGTTAATAGACAGTTTGACGCAAAGTTCCTATAAACGTCAAGAAGTTAGATGGCAAAATCAAAATGCTTTTCTGATGCTTGTGATAGAGTGATCGCAATGCCCTGTACCTGTTTTCAGCTTTTGGTTAACTTCTTAAATTTAGTTTAAGTTTCTTGGCTTTACTTAAACTGCATAAAGACATGTCTTAAGACATAGCCTACTCAAACGGAAATTGTATATTAAGGATTTGGGCGATCTCGTAGGGACATTCTGAAGGCAGATCATCAATATCTAGAGGTGTTTCTCGCAACACTAAATTAACTCCCTGTCGAAATCCCTTTTGGACAGCCTCATCAAGATAAGGCTTTAAACTGGGATTTTCTTTTAAAATATCTAAAATTTCGTCTCTTTGCTCTCGAATGGTTGCCCTCCAGCTTTTGCCGCGTAACTCAGTCTGAAAGTGCCACTTCAACAAATGCCCGATTAAAACTCCTAGTCGATTGCGTAGTTCCTGCTTTTGCTGCTTACCCAAAGATGAAATCTCCTCCACCAAATTTTCGATATCTAAAGCCTGCCATGCCCCCAAACGCAATAACTCACACTGTTCTTGAGTCCAAGCATAAAAATCTTGTTCATATTGATTAGCCGATGGACTAGCTTGATCACTAGCGTGATTATGGCAATCGCCTTGCAAGTCTTGTTTCAATTCTGTTTTCAGCATCGATACTTCCTCATTACTAATCAGCTACCTTTACTGTGCCATATTTCATAACTGTTCTTATAGCTTATCAAGACGGATGTGTTGTCGGATTTACCCAACTTTATCCTAGCTTTTCCTCGGTGTCGATGAAGCGAATTTGGATTTTGAATGATTTATTTGTAGACGCACCTTACCGAAAGCAGGGAATTGCTAAATTGTTGATGAGTGCGGCTGAGCAATTTGCTCGAGAAACAGGAGCAATTCGACTTGTTTTATCAACTCAAATTTCTAATATAGCAACGCAGTCTCTGTATGAATCGCTTGGATACATCAAGGAGCAAGATTTTTACAACTATGAGTTGGCTGTGGCGGTGAAATAAAAAAGGCACTTGCTTTGCAAGTGCCTTTTTTTATTAGGTTAATGGAATCGGGCAGAGTCGAACTGCCGTCCGCACTAGCGCCTAACCTCCCAGTCATTCACAGGTTTATCCGATTTGATCCTCACGGAGGGAATTACTAATTATCTCTAGTAGTCAAAGATGCACTGATAAAGTCTTGAGCAAATAACCTACCAGAGAAAGTTATAAGCAGCATCCGTTGGGGGTTGGAGTGAAGTATTTAACGGAGTCATACATCACACCTCGAAACCGAAAAGGTTCTTAGGCGGCTACAGGAGCTGCTTTACGAGAGAAAGATACAATGTTGTTCGCATGTACTTGTTTGAATCATTGATTTACGAGAGATAATTCGCTCTCGACCTGCATCAAAGGATAGTTTCTACTAACACGTCGAAACCCTTACGATCCCTTATGAATTTAATAATAGCATAATTAATGAAAATTGTTTTTGATGAAATTACGCCATCGGCGCAATTTTATCAATAGGGCTTACGCAAAAATGCCCTGAAAGCCTCATTTTGCCGTAGGGGCAATTCATGAATTGCCCCTACGGCTCGTTCTTTTGCGTAAGTCCTAATCAAAAACAATTTAAGAGGTAGCACCTGCGGCGCTGCCTCTCAAATTGGGATTACTGTTAAGTCTCGCTAGCTACGTCCTTTTGCTTGTAAAAGGGATAAAATTTTTTTGTTTTAGTACGATGTTGCTGTGTAGAAAATAACGATAAGGAGAGTCTGACAAAGTGGCTATTGCAATGGCAGAGACGGAATATATATCTTCTAAGGAACTCAAAGAGTTGCATGGTTTTACTGACTCGTCGATCAAAAGGTTTTTGGGTGAATGCGACATGACTCAGAGCAATCCCAAAAGCAAAAGTGCGGCTCCGATTAGAATGTATAGCATTGAACGGGTTAATGCAGTTTTAGCAGATCAGGCTTTCATCGCAGGGCAAAGCAAGAAACAGGCATCGACTTCAAAGCAAAAGCAAGCCGTTGTGAATATTGAGGTAGTCCCTAAGACTGAAGCTATTGATAATAGACAAGCCCCACGAATTGAAGCTTTTGATTTTGATGGGGGACTATCGGACTTAAAAACATCGGATTGGGATGATTTTCAATGGGAACATTTTCGAGATGATGGAAATAAGTTGTCAGAAGAGCAAAAATTACATGCTGTTATAACAGTTAAAAAGATGTTGGCTACTGCTTATTGGTTTACCCCTGAGGACTTTTTTAATGCGTTTAGTCAATATGGCAAGGGTGGTGTAGATAGCCCAGATTTAGTAAGTACATATAAGTCCAGCATATTAACAAATGGATGGATGGGAATTCCTCTTGTGAGTTTGATGATATGCGATCGCAAATCTTCTACTAAAATGATGTTAGATGCTGGACACCACCGATGGAATGCTCTCAAGGAATTATGGGAAGCGAAGGAACTTCCTACCGATTTTAAAATTCCTGTCTTTGATTTAAAGCGATTGCGTCTAATCGTGAGGGATCAATATAATCCAAGTCTGGAATTTGCTTTGCGTTATGCGGTTACAGGTGGCACATTAGGTCATGACTTCGCCCTGAGAGTAATCGCCAAAAATTGGTTTACAAGACTTTGTACAGGTGTTGATTGCTCTTACTGAGCTTGGCTTTATGTCCTAAGCAAATCCTACATTGATATATTTTTTGCTCAAAGGTATTATGATAATGATTATCATTATTTTAGCAGAGCCCAAAAATGCACTTAAATACATCTACAAAAACATCCTCAAAGGTAGGCTCCAAAAGATCTTCGAGCAAAGGATTTAAAATGTATTCGGCGGCGGTAGTAATCGCGATCGCAAGCAGTATTAATGCTTGTACTGTTACCACTCCCACCGCGACTACGACTACGCCAGCTACTACGACCGCAGCCACAACTCCTGCAAAAACTGAAAGCTTACCTCTAGTCGTGGCAACAAACTCTGTGGCATGTGCCTTGGCTAAGCAAATTGCAGGCGATACGATTGACCTGAAATGTCTGATTGAAGCGGGTACTGATCCTCATCTTTATCAACCTAAGCCCGATGATCGTAAAGCGATCGACTCTGCAAAGCTAGTTCTCTATGGTGGTTATAACTTTGAGCCAAGTCTGATCAAATTAATTAAAGCTAGTTCTAATACAGCGCCAAAAATTGCGGTTAACGAGGTTGCTGTGCCAAGTCCCTTGATGTCTGAAGAAGGGCATAGCCATGACCATGCTCATGATAAAGAAGAAAAAAAGGACGCTAAATCTGATAAAAAAGCTGCAAAAGAAGCTGATCCCCATGTTTGGAACAATGCTCAGAATGGCATCAAAATCACTCAGGCAATTAGTAAAAGCTTGAGTACGCTTCGTCCCGATCATGCGGACACTTATGCTAAAAACACAGCCAAAATCGTCAGCGAACTGGAACAAATTGATGTTTGGATTAAAGCTCAAATTGCTACAATTCCTGAAGCTTCACGTAAGTTAATTACGACTCATGATGCCCTTGGTTATTATGCACAAGCCTATGGCATTCCTGTTGAAGGTGCTTTGAATGGAATTAGCACTGATGAGCAACCAACGCCAACTAGAGTTAAAGAACTCGTTGAGGTGATTAAAACTAGCAAAGTTCCCACCATCTTTGCGGAAGTATCGATCAATCCAAAGTTGATTACGACCGTTGCGAAGGAAGCTAATGTCAAAGTTTCCGATCGCGAACTCTATGCCGATGGTTTGGGAGCAAAAGGTAGCGAAGCTGAAACCTATGCTGGGATGTTGATTGCAAATACTCGCACGATTGTCAAAGGATTGGGTGGCAAGTACACCGCATTTCAATTGAAAACGCCTTAGCGAAAAATCAATGCAAAGCGATCGCAAAACTAACTACTGAATGATGCTCTAATTGTTGATTTAGTCAGTGCGGGAGCAATGAGACTGTCAAGCATTTTGTGTAAAGTCTAGAATCTAGATGTGGAGACGATCCTCAAAGAGGATGGCAAAGCGATTAAGAGCAGGCTTCCAATC
>Ga0209990_10001143_pt1 | contig 23355 bp, 25 predicted proteins | sample NOAtaG_6_FD_187304 | JGI IMG/M metagenome (GOLD analysis project Ga0209990, IMG submission 187304) | Freshwater lake microbial communities from Lake Erie, under a cyanobacterial bloom - NOAA_Erie_Diel5S_2200h metaG (SPAdes) (version 2) | ecosystem: Environmental > Aquatic > Freshwater > Lake ...
ATGGAATAGACTTCCCCAAGAGCCAACTGGCAAAGTCTTCGGGGAAGTTCTCGGCGAGAAACTTACAGGTATTGTCATACATCGGAGAATTTTAGCATTTCAATGTCAGTCACTCATATTCACATAGTAGCAATTCTCATTATGAAAAATTAGCTACTGTTAGGCGGGAGATCAAGCTCTAAACCTTGAATCATAAAAGTTCAAAGATGATCCCAGCTATCAAAAATAAGATACCGAGTTAAGGCGCGTAAATCGTTGAAAAAGGTTTTACGGGTAGGCAAATGAGAGCGTAATAACTGGTCAGCAATTCTCATTATGACTTTTGATTTGCCTAAGCAGTCAAATTTTGAACGAAGGAATCTGCTTTTCAAAGATTGCTATTGCGAATATTCTCAATAGTTACCACCAGATCAAGACAAAGTTTTCATAATGAGAATTGCTGGGCTAAAACTTTCTCATGAGCTTCATTTAACTCTGCAAAAGTCTGTTGAACTGTTTGGAAATAAGTAATAATTTTTCAGGCAAGATAATGATTTCTTTCAGAGTTACATACAGATTTCCGAGGGAATAAGAAGGCAGACAATTAATGTAAAGATAAAAACCAATAGGATATTGACATTGAATCTTTGCCAAAGGAAAAAGGATAACCAAGCAGCAGATCCAATATTAATTATCAATAATACTATTGATGGATTGAGCATCAATTTTTACAGGAAGATGAAGAGATTCGAGCAATTTATCTCTATAATTGTCCAGTTGTAATAGCTTGTCTGGTGGGTTCATTTATTTATTTAACTTATTTATAGGCTTGACTAGACAATATTCCAGCATAAGGTGTTTCATGTAAATGAGCTTTGCCGACGGAGCCAAAGAGATGGAGCTTTTCGATGATTACTTCTTGCATAGCCGCGATCGCTTCACTAGCGATCTCCAGCAAATCCTTAGGACTATTTCCACAGATTTCTAACTTGAGCGCTTGCATATAGGCTTGGCGCACCTCTGTATTCACATTAAATTTGCAGACTCCCAATTGAATCGATCGCTGGATCATTTCCGCAGGTAAGCCCGAAGAACCATGTAAAACCAAGGGAATCTCAACAAGGCTACGGATCTTTTCGAGGCGGGCAAAATCTAGTTTGGGTGGACTTTTATATTCGCCATGTACATTGCCGATGGTGACAGCGATCGCATCAACTTTGGTTAAATTGACAAACTCAAAGGCTTGAATTGGATCAGTCATTTTTGCTTCTTTCTCGGCGATCGTTAAGCCATCTTCTGTTCCGCTAATTCTACCAATTTCTGCTTCTACAACTGCATGGAATTTATGGGAGAGGGTTGTCATATCTCTTGTAAATTCAAGATTTTTGTCATAGGGCATGGGAGAGCCATCTGCCATGATTGATCGCACTCCTGCATCCAGAGCTAAGCGAATATCACTTGCCGAAGTACTATGATCGAGGTGAATAGAAATCGGTACATTTGCTGATTTGGCAGCTTCGATACACATTTTTACTAAAGGGAGTTTGCCATAGATGAGAGCGCTAGGATGTAGTTGCAACATTGCAGGACTGCGACTAATTTCAGCGGCATTTACTACGGCTTTTACGCCTTCTAAGTTGTAGATATTAAATGCGCCGATCGCATAGGCATTGCGTCTTGCAGTTTCTAGAAGTTCCTTAGTCGAACTCAACATATTGGCTTTAAGTTAAAAAATAAATGCAAAGTAATCATATAGCGTTTTAATATCTATAAACCCAAAAGGTAAGAGTCGGCAATTTGTTCCGCCTCTTACCTTTTGGGTTTTATGAATTGAGTAATCAAAAGCCGCGATATTAAGTCAAGAAATGCTCACTCTACCCGATACATCCGCAGTTTAAATCCCAGCATAGTTAATTCCATGTTGATTGACTAGATGTAATACATGGTTGTCGCGATTTGACGTTGGCGTTGCCGATCGCATAAATCTTTTAATGTACAGCCATCCAAAACATTAGACGCTGACTTTTGCGCTGCTTCCCATACTTCAAGAATTACTGAAAGAGAAGCGCTTTCATTGCCAGATTTACTATTTTTTTCCGAAATTGGATCATAACCTTCGATGCCCCGAATGATCTCTAGTAAACTGATTTCCCAAGGAGCACGGGAAAGAATATATCCACCCTTTGCACCACGTTGACTCTTGACTAAACCCTGCCGTTTTAAAGCCGCTAACAATTGTTCTAAATAGCGATCGGGAATATTTTGTTGGGTTGCAATTTGGCGAATCTGGAGAGGAGGCTGATCGATCGCAAAATTATTAGCTAGCTCAAGCATAGCCAAGATTGCATATTCACTCTTTAAGGAAAGTTCCACAACAGACCGTAATTTTTGTTTAAAAAATTTTCTTAACTGTTTACTATGATACTACGGTATTGCACTGTAAATTTAGAGCAAATACGCTCTAAGTCCAAAACACAAAATGGTGTAGCCATTTCATGTTTTTAAAACCCTAACTGGGTTTGGATTTTATAACTGTCGCCAGTCTTGTTAGGACACAAACCCAGAAGACGAGTGGCGGCGCGAAGCGCCGCCACCCGCTTCTGGGTTTGTGATTTGTTCTAATACAAATGACGACAGCTATAAATCACAAAAGTATAGCCACACTTTTGTGATTTGGTATAAAGCCGAAAAATAAAAGCGCTTCTGCGATTTTATAGCTTTATACCAAATCAAGAAATGGCGTAGCCATTTCTTGATTAAAAAACTTACTAGCTTTGGGGTTCAATTCACAAAGGTGTTGCAACACCTTTGTGAATTGGCATTACTCATTTACGGGCTGAATAAATCTACTATTTGCCCTAACATAACATCCCTCAAATGTTGAAGTCACATAACGAACTTGCATCCAAGGTCTTCCATTTTTATCACGAGCATTTATTAAAACTTCATCAGACCCGCCCCGACCGATTTGTGCTTCTATAATGTCATTGGCATTATAAGTACGTTGAACAGCACTATTTATACTTGGCTCTTTACGACAATTGAGGCTATCAACAACTACTCTCCAGAGCGATCCTGTCCCATATCTATCTACTCTTTGCGCTCGTACATTAGTTTCATTTCTGTAGTAGTTGCCCTGTTTATCTGGGACGGCAACCTCGGCTTGGACAACGTTGACCGGCAATAATGTCACTGGCAAGACAGCGATCAGCAACATAGAATGTTTCAGGTAGATAGAAATTGTATTTAAACAATTACTTGGAAAAATATTCATATTATTTAGCAGAATGCCCCATGGTCAGTAGGTTGTATGAACGGTTCTAAAGATGCGATGACTGTAGCTAATTTGACGCAGGCAATTACGCTTTTGTTGCGGGACGAAATTGGCATTGTTCGAGTCACAGGGGAAATATCAGGCTTTACAGCCGCAGCCTCTGGACATCGTTATTTTACCCTTAAGGATGAGTCAGCCCAGATCGATTGTGTGATGTGGGCAAGTCGCACTTTATCATTTCGTCCTAAAAGTGGAATGCAAGTGGTCATCCAAGGTCGGTTAACGGTTTATGCACCCCGTGGCAAATATCAGATTGATTGCGATCGCATGACTGCCGCAGGGCAGGGTGATCTCTATCTTGCCTTTGCTGCACTCAAAGAATCTCTCGCTGAGCAGGGATATTTTGACCCATACCGAAAACGAGGTATTCCTGCTTTTCCTCTCAAAATTGGGGTTGTCACTTCACCGACAGGAGCCGTGATTCAGGATATTCTCAGTACATTAAATAGGCGATCGCCTCATTGCGAGATTTATCTATGTCCCGCCACTGTGCAGGGAGAAAATGCCGATGAAGAGATTGCGTCAGCCATTAAAGCTTTGCAAAATACCGATGCCGATGTCCTCATCGTCGGTCGTGGTGGCGGCTCGATTGAGGATCTTTGGGCGTTTAATACCTTACCTGTTGCTGAAGCAATCTATAATTCGCGCATTCCGATTATTTCTGCTGTCGGACATGAAACTGATTTTACGATCGCTGATTTTGTTGCAGATTTACGCGCTGCTACGCCAACGGCAGCGGCAGAACTGGTATCTCAATACGATCGCGATACCCTATGGCAGCAGATTATTGCTTGGGAAAATCTACTAAATCGCTCTGCCCAACTAGCAATCCAGAATAACAATCGAAGATTGAATAAAATTACCAATAGCTATGCTTTACAGAATTTTAGTGATCACCTACATGATCGTGTCCAACAGTTAGACGAAGCCGAACGTGAAATGCAAAAGTCTCTTGTGCGACATTTGCATCAATCCAAAACTAAACTCGAAGGGATAACTGCCCATCTGCGATCGCTACACCCACTATCACCATTGCAACGGGGTTTTGCTTTATTGCGTTCAGGCGATCGCATACTTAGCAATGATGATTCGCTCACTGAATTTGATAAAGTAGAAATCGTGCGGCGATCAGAAATAGCCCAAGCCAAGATTGAGAAAGTAATCGATAAAGTATATGATCGAACCGAATAAATCACCAAAGAAACCAAAAGAACCTAAAGATCTCCCCTTTGAAGCCCAAATGCAGCGACTCGAAGAAATTGTGGAAATTCTTGACGATGGGGAAACTGCTCTAGATGAGATGCTTGCCCTCTATGAAGAAGGGATGAAGCGATCGCAATATTGTCGTGAATACCTAGAAAAAGCCGAACAGAAAGTTATATTGATTCAAAGTAAAAATTCATAGAAATATGACTCATAAAGGCAATAAATCTTTTTTACCTAGCAAAGATTGTGTAGTATGCGGCAAGCCATTTACATGGCGCAAAAAATGGGAAAGGTGTTGGGATGACGTTAAATATTGTAGCGATCGCTGTCGCAAACAAAAAGGGAATAGTTAAAATATTGATCAGGGAAGGTGGCGCAAATCGCCACCTTCCCTGATACTTTCAAAGCTATTGAGGACTGGAGATCAATGTCTTAGGGTTATGAAAAAATTTCTGCTCTCATGCTTATTTTTTGTGGGTTTATTTTGGGCGCTCTCAAGCTATCAAGGATTGGCAGTCCAAGGTAAATATGACTCAATGGTATTGAACTTTCGTGATAATTTATCTCCCGCTCAAGTCGAGCGTGAACTAAAGGCGATCTCCGCAAAATATGGAATTGAGCCAAAATTTAATAGTCCCTTTTCTAAATCCGAAAACCTATATGTGGTCAAAGGCGATGCTCAAGTCCTCGAAAAGCTCAAACAGTCAGAAGAACTTCTCAACTTGACCGAATATGTCGAAGCCAATTATGTCTATTCGATGGAATTTATCGGTGACTCCACTCCGAATGATCCGATGTATAAGGAGCAGTGGAATTTAAAAGCGATCGAAGTGGAAAAGGCTTGGCAAAAAACAAAAGGTAAGGGCATCACGGTTGCTGTCATTGATACAGGTGTAAGCAAAGTTGATGACCTCAAAAGCACTAATTTTGTCAAAGGATACGACTTTGTTAATGATCGCGAAGATGCTAGTGATGACAATGGGCACGGAACCCACGTCGCTGGTACGATCGCCCAATCGACGAATAACAATTTTGGGGTAGCTGGCATTGCCTACGAAGCGAATATCATGCCACTGAAAGTGTTGTCAGCTTCAGGCGGCGGCACAATCTCCGATATTGCCGAAGCAATTATCTTTGCTGCTGACAATGGCGCAAATGTGATCAATATGAGCCTTGGGGGCGGTGGCGAAAGTAAACTCATGCAAGATGCGATCGACTATGCCTATAAAAAAGGTGTGGTAATTGTAGCGGCGGCGGGTAATTCCAATCGTAATGCGGCTTTTTATCCAGCTCGCTATCCTAAAGTAATCGCAGTGTCCGCTACAGGTTCGACAGGAGAAAAAGCTCCTTATTCTAATTACGGCGCTGGTATAGATTTAGCTGCTCCTGGTGGTGCGATATCAAGGGGTAAAAATGGCGAAAAGGGCGATACGTCTGGCGGTATTTTGCAAAACACAATTGATCCGAAAACGAAGCAATCCGTATTTAGTTCTTTCCAAGGAACAAGTATGGCCTCTCCTCACGTTGCGGGAGTTGTCGCCTTAATCGAAGCTTCAGGAGTAAAAGATCCTGAGAAAGTATTTCAAATTCTCAAACAGTCCTCGCGCAAGTCTACCGATGATACTCTTAACTATTACGGTGCTGGGCACTTGAATGCTGCTGCGGCTGTAAATCTTGCTTCACAGGGGCAATTGGGGATTCCTGATTTCTTGCGCTGGGCGCGGGACAATGGTTACTTGAGTCCCAGATTTTGGGTTGATGGCGGTGCGATCGCATTAATTCCTAAATTGATTATGATGATTGGATCCTATTTATTAGCATGGCTACTTAATCGCTGGTTCCCATTCCGATGGAATTGGTCATTTAATAATGGCATTTTCTTTGGTGGTGCAGGTTTATTCTTTTTGCGAGGTTTCTATCTATTTGATGTTACCCAACTTCCCTTCCGTATAGCAGGAAGCTCTTTACCTGAATTAGGCAACGCTTTTTCTAATACAAATGCCTTGAATCCAATTACCGCAAGTGTACTTTTACCGCTTGGTTTATTGTTGATTCTGCTTGGACATCCACAATGGAAGTGGTTTGCGATCGGCTCAGCGATCGGTACTTCGGCTTGCTTAGCAACTAGTGCAGTGCTTGCACCACAGATGATGTGGATTGGTGAGGGAAGCCCTGCGATTGCATTTCTCAGCGTTAACTCACTACTTTGCTTTGGGTTTGCCTATCTATCGATCAAATCAGAGACTTCTACCTTATAAGCCAAAAGATGGGGCACGATGCACCCCATCTTTTGGCTCTTTTTGAAAATAGCTATAGCAAGTATATGAACATCCAAATTGTCGGAACTGTAGAATATATCGATATTGGTAATGGAACTTGGGCGGTCATTACCGATACTGATGAGCAATACGAGATTTGGCAACCTGCGCCAGAAGCAATTTTGCAAGAGGGATTGAAAGTCAAGGTTAATGCAAAAATCCGAGATGATGTTTTCACAACGGCAGCGATCGGTGATGTCTTAGAAATTGAAGATTTCCAAAGATTAGGATAGACAGCGCTTAGAATCATTTATTCTAATTTTGCAAGTAGTTTATGCGAGGTTACAATGTCAAATAGCAACAAGTATCAGAAGCAAGATCCGCATAACTTGAATTTCGCCATTTTGGGCGCGATCGCTTCATTAGCCATGACGCTTTCTGCGGTTGGTATTTGGGAGGCGTTACAACCAGCCCAAGCTTTTGAGAATACAAGCGTTATCACAAAACAAAAGCAGACTGAAGTAAAGGTTGTTAAAATTGCAGGAACCTATAAAACTGTTTTTACGCCTGAGTTTTTAGTCAATGCAAAAAAACAAGGCTTGGCATCAATTTCAGGCTTATGGACGATCAAACCCAATGGCTCATTTGAAGCTGTTATCGATGCTACTTCTACCAGCGGCAAAAAACAGACTTTCAGAACAACAGGAAAAGTTTTGATCAAGAATGGAAAAGTCTTGTCTCAAGTAGAAACCTTAAATGGGAAAAGACCTGCTCAACTTCCTCCTACTCAGTCCTATACTCTTTTAGCAGATGGCAAAACCCTACAGGCTGACAATCAGCCTGTAAAACTGGTGAAACAATAATTCCATAATCCCAATTCACGAAAGTGTGGCTACGCTTCTGTGAATTAAAAACCAAACCCTGTAAGGGTTTTAAAAACACAAAATGGCGTAGCCATTTTGTGTTTTGGGATAAGTCCTCAGTAACAATACTTCGGACAATTTTAAAAACGGGAAAAAAAGCTATTCAAAAGCTATTCATTCAGATGTGATTGATTAAGTTTGTGCAGACAAACCTAGAGAACGCTAGCTAGTAAAGCTTTTTGAGCATGAAGACGATTTTCGGCTTCATCCCAAATGCGAGACTGAGCACCTTCCATGACTTCATCAGTAATTTCTTCACCACGGTGCGCAGGTAAGCAATGCAGAGCGATCGCATCTTTATCGGCTAAAGCCATAAGTTTCGCATTTAATTGATAGGGCTGGAAAATTGGAATCCGATCTTCTGCTTCTGATTCCTGTCCCATACTTGCCCATACATCTGTATAAAGGACATGCGCAGCTAGTGACGCTAATTTAGGATCATCAGTAACGATTACTTCGGAATTAATAGCAAGAGCTTTTGCTTGAGCAACAACAGCAGGATCGGGCATGAAATCTTTCGGTGAAGCAATGCGAACATTCATGCCAACAAGAGCACAGCCAATCATCAGGGAATGCGCCATATTATTACCATCACCCAAATAAGTGAGGGTTAATCCTTTTAAAGAGCCGAAGTTTTCTATTACGGTTAGCAAATCCGCAAGTACTTGACATGGATGCTCTAAATCGCTCAGGGCATTGATAATTGGCATTTTCGAGAATTTAGCAAAAGTCTCTAACTCCGCTTGCTCAAAGGTACGAATTGCCAAAACATCCAAATAGCGATCGAGTACTCTGGCGGTATCCTCTATCGGCTCACCCCGACTAACTTGAGTTACACTTGGATCGAGGTCGATGACATGTCCCCCTAGTTGATGCATGGCGACGGTAAAGCTAACTCGCGTTCTTGTTGATGCTTTGCGAAAAAGCAAGCCAAGGGTTTTACGCTGAAAGTCAAACTGGACTTCTCCTGATTTGAGTTGTTTTGCAAGAGTCAGCAATTCCTGAATTTCGCTTGGTTGCAAATCTGCCAAACTAAGAAGATCGCGTCCCTGAAGGTTTCCCATTGTTGTTAGTTAGAAAAGATCTTGTAATGACTGTATCATCAACTTACAGCGCTTTGCCCTGAATCAAAAACGGCTTTGCTAGGAAAGTAATGTAAAGCAGCATTTTTCTAAAAAAGTTATGAGTTTAATTAAATTAGCAAAGTGCGATCGCCTCTAGCTGCTACAGGAATTCCGCTAAGCAATTCGTTTTTGTGTCTTTAAAATCCTCACAGGGTTTAGTTTTTAATTCATAAAAGTGTGGTCACACTTTTATGAATTGGTATAATTTCGAGTCTAGATAAAATCATGAAGTTAATCTCTGCAAAACTAACCACATTTAATTTGTCTAGGCGCTATTACCTTTTTGCATTGTTGGGGATTGCGGGTTTAGTTTTGACCAGTGAAATCGTGGCGCGATTGGGAGGTGAGATTTTATGGTTTCAAGAGATGGGCTACTTGCCAATGTATTTGTTGCGGATTACTTGGCAAATTGGGTTGGGAAGTGCCGTATTTGCGAGCGCCTTAGGCTATTTATTCAAAAATTTGCAGATTGCTGAAACGCTGAAATATACTGATTTGCATAGCGATGCTGAACGGAAACAGTCCAAAACACGAAAGCGAGCATCTTTAAATCAGCAACTACATAAGCAGCAAGCAATATCATCTAAATACATTCCCACTTCTCTGCGATTGCGTTGGCTATTGCCACTAGTTTTAGGCTTGAGCCTATTAATCTGTTTGCTCATAATTCATTATGGACAGGTAGCGATCGCGCAATGGCAGCCGTCAGTTATTCAGCCAAGTATTGCCCCAATTACCCCTTTACTATTTAGACCAGAGCTGATCGGTCAATTGACAATTCAGATATTAAGAGAGCGACTATCTGCCGTAGTGACTATTAGTGTAGTGATCGCCTTATTGGTCTATCCCAAGTTTTTACTGAAAGCGATCGCGTTTTTGATGAGTGCATTTACAGCATGGGTGATCTCACGGCAGTGGATGCGAATTATTCCTTACTTTCAACCCACTAGTTTTGAACGAACTGAGCCAGTTTTCAATCAAGATATTAGTTTTTATATATTCAATTTCCCCACATTGGAAGTTGTGGAATTTGGGCTAGTTGGCATTTGCCTATATGGTTTTATCGCCGTACTTTTAACCTATTTGTTATCTGGTAATAGCCTGAGCGAAGGCAAATTTGTCGGCATTTCCCACGATCAACAACGCCATCTCTACGGACTTGGTGGCGTTGTGATGATGGTGATTGGATTTAGTTATTGGCTCAATCGTTATGAACTTTTATATTCACCACGCGGCGTTTCCTATGGTGCTAGTTATACAGATAACATGGTGCAGTTGCCAGTTTACACAGGTCTCAGTGTTTTAGCTTTAGCGATCGCTATTTACTTGATTTTGAGATGGATTAGATTTCATCGTCAGCCTGTAAGCCGTAAGCCCGTAGTAGCCGTATTAATCTTATATCTGACGATGGCGATCGGGCTTGGCGAGGGTTTACCGATCGCAGTGCAATCATTAATCGTACAGCCGAATGAACTCGCCCGTGAACAGCCTTACATCCAACGCACAATCTCCTTTACCCGTCAAGCATTTGGACTTGAAAGTATTAGTTCTCAAGTTTTTAATCCACAGGGCAAGTTAACCGAAAAATCCATTCAAAATAATGATTTAACGGTTCGCAATATTCGCCTTTGGGATAAACAACCTTTACTTGCCACCAATCGCCAACTTCAACAAATCCGTCTTTATTACAGTTTTCCTGATGCCGATATAGACCGCTATACGATTAATGAGGAGAAGCTATCCAAATCTCCTGCTAGTCAGCAACAGGTACTCATCGCAGCGAGAGAATTAGACTATGCGGCAGTTCCTCAAGAAGCACAAACTTGGGTTAACCAACATTTGATTTATACCCATGGTTATGGATTTACCCTAAGTCCTGTCAATCGGGTTGCGGCTGGGGGCTTACCTGAATATTTTATTAAAGATATTGGCATCACCGAAGGTACTCCTCTCACCACTGCTAGCGAGGCAGTGCGGACAAGTATCCCGATTGGTCAGCCTCGTATTTATTACGGAGAGAATACTGACACCTATGTGATGACTGGTACAAAAGTAAAGGAGCTAGATTATCCTAGCGACAATGATAATGTTTACAACATTTACGATGGCAGAGGTGGGCTTGCCCTTGATTCATGGTGGCGACGAATGCTATTTGCCAAGTATCTGAATGATTGGCGCATGGCTGTAACTCCAGAATTTCAGCCCGAAACCAAGTTACTGTTTCGGCGGAACATTATGCAAAGGATTAAGGCGATCGCCCCATTTTTGCGCTATGACAGCGATCCTTATTTAGTGGCGGCAAGTACCAAAACTCAAGCTAATGATCCAAGTAGCCTTTATTGGATTGTTGATGCCTATACAACCAGCGATCGCTATCCCTATTCAGATATTGGCAAAGAAGGGCTCAATTACATTCGTAACTCGATCAAGGTCGTGATTGATGCTTACCATGGCAATGTGAATTTCTATATTGCCGAACCCAGCGATCCGATTATTCACACATGGGCAAAGATTTTTCCTGATTTGTTTAAACCCATGAGTGTAATGCCTGAAGCATTACGCCAGCATTTGCGTTATCCTGTAGACTTATTCTCAATTCAGTCAGAACGCTTGATGACTTATCACATGACTGATGCTCAAGTGTTCTACAATCGTGAAGATCAATGGCAAATTCCCAATGAGGTCTATGGCGATAAACCGCGTTTGGTGGAACCCTATTATTTGATTACGAGTTTGCCTGAGGTTCCATTTGAGGAGTTCATTCTGCTTTTGCCATTCACTCCTAAAGAGCGCACAAATCTTGTAGCTTGGCTAGCAGCGAGATCTGATGGAGAAAACTATGGCAAACTTCTACTTTATACTTTCCCTAAGCAAATACTTGTCTATGGAACCGAACAAATCGAAGCCAGAATAAACCAAGATCCAGTTATTTCTCAACAAATTTCACTTTGGAACCGCCAAGGATCGCGAGCGATTCAAGGGAATTTGTTAATTATTCCCATAGAACAGTCACTCTTATATGTAGAACCACTCTATTTAGAATCAACTCAAAATAAATTGCCGACCCTAGTCCGCGTAATTGTCGCCTATGAAAATCGCATTGTGATGGCACAAACTTTACAACAGGCGATCGCAGCAATCTTTAAGCCAGATCCAGGAATCACCCCACCGATCATTCGCCCAGTCGAAACACCGACTTTGCAACCTTAAAAAATGGGTATGCTATGCACACCCATTTTTTAAATTTTCACACCAGACTTGCGGGCAAGCCAAATTTCCCAATTTCGGAGAAAACTCGATCGCGCTTTAAATATTGTGGCGATCGATGGCTTGAATACAAGTTCTTCGCAAGGAGGCTGTACCAAAATTGTAAATAAGCCCAAGCGATTACCAACAATGGTATCTGTAAATAGGCGATCGCCTACCATCGCTACCTGAGCAGCTGGCAATTCCATTGCTTCGAGAACCTGACGCACAACCCTCCGAGAAGGTTTGCCAGCACGACTACGATAGGGAAGATTTAAACTCTCTGCGACTTTCTGAATGCGGCGATCGCTAAAGTTATTACTAGCTAGCCAGATGGGATATTTTGAGCGCATTAGCTCGATCCAAATACGAATTTCCGCTGACACATCGGCTTCATCATCACCAATTAATGTATTGTCCACGTCCAAAATCAGACCACTTAAGCCATAAGTTCCCATCAGTTGCGGAGTGATCGCGTAAATTGGTGCTGACAAAACTAAGTCAGGAGAAATAAGTTGCCAAGGTTTCACAAATATCTTGAAAATGTTAATTAAATAATTAAGAATATCTTACAGCGCTTTGCGCTAGAACAGTTATAACGCTGACCCAAAAAAGAGTTGCGGCGCTTTGCGCCGCAACTCTTTTTTGGGTTTGATTACTGTTTGGGTGTTTTTTGCTGGATTTTTTTGTCGATCGCTTGTAATGCTTTTTCATGTTCTTCTAAAGAACGACTAAATACATGACTGCCATCAAACTTAGCCACAAAGAATAAGTAGTCAGTGGTTGCAGGATCAAGAGTTGCCTTGAGACTAGCTAATCCGACTGAAGAAATCGCCCCTGGAGGTAACCCTTCATTTAAGTAAGTATTGTAGGGCGAATCAGTCCGCACCTGTTCTAGGGTAAGCGGATTTTCAGGGGTTTGTTTGATATTTAAGCCATATTCAACCGTGGGGTCTGACTCTAAACGCATATTTTTTCTGATGCGATTCCAAAAAACGCCTGAAATTATCCGACGCTCTGATTCAATTACCGATTCTTTTTCAACAATACTTGCCAGAGTGACCCAATCTTTGAGACTAACTTTGACCTTTGGCTTACCAGACTGATTTTCTTGATAAACAGGTAAAGCTACTTGTTCAAAGCGATCAAGCATTAAATCGATAATGCGATCAGGTGTCGCCTCAGAAGGCAAGATTTGATAAGTATCAGGAAATAGAAACCCCTCCAAACTTGGCACACCTTCAGGAATCCAATTGCGTCGTCTAGGACTGACACGCTGAGCTGATGCCACAAAATCCTTAGCAGCAAAAAAACCCTGCTTTTCAAATAGATCCGCCATCTGTGCGATTGACCAACCTTCGGGAATCGTAAATCGGACTTCCGAGGATTTCGCAGTCTGAATTTGAGAAACAACCTCTGGCAATGACTGATTAGTCGCAAAGTCATAGGTTCCTGCTCTCAAGGCTACCGACTCATTACTTCGCAATGATTGCCACGTAACCCACAGCCGTAGAGCTAAGCTAGAGCGAATTACGCCTGCTGACTCTAGCTCTTGAGCGATCGCTTGGGTTGGCATCCCATCAGTAATAGTTAAACGAATCTTCGCCCCAAAATTGCTAGGTGCTGCACTTGCCCATATCCACCAAGAACTGCTAGCTATACCAGTAACTAGGATAGTTAAGGGAACGGCAACACCATAAAACAGCCAATTAGATCTCTTCTTCGGCATCTTCTGTGCTGAGGACATGGTCTAGATATTGCTCCACATAAGGCTCAAGGGCTACCATTTCGTCAGGAGTGAGAATTTCAGGTTGACCATCATCTCCAACTTTGGCAATAAACATCAAAGGATCTAGGGATGTAAATACAGAAAAAGCTTGCTCTTCATAATAGAAATGGGCTAGCTCTTGAAATTCACCACAGTTCCCATCTTCTTCGGTATCAATCTCAATGATATCGTCTTCAGTTGGTTCAGGTAATTCACCTTGAACGGTCAATGTATGTGCTGAACGCTTGAGGGAAAGATTTTGTTCTGCTAAAACCGCTTGGGCTACTGGGAAAATTAGATCAATTTCCTCTTCAGTGACATCGACTAACTCAGTCTCTTCTTCGTCATCGGTTTCTTGCCATGCAAAGATTTGCACAGAAAAGTCTACTGGTTGCAGCAACAAATATTCGGTGCTGTCCACTTTAAACGCGGTTTCGACAGTGCAAGGCAAGCTCTTACCTGCGTCATCCGTAAGTATGATCGTCGATCCTTCCATAGATTGCTGTTTTGTATCCTATAGCACTACTAGCTCAGAGAAACCCTCTTGTATAAGGCTTTTGGCGCTTTTAAGCATTATGACAGCAAATGTGACAGTTTATCGTAAAGTCTCGCTTCGCGAGATTTTGATATCCCCACTTCTCATTATGAAACCCCTAAATTGGTTTTTTGAAAGTCAGCCGCAGGCTGACTTTCAAAAAACCAATTTTTATACCAATTCACAAAAGTATGACGAAACTTTTGTGAATTAAAAAACAAACCCAGTAAGGGTTTTAAAAGCACAAAATGGCTACGCCATTTTGTGCTTTGGGATAAAGCGCTGAAAATAAGAATTAATGAGAGTTGCTGTTTTTTTGCTATTTGACAGTTTGACGTTTTAGCGCTAACCATTGTTGCAAGATCAAAGCAGCGGCTTTGCGATCGATCATTTCTTTGTTATGTCTTGTAGAAATACCCTGAGATTTCATCATCTCCTTGGCTTCGTAGGAGGTTAAGCGCTCATCGACAAATTCTATTGAGATACCTAATTGTTTAGCAGCACCATTGGCAAATTTTTGGACATGTTTGGCTTGATGACCAAGGGAACCATCCATGTTATAGGGCAATCCCACCACAAGCATGTCAATATCACGCTCAATAATTAACGATCGCAAGATTGCCATATCCTCATCCCATGACTTGCGTGTAATCGTAGTGATGCCATGTACAGATATGCCAAGGCGATCGCATCCCGCTACACCAATGCGTTTTCTGCCGACATCTAGCCCTAATGCTGCATATTGCATAAATTCTTTTTTATATCTGTAGCTAGGCATTTTGCTACCAAATCCCATCAATAGAATTGCGGCGCGAAGCGCCGTAATTCTATTGATGGGTCGAGACATGTTACTGGTTTTGAAATGGTTGAACTTTTTGAATTAAAGCTCGCGATCGCGCAATGATTGTTGTCCAATCATCCTCGGCAATGGTTTCTGGCGAAAATAAATGACTGGAAATACCCACAGCGATCGCCCCTGATGCCAGAAATTGATCGGCATTTTGAAGGCTTATCCCACCCGTAGGAATTAAGGGAATATCTCGCAAGATTGGCTGTAAACACTTCAAGTAATCAATCCCGCCAACCAGCTTAATCGGAAAAACCTTGACGGCTGAGGCTCCTGCTTGCCATGCGGCAATTATTTCAGTTGGTGTCAGTGCCCCTGCAATTACAGGGATATTATGCTCGACACCTTTAGCAATCAGCTCAGGATTTGTATGGGGCGTAAATAAGAAGCTACAACCGCAGGCGATCGCCTTTTCGGCGCTATCTACATCTAAAACTGTGCCTGTGCCAATTTTACAATCAGGTAATTCCTGCTGTAATTTGGGTATCAGTGACTCGGCGCGATCGGTATTCCAAGCAATTTCGATTAGCTTAATCCCACCTGCGGCGGCGGCAAGAGCCATTTCTCTTGCAGTCACAATATTTTCAGCACGAATAACAGCGATAATGCGATGCTGTTGCAACAAACTAAGCCAAGGATTCACAGGATTTTTGCAAAAATTTGCATTTGCGATCGACTGCCACAGATCATTGCACAAAGCTTTGTTTTTGCAAACCAATAGGCGACGATTCCATCAATTTTCACAATAAAAATCAGTTTTTTGAAAGCACGCCTACGGCGTGCTTTCAAAAAACTGATTTTGGTGTTTCCAGCGCCAAAGGTGCTGGAAACACCAAAATACAAGCTACTTAGGAATGAAAATTAATTAAAACCAAAATTTGTTGGGGTGGGCGAAGCCCACCCCAACAAATTTTGGTTTTAATTGCACAAGTTAATTAATTTTCATTCCTTACTAGGTTTGCAAAAGTCTGCAAAAGTTGACATGCACTGTCAGACACTAGTGATTCATAATATGTTTTGGATAACAACTTATAGAGAATATCTATGGCTTTGAATGTTGGCGATATCGCCCCAGATTTTAGCGTTGCTGACACGAGCGGCAACATTGTGACGCTCTCTAGTCTTCAAGGTAAGCGTGTAGTTCTATATTTCTATCCTCGCGATAACACCCCTGGATGTACTAAAGAAGCTTGCGGCTTTCGCGATAACTATGCTCAGTTTCAAGCCAAGAATACACTGATTTTTGGGGTCAGTACCGATGATGCTAAGTCTCATCAAAAGTTTACCGAAAAGTTTGATTTACCTTTCCCATTACTCTGTGATGTCGATGCTCAAGTTGCTACAGCCTACGAGAGCTATGGCAAGAAGCAAATGATGGGCAAAGAATATATGGGAATCTTCCGCAATACCTTTGTGATTGATTCAGAGGGTAAAATCGAGAAAATTTATCTCGCTGTTAAGGCCGAACTACATCCCGCCGAGGTTCTCGCAGACATCTAAGTAAATAGGATGCGCTTTGCGCATTCTATTTACTTACAGCAGTTACCGATCAAACGAGCCACAAGAAATTTTAAAAAAGTGTTGCAAACCAACACTTTTTTAAAATTTCTTGGTTTGGGTTTGAGCGCAAGGCGCTGTAATAGCATCAAGTGCTGTAAAAAATTCTGAGGTGTAAACATTGAATCCAAGCACAAGCAAGACTGCAAACTCAAATAAATTAGCCAATTGGAAAATTCGCGATCGCGAATTTATTTGGGGTGATCGCACATACCTCATGGGTGTTTTGAATCTTACACCCGATAGCTTTAGCGATGGCGGTCAATATAAATCGCGAGATGCGGCGCTGCAACAAGTCGCGCAAATGTTTCCCTATATTGATATTCTTGATATTGGCGGCGAATCAACTAGACCTAATGCTCAGCCAGTTAGCGCTGACGAAGAATGCGATCGCATTTTGACGATTATTCAAGCTATACGCGAAATCTATCCCAACTTGCCCATCTCCGTTGATACAGTCAAGGCAACTGTCGCCAAAGCTGCGATCGCCGCAGGTGCAGATATGCTCAATGATGTGTCCGCTGGGAGATTTGATCCTGAAATGCTGCCTCTAGCGGGAAAGTTGCAAGTACCAATTTTTTTAATGCATATGCAAGGCGAGCCACGCACTATGCAAGAAAATCCTCAGTATCGCGATGTAGTGAGAGATGTTAAGCAATTCCTTGCCGATGCAATTTTGGTAGCCAAAGCTTGTGGCATTCCCAAGCATTTAATTGCGATCGATCCGGGAATCGGCTTTGGTAAGACTCTTGACCATAATCTTAAAATTTTAAAAAATCTACGCAGCTTTAAGGAGATCAGCGCACCTCTATTACTAGGTGTATCTCGTAAAAGTTTTATCGGTAAAATATGCGATCGCCCTGATCCTCGCGATCGGCTTTATGGAACGATTGCAGCCTGTAGTGCATGTATTGCTGGTGGCGCAGATATCTTGCGAGTACATGATCCCAAAGAAATATTTGATGCTTGTCGCATTAGTGACTCAATATTTCGATAGCTAGGATGTATGACCATATCGAGGTATTGCATAATCAATATGCACAATTACTCAAGATCAACAAGCATCCGTAACAGTCCATCAGTTACAATAGCCAAACAGGATGTAGGCTTTAATACACCCTGTAAAGTTTGTAATCATTTTTTGAGGGCAAGACGTGCCACAGGCTAAGCATTTGCTGATTGGTTCCACCCGATCAGGCAGTGGAAAATCAGCAACAATTTTGGGATTAACATATAACTTGCAAGTTAAAGGCTACAAAATTGGCTACGGTAAGCCAATAGGTACTTTTACGACCAAAGAATTACCCGAATCAGCCGAACGCACTGAAGCTGATGTGGAATTTATTAAGCAAGCGCTAAATTTGCCGCAATCCCTTTTGCGTCCCACTCTACTTAATCTCGACAGATCTGCCCTCCAACGCCGACTATCTGGTGAAGATAAAGCTGATTACAGTACTAAGTTGGATGAGTATAAAAAATTAATTGAAGGCGATCTCGTACTTTTAGAAGCACCTGCTAATACTGCGGAAGGTGCAATTTTTGGGCTTTCTCTGGAAGAGATGGCAGATCAACTAGAAGCTCCCATTTTGTTGGTAATGCGATTTGGTTCGCTGTTAGTAGTTGACCATATCTTGATGGCAAAACAACGCTTTGGCGATCGCTTATTAGGTGTGGTCATCAATGACATTCCTGATGAACAATATGAAACTGCGATCGAGATTCTCCATCCTTATCTCGAGAATCAAGGCATTCCTGTATTTGCACTTATGCCAGAAAATCGCACATTGCGAAGTGTCAGTGTCTCTGAAATCATCGAGCAACTTGGCGCAAATATCCTCTGCCGTCCTGAAAATATTGATTTAGGAAAAGTCATGGTCGAGGAACTCAAAATTGGCGCAATGGATGTCAACTCAGCTCAAAGCTATTTCCGCAAGTCCTATAACAAAGCCGTAATTACAGGCAGCAGCCGTATCGATCTTCAGTTCGCGGCATTAGAAACATCAACAAATTGCTTGATTTTGACGGGTCGTCCATTTATCAGCGATGATGTCGCTCACAAAGCTATGGAATTGGGTGTCCCGATTCTCTCAGTCAATAAAGACACGCTTAGTACGGTCAGTATCATCGAATCTTGTCTAGGGCAAGTTCGTCTACATGAAGGAGTGAAAGTGACCAGCATCTGCGACATGATGGGAAAATACTTTAATTTTGATCGCTTCTTAAAGCTCATGGATATCAAAGCTTTAGCCACTGCTTAACCCAAAAAAAGAGGTGTCGCTCAGCGACACCTCTTTTTTTGGGTTAAGCATTCCCTTGAGTAGGCTTTTTACATTTCATTTAAAGTTTTCCAACCAGGTAACCATAGCGATCGCCTCTTCAAAGCCTTAGCATTTAGCCAAAATCTTACAGAATCGTCACAGGCTGCTTTGATCTCGGCAAAAACTAGCTCTCCTTCATTTTTGCGATTCACTACAACAAAATGTCGCCAACCGAAAGTTTCTTGCATAGCAGTCCACTTAGAACCGATTAGATGGGGAAATTTTTGTTTTTTGGGCATATTACCTCATAAAAAATGCGGCTAGCCGCATTTTTTATGTCTAATCAATATCGTCGTTATCATCATCATCGTCATCGTCATCGATGTAGCTAGGGTCATCACCCAGCATCAATTCGCTTAATTCTTCGGCTTCGTCATCAAACTTTAAGCTCGACTCCGTGCCTTCTCTAGCTATAAGGCGACCTGTGGACTCTAGCCAATCAAGAATCGATGCTTGCTGCTCTGTAGGAATAAGTGTGGCTGGTTGGTTGCGGCGCTGTACGCGCAAAGCGGGGTTATTAATCATAAAAATATCAGATAAAAAATTCTAGTCTCGCTCAAGAATTGCGCCTTGCACAATTCTTGAAAACACTTCTTGAAAAGTTAGAAACCTGCGGGTAAACCTAAGCCACCAGTGAGGTCTTCCATTTTTTGTTTCATAGTGCCAGTAGAAAGCTGATAAGCATCCTTTAGGGCTGCAAGTACCAAGTCGGACAAAACTTCTGCACCTTCATTCAAAGCTTCAGGAGAAATTTCCACGCTTTGGGGTTCTTGGTTACCGCTTAGGGTGATTTTTACCAAACCACCGCCTGATTCACCAGTTAAGCGCAATTCATCTAGTTCTTCTTGTAGCTTTTTTGCGCCTTCTTGAATTTGCTGCGCTTTTTGGAAGGCTTCTTTCATTTTGCCTAAACCAAAGCCAAATCCTTTTCCATCTGACATAGCAGTATCAGTTTTATCCTAAGTTTTCCTGTACATTATGTCACTAATCTGCGCGATCGGGTAAGTACGGTCATCGCTAACTCTCACGATTCGCTACCTAGCTAGTTGTTTAGGACTTCGTTGCCAAAGTCTTGAGTTTTGCTAAATTTATAAAAATCTACAGTTGCGCCCCAGATGGCTGTGCCTGTTTCAGGATCGACTCCGCGATCGCCACTCCAAAACTCTTCAGCGCTAACCTCAAAACCTAAAACAACCTGTCGCGATTCGTTTAAATATTGAAAACAACATTTCGCATCCTTTGGCATTTCGGCTTTGTAGCGATCGCTGGCAAAGGAGATATCTAACAAACAACCAGCGAGAGGTTCGATGTCATTAATGGTGATTTGGTTAAGCCGATCGCGATCGCGTCCAGCCCCAGTCCATGCCACAGGATCTTTAAATCCCCAATATTTCACTTGGATTTTGCCGTCATTTTCTACAAATTGCAAAATGCGCTGACGATAAGGGCGATCGGGGATCAGGGCATTGGCTTGTTCGGCAAAGATGGCAATACTGCCCAAAATGTTAAATGGGATGGGACGTTGCCACCAGACTAAATTCACAAACCAAACAGGTTGATCTAAAGATTGTTCACGGTTGCTAAATTCTCCTGCCATCCATGAAGTTAGGGTTAAAAGTTGATTAGAAGTACTCATGATAGATTTGGATGATGCTACAGAGTTAATTGTTAGATCCCATGGCAAAATAAAGGTACACCTCTCTGGATTGATTCGGCGATTGCAAAACTGACTACTTAACATCTTTAGTAAGTAGATATAGAGACAATTAATCTACAATACAAATATTAAAATTGATTCGGCGATTGCAAAACTGACTACTTAACATCTTTAGTAAGTAGATATAGAGACAATTAATCTACAATACAAATATTAAAAATGCACATTCAACAAGTTAAAATCAAAAACTTTCGATGTTTTGAAGATCTGACAGTCAACCTAAATCCAGATGTAAATATATTTGTTGGCAATAATGGATCGGGTAAAAGTGCAGTATTAGATGGGATCGCTGCGGCTATGTTTCCATATATTAATGGGCTACAAAGAATTGCTGAAAGAAGATATCAGGGATACTTGAACAAGAAATACCAAGAACCTGTACAAATTTCTCAACGAGATTTACCAGCAAAATATAGCTATCGTGAACCTATAAATCAGGCAGAATTTGCTGTAACAACTAAGGATTTTCCAAGTTGGACAATAATTTATAAAAAAACTGCTAAAAATAACGACAATCGAAAATTAAGCGTCAAGACTAACAAATCTTTTTTCTCTGATCCACAAAATAATGTAGAAGGAAGTGAGCAGCTTTATACTGACTTAGAAAGTAAATTCAACAAATCGAAAGAAGAAGTACTCGAAATTTCTGTATTTAGCTATTATAAAACTAATCGAAATTTAACTAATATTTCTAATGTCAACCCTGATCTTTCTGGGAGATACGGCTCATATAATTCGTCTGATAGATTTGATGCTTTCAAGAATTCTTTTGATGCAGCAGCAAATTTTTCTGAATTTATGACTTGGTTCTATGATCGCGACATACAAGAACTTAGAGAAGTAAAGAAAAGAGAAGATGCTAAATTTGAATTTTCTGATTTGAAACAGATACAAAAGTCAATCAGAACAATTATAGCTCCTAGTGCGCGTGTTTATTTTTCTGACAGACCTTCAGCGAAATTAATGGTTGAGTGGGAAACAGAAACAGGTGAAAAAATTGAACTGTCACTTAATCAATTAAGCTCAGGCTATCGCAATATGTTAGCCCTTGTAATGGACTTTGCAAGACGCTTAGCACAGGCAAACCCACAGATGGAAAACCCATTAGAAGCCGAAGCCGTATTAATGATTGATGAGCTAGATTTACACCTACATCCAACTTGGCAACAAAAAATTATTCCCGATCTCCGCAAAGTATTTCCTAATACTCAAATTATTGCCACCACCCATAGCCCCGAAATTGTCACTACTGTACAACGTCATCAAGTCAAGATTTTAGAAAATTATCAAATCAAAGAATGCCCTACACCAACAAGAGGTAGATCAAGTGCAGACATGGTACTTGATGTTTTAGGACTAAATAACTTACGTCCAGACACTAAAGAATCAAAAACCTTAGCGGCACTTTTTGATGCAATTGATAATGATAATTTGGAAGAGGCTAAAAAGCTGCGAGAAGAACTTCAGGATTGGGAAATGTTTGATGCAGAAATCACTAAAGCCGATATGCGAATTCAACGATTAAAGAGGAAATTGTCTGCATGAAAAAAGTTGTTAAATCCCTAGAACCAGAGGAACTTAAAACTTATAAACAGCAATATATTACTCAATTCAGAAGATGGGAACAGGCTAGAGAAGCACGAGTTAAAGTTGGAAGTGGGAAAAATGCTAAAAAAGTAAAAATCAAAGATGTAATTACAAGTACATTAATCGCCGATCAAAAAGGACTTTGTGCTTATTGTGAAATGACTATTCATGAAAATTTTTCCGTTGAACACTTTATTCCTTGTCACCTATCAACTAAACAAAAAAACTATGACTTAGATTGGCAAAATATGTTAGGTAACTGCTCTCCACCTGGCGGATTACTAAAAGAGGATTTGCAAAACTCACAGATACCCCATGAATTCCCTTGCTGCGGTAAAGCTAAGAATGAATTTATTCCAGATGGTCAATTATTAAATCCTCTTGAACTGCCAACATCTAGATTGTTTCGTTTTAGAAGCAGGGATGGTGAAATGATGCCCGATGAAACTGCTTGCGAACAAGCTGGAATTGCTGTTGTATCGGCTCAATTTACCATTGACATCCTTAATCTCAATGCCGATCGCTTAAAACGCCACCGAAAAACAGTAATTGATGAAATTAATCAAGAAATTTTCGAGCGTCAAGATGAGATTGACAGTCAGGTGTTATTGGAAAAACAAATTGCATCAGAAAGACTCAGTAACAGTAAAGATCAATGGTCTAAATTTTTCACAACTATTCGTTGGATTCTAGGAGAAGGAGCAGAAAAGCATTTAAGCAGTATTTCTTATATGGGGTAGCTGGTGGCTTTAGGTCAAAACTTGTCTAGCAGTTAAGTTCAAATTTGGAAATGTGGGCGAAGCGATCACATCATTACCACGAAACAAATTAATTTCATATTCTCCATCTACCAAAGTACAGATCGAAAGAGTAGGTTGTTTGGGCTTGCCAATATGTCGAATTCCACCCAAACCTAAATAATCGGCAATCCAATATTCAGGAATACCTAAAGCCGC
>Ga0209990_10001148_pt1 | contig 23336 bp, 17 predicted proteins | sample NOAtaG_6_FD_187304 | JGI IMG/M metagenome (GOLD analysis project Ga0209990, IMG submission 187304) | Freshwater lake microbial communities from Lake Erie, under a cyanobacterial bloom - NOAA_Erie_Diel5S_2200h metaG (SPAdes) (version 2) | ecosystem: Environmental > Aquatic > Freshwater > Lake ...
GCGGATTCGCAAAGGTTGGCTTTTCATAAGCATCCTTGGTCGATTGGTGGGGGTGGGGCGAGTGAGTTAAAAGAAGTAATTGAATCGAAATGTAAAACAAAATTAGAAAATTACATTGATACAATTTGCTCTCTATGCTTAACTCGCGCTGATGATGTTTACTTGATGCCTTGGGGAGTTTTAAGCCGTCAAAACGTCAAACCCGAACATCAATTAACGATGGTAAATGGAGAGATAGTCAGAGATTGGCAGATTAATAATCCTGAACAAGTTCTTTTTCCCTATAATTCCAAACTTGAACCAGTTTCAGAAAAAGAAGGATTAGCAGTACATCATTTTCTTTGGTATTACCAAGAAATTTTATGGCGAAGAAAAGAATTAGGTGGCGATCATCGAGAATTAAATCGAACTTGGTGGGAGTGGAATCGTTTCTTATCGCATCGTTATCGAAATCCGCTATCGATCGCCTTTGCATTTGTCGCTACCCATAACCATTTCATCCTAGATCGTGGGGGCAAAGTATTTAAGCAATCTGCACCAGTAATCAAACTACCTGCCGAAGCAACCGAAGCCGAACATCTTTCTCTAATTGGTTTGCTCAATAGTTCCACAGCTTGTTTTTGGGGCAGACAGACATTTTTCCCGAAAGGTGGCTATGGTTCAGGTAAATGGGAAGAACGATTGGAATGGGATGGAACTAAATTACAAAAATTCCCAATTCCCAAAGATCGCCCATTAGAACTTGCTCAAAAACTCGATCGCCTAGCGCAACAACTCAGCAACCTATCACCAGCCAAACTCTTACAAAATATCCATAATGACTTTGCTAATCAGCTAAACCAAGCCAAACAACAATGGCAAGACACACTAGGCGCAATGATCGCACTGCAAGAAGAACTTGATTGGCAATGCTATCAACTCTATGGACTTCTCGATCAAAACCTCACTCATCCCGCACCACCAAACCTAAAACTAGGCGAAAGAGCCTTTGAAATCGTCTTGGCTCGCAAAATGGCATTAGGCGAAATCACAAGCTCATGGTTTGAGCGACATAATTCCATTCCCATTTGTGACCTTCCCGATCATTGGTCAGCCGACTATCGCCAACTCGTTAAGCAACGCATCGAACTCATCGAAAATCATCCAAATATTGCCTTAATCGAACAACCCGAATATAAACGCCGTTGGAATATCGAACCCTACGAAATCCAACAGCAACAAGCTTTACAAAACTGGTTACTGGACAGACTAGAGACATACTTTGACTTTGATGGCAGGATGCAGCCCTCACCCCCTAGCCCCCTCTCCCAAGAAGGGAGAGGGGGAACAAGAGAAGACTCTTTAAGTCCCTCTCCCTCACTAGAAGAAGGGAGAGGGGGAACAAGAGAAGACTCTTTAAGTCCCTCTCCCGCTTTGGGAGAGGGATTTAGGGTGAGGGCATCCATTCCCATCGCCATCACCTCGATCGCCAAACTTGCCGACATCGCCAAAAGCGACAGCCAATTTATCACCGTCGGTGAACTCTACCGCAACGACCCCGCCTTCAAAATCGAAAAACTCATCACCGAACTAGTCGAAGCCGAAAGCGTCCCCCACCTGCCCATCCTGCGCTACAAACCCACAGGACTCCGCAAACGCCTCGAATGGGAACACACATGGGAACTGCAACGCCAAGAAGATGATCCCCCCCAGCCCCCCTTAGCAAAGGGGGGAGAAGAATCTATTTCCCCTCTCCCTCTGGGAGAGGGGCTAGGGGTGAGGGCATCCATCCCCGTTCCGCCAAAATATGCCAGCACCGACTTCCTCAAACCCAACTACTGGCGACTACGCGGCAAACTTGACGTACCCAAAGAGCGCTGGATCAGCTTTCCCCATTGCCAAGGCGAAGACGGCACAATGGCGATCGCTTGGGCAGGCTACAACCACCTGCAACTCGCCCAAGCCCTCAGCACCTACTACCTCGATATCAAAGAACGCATCGGCGGCTCCAACGACCCACGCCTCGCGCCATTACTCGCCAGCCTCGTCGAACTCATCCCTTGGCTCAAACAATGGCACAACGATATAGATCCAGAATTTGGCTTAGCGATGGGTGACTATTACGAAGGATTTTTGATTGAGGAGGCTAAAGCGATCGGGCATACCGTCGAAAGTTTGAGGATGTGGGAACCCGTTGGCAAAGTAAAAAGTAAAAAGTAAAAAATTTAGAGGCGTAAGAACTATGCACCAAGTCACCTTACAAGACGCAGAAAAGCACCTCGCTAATCTTCTTGCAGAAGCCCACAGAGGCGAAGAAGTAATCGTGGTCAATGATGATGGCACATTATTTAAAATTATTGCGATCGGTAAAACTCGACCAATCCCAAAATTTGGTAGCGCCAAAGGCTTAATCAAAATGTCTGATGACTTTGACGAGCCACTAGAAGACTTTGCGGAGTATGCCCCATGAAGCTCTTACTCGATACCCACGCTTTTTTATGGTTTATCGAAGGCAATCAAAATCTGAGTCTAACTGCCCAAAATGCGATCGAATCACCAACTAATCAAAGGTATCTGTCATGGGAGAGCCTGCATCAAAGGCACAAGAATCATGGTTTCTGTCATCCTTGACAATCTAGCCGCTAGAGTCAGCGAACCAGAAATCTTAAAAAGCTATCCTACCCTCACCCCCGAAGACATCCAAGCAGCCATTAGCTACGCCGCCGACCTAGCTCGTGAGCGAGTTATTTTATTACCGTTAGCTGCTACAAGCGCATGAAATTTAAGATTGATGAAAACCTACCCATAGAGTTTGCAGAACTCTTGCAAAAAGAGGGATATGACGCTTCTACAATTTATTCAGAGTCGCTCAAAGGGGCAAAAGATCCTGTTGTAATTGATGTATGCAAACAAGAACAGAGAGTATTAATTACTCTAGACTTAGATTTTGCTGATATTCAAACCTACCCACCCCAAGAATATTCAGGTATCATAGTTTTGAGAGTTTATAAACAAGACAAACCCTATCTGATGTCATTTTTGCAAAAATTGATTCCCGCGATCGCCACAAACTCTCCAGTAGGACAACTATGGATTGTGGAAGAAGGAAAAATCAGAATTAGATCTTGAACTTACAAAATAACCTCTAACCAATAACTCAGCAAACCAGCGCTAAAAATATTAAATATATTAAATAAAAGCTTAAATAAAGCCCATGACGCTCCTCAAAGACCTAATCGAAATTCCTGAAAGCCTTCAAAAAGGTGACTTTGTACTCAATCTGTCATCAGTGGCGATCGATGCCGATAAGATCCTGAGAGATTATGTGGTTACGCCCGAATTACAGAAATGCTTTGACCAAGCCCTTAACTTCATCCGCAGCACACTCCAGAGCAACGTTAGCAAAGCAACTTATTTACATGGCAGCTTTGGTAGTGGCAAAAGCCACTTTATGGCAGTTCTTTATCTGATCCTCAAAGCAAATATCACCGCCCGCAGCATCAAAGAACTAGCCCCCGTCATCGACAAAAACAACGAATGGGTCACAGGCAAAAAGTTTTTATTAGTGCCATACCATGCGATCGGCTCCGAGAATATGGAGTCCTGTATCCTTGGCGGCTATGTCGATTTCATCCGCCGCAATCATCCCGAAGCACCGATTCCAGGGGTATATCTTGCTGAAGGAATGTTTCAAGATGCCGCTAATCTGCGTAACCAAATGGGAGATATCGCCTTTTTTGAGGCGCTAAACAATGCTAATTCGTCAAATAGTGGCTGGGGAGAACTTGCCGCAGGATGGGACAGCGATCGCTTTGAGACTGCCATCAACGCACCACCCGCATCAGAAACGCGATCGCTCCTAATTGGCAATCTCATCAAAGCTTTCTTCGGTTCCTACGACCAACAAGCCAAAGGCGAAGCATTTCTTCCCCTTGATAAAGGACTATCAGTAATCAGCCAGCACGCCCAAAGCCTCGGCTATGATGCCCTAATTCTCTTTCTCGATGAATTAATCCTCTGGTTAGCTAGTCACGCCAATGACCTCGGTTTTATCCATCGTGAAGGACAAAAACTCTCCAAACTGGTCGAAGCCCAAACACCCGATCGCCCGATTCCCATTGTCAGCTTTGTGGCAAGACAGCGCGACCTCAGCGAACTGATCGGCAATGCCGTCCCTGGGTCTCAACGGCTAAACTTTAGTGATGCCCTCAAACATTGGGAAGGCAGATTCGATCGCATCGTTCTCGAAGATCGTAACCTGCCAGCGATCGCCCAAAAACGGATTCTCAGCCCCAAAAATCCTGCTGCAAAAATAGAACTAGATGCTGCCATTGATAAATCCCTGACCATGCGCGAAGCAGTGATGAATATTCTGCTCACCCGTGAAGGCGATCGCGCCATCTTCCGACAGGTTTATCCCTTCAGTCCCGCCTTAATTCAAGCCCTCATTGCCGTCTCCAGCGTCCTCCAACGCGAACGCACCGCCCTCAAAATCATGGTGCAAATGCTAGTGGACAGACGCGATTATCTGAGTATTGGCGATATTCTGCCCGTGGGCGACCTATTCGATGCGATCGCCCATGGTGACGAATCCTTCAGCCCTGAAACCGCGATTCATTTTGACAAGGCCAAGCGGCTCTATCACCAAAAGCTGCTCCCAGTGATTGAAAAACAGCATGGACTCCGCCGCGAAGAAGTTGAGCTATTAGCAGCAACAGATCCCAAACGCACTGCCTTTCTCAATGATGATCGCCTGATCAAAACCTTGCTCCTATCAGCGCTTGTCCCTGAAGTCGAAGTATTACGCAGTCTCACCCCCGAACGTTTAGCAGCGCTCAATCACGGCACAATTAAAGCCCCAATCCCTGGACGCGAAGGGCAGATTGTCTTACAAAGATGTCGGCAATGGGCAGGGACGGTCGGCGAAATTCGACTCACGGAAGGCAACGATCCGACTATTTCGATTCAGCTTTCGGGCGTGGATACCCAGAGCATCATCGCCCAAGGTAAGCGCGAAGATAATCACGGTAATCGGATGCGTCTAGTCCGCGATCTATTATTCAAGCAACTAGGTCTCCAAGGAGAAGAAGAACTAGAGCAGAGTTTCAGTCATCTCTGGAAAAATACAAGGCGTTCCTGCAATGTCCTATTTCGGAACATTAGAGAAATGCCCCTAACTGCCCTAGAAAATGAAGGCGATCGCTGGAAAATAATCATCGACTATCCCTTTGATGTCGATACCCATACGCCACGGGACGATATCAGTAAAATTCAAGGATTCATTGCCGCTCATTCCAATGGAGCCAAGACCCTAGCATGGATTCCAGCTTTTCTCAGTGAAGAGGCCCTTACCGATCTGGGTATGCTCGTTACTCTTGACCATATCCTCGCAGGCACTGGTGAACGTTTTGCCCAGTTTGCCAGCAATCTCTCGGTGCAGGATCGTCAATCCGCAAAGACCATCTTAGAAAATCAACGCAGTAGCCTTCATCAAAGGGTTTTGCATCATCTAGAAGTGGTCTATGGATTAGATACTACTGATAGTAATTCCATTAATTCTGAGCGATCGCTAGAATTAAATGAACGTTTTCACTCACTCTATAGCGGACTAGAATTACGTCCCCCTGTCGCCTCATCCTTGCGCGATGCGCTCACAAATCTACTCGAACAAGCCCTAGAGTACGAATTTCCTGCGGCTCCAGCCTTTGAAGCCGAAATTGAAGCAAGCACTAATCTCGAAAAAGTCTATCGGGTGATGATGGATGCCACCCAGCAAACCGATGGCAGAATCGCGATCGAAGATCGCAAACTCCGTTTGCTGGTGCGTCAAATTGCTAATCCATTATTACTAGGCGAAATGGCTCTAGAGGCGACCCACTTTGTCATCGGACAGCATTGGAAGCAACACTTCACGCGCAAAATTGCGGAAGTAGGTGGTGCGATATCTGTCGGGCAGTTACGCCGTTGGCTGGATGAGCCAAAATCAATGGGATTACCTGCGATCGCCCAAAACTTGGTAATTCTCACCTTTGCCGCCCAAACCAATCGTATTGCCTATCGCAGCAATCTAGCGATCGATACTTCTCTCAAGTCCTTACCTGATGACATCGAGTTTCGCACCCAAAAACTCCCCGATGAAGTGCTATGGCAAACAGCATTAGATCGCGCTCATAGCATTTTTAACATTTCTATTTCTAGGTTACTTAATGCCAAAAACGTCGCTGAACTGAGTGACAAGATCTCAGACATGGCTAGAGAAAATTTGGCTAATGCCAGAAATTATCTGAATCTACTGAGCGAGACTCTAGAGCGATTCAACATTGACAAAAATTGCGATCGCTTCCAAACGGCAACAGCTACAGTCAATGCGATCGAGCGTATTCAAGCAAATCTCAATACCAATAAATCAGAAAATAACAAATCAGAGGATATCGTCAATATTTTGGCAGATATTGCGATCGCTACTTCAAACACTGCGATGAAAGAGTGTTTCCGACAACTTAAATCGCTGACTCATATTCTAAAGAGTACTAAATGGGAAATTATTGAAGCTGTGCAAAAACTGACCGATGAGCGCTCCATTGAAGTTAATACTTTACTTGCCGAGCTTATCCATGCTCTCAGTGGTGATGAACATGCGATCGCCCTAGCTCCTATCCTAAAAGAATCAGAAGCAAAGGCTACGCGAATACTTACCACGCAACCCAAGAACACCCCATTGCCTACATCTAACCCGTTTCCCCCTGTAACCAACAAGACCACACCAATTACACCAATTACTACTGATTCTTCAAAACCATTAATTTATCCACCACCATCAGCCACAAATTCTAGTCTAATCATCACACCTGCTTCAACGACTCCAACTGTCAACTCGATCATCAGTCAAGCCACCCACGACCATATAGACTTAGTTACAGCACAGCAACTCCTTAATCATCTAAAATCACAGCTAAAGGGCGGACAAAAAGTCTGCATTAACTTACATTGGGTCATCACTGAGGAAAATACAGAATCGTGAGTGTTGTCGTACCTAGCATCAATCAGATTAAGGCGCAAGTTGCGACTATTCGCCAAGGAAATGTAAACCCCAAGTTCATTGGTATTCACATTGCAGGTCAATGGACTGGCGAAACAGTGCAGAGCGATCGCGATATCACCCTTTGTATCCATGTTTGCAAATCTCCCTTAGCGATGCGTTTAGTGATGCAAGCTGCCCATGCAGACTGTCAAACCGACAACTCAGATATCCATGTAATCCTCACAACCCTCAAAGAGTCAGATCTAGACGATGATATTCTGATGCGCTTAGCCAAGAGAAAGCTTTTCTCAATCGATCCTTGGGAAGTTGTCAAGTCGCTATTTCAAGCAAATTTAATCGATCCTCGCTTGCGTAAAGAACTATGGATTGCCGATTATCTTATTGATTGGAATACTAGCGAAGGCTATACACCAGTTAGCAATGGCTTTCTTAATGCAGATACAGTTTGGACTATCCTTCTAGAGCGTGGTTTGGGAATTGTCGATCGCTCTCCCGATTTACCCGATCTTTTAAAGTGGTCAATAGACAGTAATCATATTGCAAGGCTTAAAAATGCGGCTCCTTTTTTCCAAAAAGCGGCGATCGCTTATATAACAGAACTTGTTGGTCACGTTGCTCAATACATATTGAGATGTGCTTGCCAAACCGAGCGTAATGATTTAGTCGCTCTGGGTTTAGTGTTTGGTGTTTTGTTTCATCCCAAGGCAACAGGAAAACTAGACAAGGCGATCGGTAAAATCGAAGAGCGCTATTTTCAAGGAGAAATATTAACACCAAACATAGGAATTACTTGGCAAGCTGCGGCTCAAGAGTTAATCAATCTCCGTTTACCAATTGACATCCAACTCAAAGAAAATATCTTGAATCGTGCTGATGAGATTTTGCAAGAAATTGGCGCTAGCCATCTAGCTCATCTTAGCGAAATCTCACCCCTAGGCTTTAATCAACGTCTTGAGTCATTTGCCCAAACCTTAACCTCTATCCTCAAAAATCCTCTAACGAGTGGATTGGAGACACAAATAAAAGAACTGATTGCTAACCGTAATCAGATATTGCAACACAACTTAGCTAAAGACGATCGCTATCGCAGCCGTATTAATAATCTCGATATGGCAATTAGGCTCTTGAATTGGATTCACCAACAAGAAGTAGAGACTAATCCTGTGGCTCAATCTCTCACGGCCGCGATCGCCAATGAAGTCAGCGAAAACAGCTTTGCAGACTGGGCAAGACACTCTCTTCTCTCAGACGAACCATTGCAATTAGTTGCTAAAACCTATGCCAATCTGTTTAATCTTGCGGTAAAAGTCCGTGAATACCAATCCAAAATCTTTGCGAATCTCTTTGCTAGTTGGACAGATTTAGGCTCTAGTCACGATCAAATTTTGGTGGTTGAGAATGTCTTAAAAGATATAGTTGCTCCAATCTCATCTCACACTCCAGTCCTTTTAATTGTCTTAGATGGAATGAGTATGTCAGTATGTCACCAACTATTGGAAAGCATTACCAGACAAGGTTGGTCACTACTGCGTAAAGAAGATCGAGACTTCCCCATCATGTCTGCACTAGCAACAGTTCCATCAATCACCGAAATATCGCGGACTAGTTTATTGTGTGGGCGATTAAGAAGTGGCAATGCCAAAGATGAAAGCTCAGAATTTAAATTTCATCCCGATCTTAATCGAAGTAGTAAGCAACAGAAAAAACAACATCCTCTGCTATTTCATAAAGCCCAGCTACAGGGATCAGAAGACGTAACTCTTAGCCAAGATGTCCGTCAAGCGCTCTCATCTCGCGATCGCCTCGTTGTAGGCGTAGTTGTCAATGCGATCGACGATCACCTCACCAAAGGTGAGCAGTTATATGTTGACTGGACTCAGCAATCGATTAAGGTTATCCCAGCACTTCTAGAAGAAGCAAAATCAGCAGATCGGATTGTTATTTTAGCCAGCGATCATGGTCACATAATTGAGCATGGAACTAGCCTGATATCTACGACAGAGGGAGGTGAACGGTGGCAACCCGATCATGGAAATCTAACGGATGCAGAATGTCGATTAATTGGCAATCGAATTGTTGCCTCTGGTCACAAGTCAATCATTGCGCCTTGGTCAGAGCAAATTCGCTATAAGCCTAAAAAAAATGGATATCATGGCGGTGCGAATCCTCAAGAAATAGTAACTCCTATTGCCGTATTATCTTCGAGTAAAATTATTCCTAGTGGTTGGATAGAATCTTCTAATCAGTTTCCAACTTGGTGGAATATTACTTAGAACATACGCATTGGGTAGATGTAGTGCGGGCTTCGCCCGCACCACATCTACCCAATGTGTAATAAATTTGTTCGGTTTGCGTAAGTCCTATTACTGTAGAAATCCAAAAGCTTGATCAAATTTGTTGATAGCGCCGCAACTTAGCCCCACATAAAGCAGTTTTTTTCTCTCAAATCTTGGTATTGCTCAATAGGTAAGGATGGCGCAAAGCGCCACTTACCTATTGAGCAATACCTCAAACTGCCTAGCTAAAATCTGCAAGATGTGAGACCAACTGACAGTCTTGACTGAAATTGGAGACAGAAAAAAACATCAACTATAAAAGCTTTAAATATTGTACGATAATCATAAGTATAAATTTAGGGCATAGCAATGGTTAATATCGGTCAAATAAGAAAGCCTTGTACTGAATCACCGATAAGGTTGCCGCTATTTTCAAGCAGAGTTTCGGCAGGATTTCCCTCACCTGCGGACGATCTACTCGAATCTCATTTAGATCTCAACCGTTATTTGATCAGTCAACCTGCAGCCACTTTTTTCATGCGATTTGAGGGAGAGCCAATGCTAGAGAGTGGATTACAGCAAGGGGATCTGCTGATAGTGGATCGCTCAATCGAAGTCACTGAGCAGAAAATAGTCGTAGCTTCCGTCAATGGTGATTTGGTAATCCGTCGAGTCAGCCGCAATCGGAGACGGCTACAACTGCTATCCGAAAACCCCAATTGTCAACTAATCAGCATCACCGAAGATACAGAATTCCAGATCTGGGGAGTCGTTACCTATGTTATCCGCGCCCTGCTTAGCTCTCGTCGATTGCAATAACTTCTATGTATCCTGTGAACGAGTATTTAATCCCAAACTCGAGGGAAAACCCGTCGTTGTGCTTAGTAACAATGATGGATGTGTGGTGGCAAGATCGGCTGAAGTTAAAGCCCTAGGAATAGGCATGGGAGTACCAGTATTTAAGATTGCTAAAGAGATCGCCAAACACGACATCATTACCCTATCGTCTAACTATGAACTCTATGGCGACCTGTCCCAAAGAGTGATGGAAATTTTGGCACAATTTGCGGCAGAGATAGAAATCTACTCAATAGACGAAGCATTTCTGAATCTCACGGGATTGCCCCATGATCTAGACTATGCCCAACAGATCAGACAAAGGGTAAAGCAATGGTTAGGTCTGCCGATCTCTATCGGCATCGCTCCAACCAAAACCTTAGCCAAACTCACAAACCATATCGCTAAGCGATCGCCCAAAGGAATATTTAGCTTCTATGAATGTCAAAACCCTGACAGAATATTGGAGACAACTCCAGTAAGAGAGATTTGGGGAATAGGTAAACAACAAGAAAAATGGCTAGTTAGTAGAGGGATTGATAATGCGTTGAAATTGCGTGAAATGGATATAGGAGAACTGCGCCAAAAGATGGGTATCATCGGCGTGAGAATACAAATGGAACTAGCGGGCAAATCCTGTTTATCCCTAGAACTATGTCCAAATCCCAAACAAACGACCTGTGTATCAAGATCCTTTAGTCATGGTATTACAGACATCAAGGAACTTCAAGAAGCAATCTCGACTTTTACTAGTCGCTTAGCCACCAAACTGAGGAAGCAAAAACAAGCAGCAACAGCATTAACAATTTTTGCGAGAAGTTCACCCTTTCGAGGAGAATTTTATAGCAATTCCCTAACCGTTAATTTAGCGATCGCCTCTAACGACACAAGAGAACTAATATTGGTGGCTATGCAGAGTACCGAAAAGATTTTCCGCGTTGGTTACCAATTCAAAAAAGCAGGGGTCATAGGATTAGGGCTAGTATCCGAAAACAATATTCAGGGAGACTTATTGGCAGAAAAATCTGTTGAAGACACAGAACGTTCTCAAAGACTAATGCAATACTTAGATCTGATTAACCAAAAGTTTGGGCGAGATACGTTAATTTTTGCAGGTACTGGACTTACTAAATCTTGGCAAACGAAATCCAGTCAGCGATCGCCTCGTTACACCTCAAACTGGAACGAACTACCGATTGTCAGATAGTTTCTGGTAATTGAAAAAGTATGCTTATAGCCATCCTATACCGTTTTTCAAGCAAGTAAGGAACTTGACGAGAAAAAAGGGACTACCGAGTTTGTATGGCTTCGACTTCGATCAGCCAACATTGGCTGATCGAAGTCGAAGCCGTAGGTACTTTAATTAATCGCAAGTCCCTTATTAGACAATGATAGGACTATAAGCAGATTCAGCTAGAAAATCGCGTAAACGCCGTGAAATTAATTCACGACTACCCATTCTTCTACCTAGTTCTTTCTCCAATGCACCAACGGGAGTTAAGTTTTGAGGCGCACGAGGATCGCGGGTAGGATGGGAAGCATATTGCGGAATTAAATAGGTGCTTTGGTCAGCGATCTCCTTTGCCCGCTCAAGGGAAACGCTGCCATCGAGATCAATGCGAACAAGACCATGCAAATCGTGATAGCCCAATTTTTTATAATTTAAATCTTTGCTCCCAGATCGCAAGTACCAACTGAGATTAGATCCTTTGCTATTAGAAATCCGAAAAATTGGTGTGCGTTCACCAACTTTAAGAGATCGCAAGACTTGAGCATTGTCTCCTCTTAAATAGGCTTTACCCATTGTTTTGACATAGCCAATTGTCTCGAAGGGGGTTTGATAAACGCGATAGAGCAAAGGACCATCACGCACAATCAAGGTATTTTCTTTAATTAGTTCCTTTTTTAGAGATAGCTCGTTGGCAATGCGAAGTTCTTCATCAAGCATCGCACTTTGCACTATTTGTGAAGGCGTATCTGCTTCATTATTACTACTCGTAAGGCAGTAATCATATTTAAGCTCACCTCGACCACTCATCGGCGCAGGAATGATGGTGACAGGTGGATTTAAGTTACCGCCGATCGCAATAATCCGCTTCACCTCGGTGGCAATACATTTAGCACGGCTAATCGAGCGATCAACAAGGACTGCACCTACAGCAATTGTGGCAAATGCTCCATACAAAATCTCATCATCACGCCGACCTAGAAAATTAGCATCGATTCGCAATCTTCCATCGATAAATAAAAGCTGATTGGGAAGCTCTGGCGCGATCGCGTTACGGATTGGCTGCCAATCACCATTACCAACTTCAACTTCCGTATTAACCTTGTCACTGGTGGGAATCTCTTCTGGATTAATACTCACAGGCGCATCATAGCCAATGCTCCAAGGTTCTAGGCGAATGTTATATTCACTCCAAAAGTTTTCTGCTATTGGTTTGACAAGATTAGTAGTCATGCTGCTGTAAATTTTTGCGTAATTAATAGCACAGAATAAAGCATTTTTCAATCGAGCTAGGTAGAGGATTGTTTCCCAGTCTTCGGTTGGGAAACGTTTTGCTACGCAAACTCTCTCTCAAAGTCCCAAAGTAAAAGCCTTGATTAGCAAGGCTTTTACTTTGGGACTTTTAAAATTTGCAAGCTTAACTCGAACTGACGTTAAATAAGATGAAGGTATTGCTATTAATTTGAGTATTTCCAGAATGCCAAATTTGGAAAGCTACTTGAGTTTCACTTCCGATGAGCGATGTAAGGGTAACTGAGTTGTAACCGATGTACCATCTGGATTAAACAAATCACAGGAAATGGGAAGGCGGCTAATATTTTTGTTGCTACCAATCACCACGATCGCTGAGCCTCTAGATAGCTTTTGATGAGGATCAGGATTAATTTCAAACTTTTGATTTTGGCTAACCGCAATCACATTTACTCCATAATGGCTACGGAGCTTGAGGTCTAAAATTGTCTTCCCATCAAATTCTTCAGGAACCATCACTTCCACAATGCTGTTATCTGGATCTAGCTCAAATCGTTCGAGGATGCCTCTTTGGGTGAGCGATCGCGCTAAAGCACAGCCCATTTCTGCTTCTGGATAAACCACTAGATCTGCGCCCACTTTCTTCAGCAAAGTCCCATGTACCTCTGATGAAGCCTTAGCCACAACATGATTAACTCCTGCCTCCTTGACATTTAGGGTTGTAACGATACTCTCTTCTAAAAAATTACCGATCGCTACAATTACAGTATCAATTTCTAAAATCCCTGACTCTTTTAAGGCAAGGGGATTAGTTGAATCTAGTTGAATGCAATGGGCTGCCAAATTTTCAGCCCTGAGTTGACTGACACGCTCCTCATCTTTGTCGGCAGCCAATACCTCAAGCCCTAGGCGATCGAGGGTGAAACATACGGATCGACCAAAACGACCTAAACCAATAACTGCAAACTGTTTATTTTCGGGACGGAGACTCCGAAAAAAGCTTAACGATGAGATATCCACAGAAATTTCCTTAATTTTTTACTTTATGCCAAGTCCAAAAAATGTTAGCGCTATCTTTGCTGATAAACACTAACCAAATTATCCAACTAACATCGACTCTTGAGGATATTTAATCAAACTAGGTTTGGTATCGGTAAATATCGCAGCCATCAATAGCAATACACCCACTCGACCGATATACATCGTCGCAATGATCACCAGCCGACCTGCGGGGGACAACGCACTGGTAATGCCTGTGGATAGACCAACTGTAGCAAAAGCAGAGGTTGCCTCAAATAAGATGCTGATAAAGCTCATATTGTGATCTGTCAGTGATAGTAAACCCGTGGAGCAAATCACGGTAAATAGTGAGCCTACCGCCACACCAACGGCTTTCAAAATGAGACCATTGGGAACTTGGAGCCTGTACAGATTAACTTGATCGCGACCTTGCAAAGCTGCGCCTGTGCAACTTGCCAAGATTCTTGCCGTAGTAGTTTTAATCCCCCCGCCTGTACTGCCTGGACTTGCACCAATGAACATCAGGGTGATCGAGATAAACATTGCTGTTACCGTCATTTTACCGTTATCAATTGTGTTAAATCCTGCGGTACGGGTGCTGACAGACTGAAACCATGCAGCCACAATTTGTTCAAATAGTGATAGGTTGCCAAGAGTGTCATTATTGTGAAATTCGGTCAACCAGAAAGTAAGAGTCCCAAATAGCAATAAAGCGATCGTCGTACTGGTCACAACGCAAAAGGTCAAGCTAAACGAAATATAGTCACGGCTACGCGAAAACTTAGTACGAATCCAGAGATAACCTTCTAAAATTACCTGATAGCCAATCCCACCAAATATAATCAGCAAACCAATAATGATGCTCACCATCGGGGTCTTCACATAGCCCATTAAGTTATCTGTAAATAGGCTAAATCCTGCATTATTAAAAGCATTTACACTGTGAAAAATTGCTTGCCAGACACTCTCCTGAAAACTCATCTTTTGATTAAAGATCGGAATGAGGAGCAATACACCTGTGAGTTCAAATAGCATGGTCACAGCAATGATGGACTTCACTAATTGCAGTCCACCACGAATGCCAGGGATATCTAAGGATTGCTGAAGGGTGATTTTGTCTCGCAAGCTAAATTTACGACCAATGAGTAATAGCAGGATCGAAGTTGCGGTCATATAGCCCAATCCACCTACTTGGACTAAACCCGTCAAAAAGAGTTGTCCCCAAAAGGAATAAAACTTGCCCACATCAACCACCGAAAGCCCTGTCACACATACTGCTGATGTTGATGTAAACAGAGCCGTAATTGGGTCTGTCCATGTGCCGTTACTGGAAGATAAGGGCAGCATCAATAACAATGTGCCAAATGAGATAACGGCTAAAAAGCCAAAACATATGGTTCTAGCAGGATTCACATCTATGTCTATAAATTACAACATTAATTCTATAGCGATCGCTAGTTATAGCGTGTTGTGCTGAATCAAAAAAACAAAAGATGGGAGGCAGCGCTTGCACAAACCATTTAGAAACCATTAGGACTTACGCATTGGCTAGATGTGGTGCGGGCTTCGCCCGCACCACATCTAGCTCAATCCTAAGAAATTCGTTCGGTTTGCGTAAGTCCTAACCATTTAGGATGGCAATAGATTAACGTAAGATTGATAGGGGGTTTTCTTGAGAATGTTGTCTTTGTCAGCAACTAGTCCCTAAGACCGATAAGAGATTAATGAGAGACATAACTTTAATGATCAGAAATTCGGAAGAGCAAACTTTGGAGCACGTATTTTACAAGCTTGCTGATTATTTAATTAATAGTCTCCGTTTTGGTGAATACCTAACTATTAGCTTGACGAGTGAGCGCAGTCAGTTCACTCGATTTAATCATGCAAAGGTACGTCAATCAGGGCTGGTTGCCGATGGGAATGTGACCATATCACTTATCTATAATCAGCGTGAAGCCAATGCTGAGTTTCCATTTACCAGCGATCACGCGATCGATATAGCCCACGCCACTGCCAGTCTTAACTATTTACGCCAAGAAATAGTGCAAATTCCTGAAAATCCTTATCTAGTCATCCCCGAAAATCAAGGCTCAAGTCGCGAAGTTTATCAAGGTAATTTATTACCACCAGAAGAAGCGATCGCCACAATTCTCGAACCGATCAATAACATTGACTTTACAGGTTTCTATGCCTCAGGTTCGATCATTCGGGCTAGTGCCAACTCCGCAGGGCAAAGACATTGGTTTGCGACGGATTCGTTTTTTGTGGATTATTCCATATTTGTGCAGACCAGTTCGGGTGAAAAAGCAGTTAAAGGAATTTATGCAGGCAAAGATTGGCAAAATCAAGATTACAAATTCCAGATTGAGCGATCGCAACAACAATCAATCGCTTTGCAAAGACCTAGCAAAACTGTAGACCGAGGACAATATCATGCCTATTTCGCCCCTGCCGCTTCCTCAGAACTATTTGGATTTTTGACATGGAGTGTGGGAGAAGCAAGCTTTCAGCAGGGCAGTAGCGCTCTTCTTAAGCTAAAAAATCAAGAACGCATGCTCTCCCCATTGCTATCCCTGAGTGAAAATTTTATTCATGGTAATGTACCTCGCTTTAATGATCTCGGTGAAGTCGCCCCTGAATATTTACCGATTATTAGTAACGGCAAGCTAGTAAATACTCTCGTTAGCTCACGCAGTGCCAAGGAATACAACAAAAAAGCCAATGGAGCAGGTAGCGGGGAAGCGATGCGATCGCCTGAAGTTGCCACAGGTAATTTAGCTGAAGCTGATATTCTCAAACAATTAGATACGGGACTCTACTTATCTAATTTGCATTACCTAAACTGGAGCGATCGCACAGGTGGTCGCATTACAGGTATGACCCGATATGCTTGTTTTTGGGTAGAAAATGGCGAATTTATTGCACCAATTGAGAATCTCCGCTTTGATGACAGTATTTATGATTTCTTTGGCGATAATCTTGAAAATCTTACTGATTTCTGTGAATTTATCCCCGATACGGGTACTTATGAAAAGCGATCGCTAGGAGGTATTTTTGCTCCAGGAATGCTAGTCAACAAATTTACATTTACTTTGTAAGGAACTTACGATTAATTAAAGTGCCTACGGCTTCGACTTCGCTCAGCCAAAGTTGGCTGAGCGAAGTCGAAGCTATACAAACTCGGTGATACCTTTTTTCTCGTCAAGTCCCTTAGAATTGAGTAGATGTAGTGAGAGCTTCGCCCGTATTACATACCTTAAACCTATAGGACTTATGCAATACCCCTGTAATACAGCGCTTTGCGCTTACTCAAAACCCAGAAATATTTTTGAAAGTGGCGCTTTGCGCTTACTCAAAAATATTTCTGTACTACTCAAAGCCTCAATAGGCTGTAAATTACAGGCTGAAAGCTTAAACCCCGTTAAAACGGGTTGATTACAAACGTTCTTGAGCCCGCTTTAGCTGACTTTAGCTTTGAGTCAAGAACTTGAGTTATTGGTTATTTTGCGTAAGTCTTAAACTTAATAAATTCGTACAGTTTGCGTAATTTCTAATGCTCTTATTCGCAGGATTCACAACTAGGACGCGCTATTAGACTTTCAAATGGTTCGATCGCAAAGGGACGTTGAGGATTTGTCAATAAATGGTGATCGCATAAGTCAAAAAGCTCTTGTTTAGATTGCACCAAACGCATTTCTCTTAAAAATTTACCATCGGGATCAATACTAGTACCAATGAAGTTGAGGAACTTTTTCAAACTATTGACATGGGATTTCTCTCTGAGCGTATCTTGGCAAGTAATCGCGAATAGATGCTGAATATATTTATGCACATCCGCAAGGTTAACAATTTGGACAGGTTTACCAGCAAAGTGATCGCGTATTTGTTGAAAAATCCAAGGATTACGAATTGCTGATCGCCCAATCATCACACCTGCCGCACCCGTTTCTTTTAAAATCTGTTCAGCTTTAAGGTAAGAAGTGACATTGCCATTAGCTAACACAGGACAGTTTACAGTTTGCACAGCATGTCGGATCAAGTCATAATGCACTTCACCACGATATAACTCCTTGACTGTGCGTCCATGCAAGCTGAGCATATCAATTTGATATTGATTGATTAATTGCAATAGCTTCTCAAAATTATCTATCGAGTCAAAACCTACGCGCATTTTCACGGTAAACAGTCCCGAAATTTGCGATCGCAAAGCATCAAAAATCCGTTCAATGGTTTCAGGTTCGCGCAATAGTCCACCTCCGACATTTTTGCGATAGACACGCGGCGCAGGACAGCCAAGGTTAAGATCGATGCCTGCGATCGAGTATTTGGTAAGCTGCTGAGTAATCCGCAACATATCAGGAATGCTTTCACCAATTAATTGAGCAAATACAGGTCTACTCGTTGTATTACAGGTGATTGATTTGAGAATCTTTTTATCAAGATTAGAGTTGGCGTATACCCGAAAATATTCAGTCACGTAATAATCAGGACAGCCATATTCACTGAGCATTTGCATGAAAGCAAGATCGGTTACGTCCTGCATCGGGGCAAGTGCTGTCAGAGGTTGTCCAGATAAAATAGGTGATGGTAGAGGTCTCAAAGACACAATTTTAGTTTTCTATGACAGCAATTTTTGAGACAGAATAGCCATCAATGTAAAGTAGCAAAAAAGCGATCGCTATGGTTAAGCTATCTACTAGCCCTGCAATCTTACTCTGATTGTGGAACCTCTTTCCATAATGTTGATACTTCACGAATACTCGAAAAGGTTCCGTTCCCTAAAATTAAATGATCTAAGAGAGGAATACTGAGCATCCTTGCAGCTTCTAATAATTGGCGTGTCAGATTAATATCTTCAGGACTAGGCGTAGTATTCCCTGATGGATGATTGTGCGCCACAATCAGACGGACTGCTCCACTTTTCAGCACTTCTCGAAAAATATCACGAGGGTGGGCAAGGGTTTCTGTCGCAGTACCAATGGTAATCACCCGTTGGGCAATAATGCGATTTTTGTTGTTGAGCATGACTACAGCCAAGCGTTCCTGCGGTTGCCACATTAGATCTTGACTCAGAGCCGCCGCCGCGATCGCTGGATCAGTTACTTCGGTTAAATCAGGCGGCTTGGCATAAAGTGCCCTTTTCCCTAATTCGATCGCTGCCAAAATTGCCGTTGCCTTAGCAGGACCGACCCCCTCGATTTGCATCAGTTCTTCGGCGGATACAGTCTGCAAAGCTGCTACAGGATCACCAGTGCGATCTTTGCTAATGGTCTGCAAAATTAACTGCCCCAACCCCACAGCCGAGAGTTTGCCTGCTCCCTGTCCCGTGCCTAGTAGGATCGCGACTAATTCGGCATTAGAGAGACTGCGAACTCCTTGGCTCAGCAATCTTTCCCTTGGGCGATCGCTCTCAGCCATATCGACAATTCGCAGTGAGTAAGTCATGGAAAATCCCACTCAGTAGTTATCAAAGTTTTGGAGCTAAACAATCAACAAAGTTTACACATATTGCTCAGCGATACGTTCAAACTTTACTCGAAAACAAAGCTATGAATCCCAGAAATAGGCACATAGATATTCAGTGAGCGTAACTGTGGGCAATCCTACCCTTTGACCATCCAAATTAGAAATTTGCGGTTGTAAAATAATCTTGCATTGAGGTAAAAATTTCAGCTTTTCTGGAGATTTACTCTTCAACTGCTTTAATTGATTCGCGACAATAGGATTGACATTAGCTGCTGCCGACTCAGCTCTCTGTTGTATATCTACCCATTTGCTGATTTGGACTAATTCAGAACGATAGATTTTGAGTGCTTTTTGAGCATCAGCGTATAGCAAAGAATCGGTAGGAACTTCTTCCAATAATTTGATCGCTTGTTGACGCTTCTCTTGAGCAGATTTCCAAACAGTAGATTTATGAGGTGGATTTTGGACTAGTTTAGCTGCCTCAATCGTACCATTCTTTGCTGACTCCAACTTCTTATTCGCATCCTGCTCTAGATTAATCTTGCGATCAAATTCCTCTAACTTCGGACGCAGTGTTGTTAACTCAACTTGAGCATCTGTATACAATGAAGCAGGACGCTCAGGAATATCTTCCAGTTGTAAAATAGTTAACTGTAACTGATTACGAGTTTCAGTCAGAGATTCTAATTTTGTTGCTGTTTTGGGATTGAGAGTTTGGTTGCTCAGATCACGGGCATTGGCAATATATTTTTGCTGTAGTGACCTCTCCCATAGGAGCCAACCACATATCCCCACGACACTGATTGCTAGGACTATAAAGACACTAGATATAAGCAATGATTTGGATTTAGATGCAGTTGTATCTGCTAGTTCTGGCTGATTTTCAATCTCATCGCTAGGTTTCGGAATCTGTTTTTTAGGTGGCAATGGTGGTGGGGGCAGCAATGGCATTGCCATTGTGGTTTGGTCTGAGGCAAGATTATCATCTAACCAAGTGTCTTTATCTACAGGCGATCGATTATTTAGAGATGGATGCTTTAAATCAAAAGCATCCGCATCAAGAGGAGTTGGTTCTAGTTTGTCTAACTTAAAGGTTTTTTGATTGAGATTATCTAGTTTAAATTCCCCAAAATCTAAATCCCCAAAATCAAAGTCCTCAGTCCGCTCTTTTTTGTGAATCCCATTGCCACTCACATTAATATCATTATTATTACCATTTTTTAAAGCTGCTCTTCTTAGGTCATTCTCAATGCTTTGCTTAAAACTTTCAAAATTTTCGTGACTCTCGGACTTAAGCTCTTTTACTTGAGTCGAAGTCTTATCAATGGTTTCTGTTGGTAAAGTGAGATTGACTAGATCTTCTAGCCCTTCTAATTCTTCTAGGTCATCGAGATCAAATTCAATTAAAGGTAAAGGCGGCTTTAAATCACCTTTTTTTCGCCACTCGGGATGTTTGGCTCCAGCAATTTTGCCATATAGTACTAAACTATTTGCCCATTCGATACCTAGCTTATCAACACGGCGTTTCACAATATCATAGAGAGATGCATAGTCAATCTCATCGCCTTCGGCTCTAGAGATTAGAACATGTAGCTGAGATTCCTTGCGTCGGATTTGGGCTTTTACTTTATAGTTTTGAAGGTCTGCCTGTATCGCACTGACAATAGTAGCCTCATCCATCTTGAGATCCTCATCCTTGCGTTTCGATCGCACATATTAACCGAAAAGCCATACAAAAATCTAACAAATGCCTACAAAAAGATGAACTTTTTGATTCAAATTTACAATACACCTCGACGTTGGTGGACAGAGTTTTCACTACAAACCAAGCTAATGGCTCTGATTACACTGTTAGTATCTTTGTTAATGAGTGCGGTCACATTTTGGGCGGTCAATGATATTCAGACCGATGCCCGCCTCAATGATACGCGCTTTGGCAAAGACTTGGGATTGTTACTTGCTGCTAATGTTGCCCCTTTAGTTGCGAAAAATGATCTAGAGGAAGTAACACGTCTATCTAAAGAATTTTACGATAGTAGCTCTAGCATTCGCTATATTCTTTACGCCGATCCCGATGGTGAAATTTTTTATGGTATCCCGTTTAACTCCAATGAAGTGCAAAATTCGCTAAGCATCAGGAGACGGATTCAGCTACCCGAAGACCCAACGACGCGCCCTGATCGACCTTTAGTACGTCAGCATATTACACCACAGGGCGAAGTAACCGATATTTTTGTAAATCTACAACATAATGGGAAATCATTAGGAATTATTGCGATCGGGATAAATCCCAATCCTACAGCAGTTGCATCTTCGAGCCTGACCTTAGATGTCACCACAGCCGTATTTGTGTCGATTTGGGCAATGGTCATTTTAGGGGCTGCATCAAATGCGGTAACCATTACTCGACCACTACGAGAACTAGTGGCAGGGGTACAAAATATTGCCAGTGGTAATTTTAAGCAGCGCATTGATCTGCCTTTTGGTGGCGAATTAGGGGAATTGATTCGGAGTTTTAATGAAATGGCTCAGCGTCTGAAAACCTATGAGGAGCAAAATATTGAGGAGTTAACTGCTCAAAAGGCAAAGCTAGAAACCTTAGTATCAATGATCGCGGATGGGGCGTTATTACTCGACTCGGATATGCGAATTGTCCTTGCTAACCCTGCGGCAATTAAAATCATGGGCTGGGAGCAGGATGCGGAAAATAGTAGCTGGAAAGGTAAAAGTATTCTGAATATTTTACCAGAGCGTCTCAGTGAAGAATTAGGGCGATCACTTATGCAAATTGCTACAGGCGATCGCGAGGGGAGTGAATTTCGGATTATGGCATCGGGAGATAAGGGAGACTCATTGCTAGACCATGCCTTTAGAATCTGGATTACCAGTGTACTCAGTTCCAGCAACGAAATTAAGGGAATTGCGATTACAATTCAGGATATCACCCGTGAGGTGGAGCTAAATGCTGCCCAAAGCCGCTTTATTAGCAATGTTAGCCATGAGTTACGTACACCCTTATTTAATATCAAGTCCTTTATTGAGACTTTGCATGAATATGGTGATGAGTTAAGTGATGAACAGAAAAAAGAATTTCTCGGCACGGCAAATAATGAGACTGATCGCTTAACGCGCCTTGTCAATGATGTCTTAGATCTCTCGCGCCTAGAGTCAGGTCGTCAATATCATTTCTCAGCGATCGATCTATCCGAAACGGTTGAACAAACGGTACGCACCTATAAACTCAATGCTTCCTCTAAAGGTATTGAGCTAATACAAGAAATTGCGCCAAATCTTGAGAGAATTTGGGGTAACTATGATTTGACTTTACAGGTTTTATCAAATCTTGTTGGCAATGCTCTCAAATTCACTGAATCTGGCGGTAAAGTCATAATTCGTGTTTATCCTTGGCAAGATCAAACTACTACCCAACCCCATCGCATTATTAACTATGTGCGAGTCGAGGTTGAGGATACTGGTTGTGGAATTCCTGCGGAAGATTGCGATCGCGTATTTGATCGTTTTTATCGTGTTGAGGATAAAGTACATACTCTCGAAGGCACTGGCTTAGGTCTATCGATCGTCCGTAATATCATCGAAAAGCACCATAGCACGATTCACATTAAGAGTGAGATCGGTGTGGGTACAACCTTCTGGTTTGACCTAAGCGTATATCAAGATCGTTGCGAGTTACCACTAGCGGCAACAATCTCTAAAGAAATTGCCTTGAAAAACTGATTTTGAGAGATGATTTGCCTTACAAATTATTTCTCCAATCAAAGTTATAGTTGCTTGAAAAACGCTACATAGTATAGGACTTACGCAAACCGAACGAATTTCTTAGGATTAAGGTAGATGTGGTGCGGGCTTCGCCCGCACCACATCTACCCAATGCGTAAGTCCTATTAGTTTAGAACGTAAATACTGTTCTCAATGTGCCAACTGTGATAGTGCTATTGCCACTATTGTTATTAGGATTGAAAATAAACTGCAAATCGGGGGTAATGCTGATATTGCTTGAAATTGGGAAGCGATAGAACAACTCCACATTTGTTTGTGTGGCGTTGCCAACTTTACTCTCAATTAGAGGTTGTCCCACGGCGATCGCTGCCATTGCTCCTTCTTTAAACAAATCAGGAAAGGCAAACCCAACTGACCATGTTTGCGGACTAAGCGAATCACCCGTTGTTCCAGCATTGATATAGGTCGGCAGTGCTGTGGTGATCGCTGTACCGCGATT
>Ga0209990_10001149_pt1 | contig 23321 bp, 20 predicted proteins | sample NOAtaG_6_FD_187304 | JGI IMG/M metagenome (GOLD analysis project Ga0209990, IMG submission 187304) | Freshwater lake microbial communities from Lake Erie, under a cyanobacterial bloom - NOAA_Erie_Diel5S_2200h metaG (SPAdes) (version 2) | ecosystem: Environmental > Aquatic > Freshwater > Lake ...
TTTACCGCAATCCCTCGTTTTAGTTCTCTGGGATCTAGCGCTTGTTGGATAAACTCTTCTAGATTTAGCATTTTCGCCTCCTCCTTTACCTTCTATCTTAGTTATAACTCATTTCGGATTGCTATAGTGAATCAGAAAGTATTTTGGTTTTAGGTTAGATTATCTATCTAATCTAATTTGGCAAGAAATCTTAATTTCCCAGATTTATGCTTTACCGATTAAGCGATCGCGCAAAGACTTAATCTTGTCGCGATAGGAGGCTGCTTGCTCAAACTCCTGTTTCTTCGCCGCATCTTTCATCTGGGCTTCTAGTTCTCCAATTAAAGAGGGAATGTCATCAAGAGGAATATCTTTGGCATTATTTACCACATACTCAAGCTGACGCTCATTAAGTCGGCGCGATACGGAAAGAAAGTCAAGAATGGAGTTACCTTCAATGGATTTTACAATTGATGTAGGCGTAATCTTATTGTCTTCGTTATATTTAATCTGAATACGCCGACGACGCTCAGTTTCGGAAATGGCTTTTTCCATGCTGTTCGTCATGCGATCGGCATACATAATTACCTGTCCGCCAATGTTTCGCGCTGCCCGTCCGATGGTTTGAATCAGCGATCGCTCTGCTCTCAAGAATCCTTCTTTATCTGCGTCCAAAATCGCTACTAGCGAAACTTCTGGCAAGTCTAAACCTTCACGCAATAGGTTCACCCCAATCAATACATCAAATGTCCCTCTGCGAAGATCTTGCAGAATCTCAATCCGTTCAATCGATTTAATGTCTGAATGCAGATAGCGCACTAAAAGATTTCGCTCTTGAAAATATGTGGTCAAATCCTCAGCCATCTTCTTTGTCAGAGTGGTTATTAGGACTCGTTCCTTACGCTTAATCCGTTCTTGAATCTCATGATAGAGGTCGTCCACTTGCCCCTCAGTCGGGCGCACAAATATCTCTGGATCGATTACGCCCGTTGGTCTAATAATTTGTTCGACAACTTGTTCTGCGACTTCCATTTCCCAATCCCCTGGAGTCGCAGAAACAAAAATACATTGCTTGACCATCCCCCAAAACTCATCAGCCTTGAGTGGACGGTTATCAGCAGCACTAGGCAAACGAAAGCCGTGATCGATTAAGGTCATCTTTCTGGCGCGATCTCCATTATACATTCCGCGAATTTGAGGGATAGAAACATGAGACTCATCCACAATCAGGAGCCAATCATCTTTTGGGAAATAATCCACTAAACAAGCTGGCGATTCACCCGCTTGACGACCTGCCAAATGTCGGGAATAGTTCTCGACCCCATTACAAAAGCCTACTTCCTGCAACAGTTCTAAATCATATTTTGTACGTTGTTCTAAACGTTGAGCTTCGAGTAATTTTCCTGCATTAGTTAATTCTTCAAGCCGTATTTCAAGTTCTTCTTTGATGTCCGCACAGGCTATCTCCAATCGATCAGCAGGAGTAACAAAGTGACGTGCAGGATAAATATTCAAAGCTTCTAAACTTTGCAAAATCTCACCAGTAACTGGATCAACATAACGAATCGCCTCGATCTCATCACCAAAAAACTCGATCCGAATTGTGCGATCTTCGTAAGCTGGTCCAATTTCTAAAATGTCACCCTTAACGCGAAATTTGCCGCGTCCCATTTCGATATCATTGCGCTCGTACTGTACATTGGTTAGCGATCGCAATAATTCTCGCTGGTCATATTCCACACCTACACCCAATGGTATTGAAGCTTTGAGATATTCTTCAGGAATACCCAAACCATAGATACAGCTTACCGAGGCAACTACGATTACGTCCTTGCGCTCAAAGAGCGATCGCGTAGCTGAATGCCGCAGCATATCGATCTCGTCGTTAATCGAAGCGGTTTTCTCAATGTAGGTATCGGTTACGGGTATATATGCCTCTGGTTGGTAGTAATCGTAATAACTGATGAAATATTCGACGGCATTGTTGGGGAAAAATTCGCGCAATTCATTGCAAAGCTGTGCTGCCAATGTCTTGTTATGGGCAAGTACCAAGGTTGGCTTTTGATATTGGGCGATCGCATTGGCTACAGTCATGGTTTTGCCTGTCCCCGTCGCACCCAAAAGTGTCTGATAACGCAAGCCCTTTTGTAATCCGTCAAATAATTGCGCGATCGCTTTGGGTTGATCGGCGGTGGTCGGCCAAGGTGTACGAATGTCAAACAATGCCATGAGCTTAGAAAATATTGCGAAAGGGATCAAAATTAGCGATCTCTATCATATCAAACCCAAATCTAGGGCATTGCAAATCGCTTAAACCCAAAAAGCATAAGGCGGCGCAAAGCGCTGCCTTATGCTTTTTGGGTTTAAAGCTATATAATTTAAGTCAAGCGCAAAGCGCTGTAGTTCAAATTCTTGCTAAGGAGTTGTATATGTTAGACAAGCGCGACTATACCCTAATCATCGATAAAAGTGGAAGCATGTCAAACACTGACAGAGGCACAAACAAAAGTCGGTGGGAAATTGTCAAGGAATCGACGCTTGCCCTTGCGCGTAAATGCGATCAGTTAGATCCTGACGGGATTACGGTGTATTTGTTCTCAGGAAAATTTAAGCGATACGACAATGTGTCGGCAGTTAAAGTTGAGCAAATCTTCCAAGAAAATGATCCGATGGGCGGTACGAATTTGACCGCCGTCCTGCAAGATGCGATTAACCAATACTTTCAACATAAACAGGCTGGTCAAGCTAAGGCAGGGGAAACAATTTTAGTGATTACCGATGGAGAACCAGATGACCGTCGTTCTGTGTTTGAAGTCATCATCGAAGCAACGCGCCGCCTGAGTTCAGATGCAGAACTAGCAATCTCCTTTATTCAAGTTGGCTCCGATGCTAGTGCCACTGATTTTCTCAAGGCTCTAGATGACAAGTTGCAGAGTATCGGAGCGAATTTTGACATCGTAGATACGATTACACTAAATGATATGGAAGATATGACACTTTCGGAAGTGTTATTGAGCGCGATTAATGATTAATGTAATGTGAGCAGCGCTTTGCACTACTCACATTACCAAAGGGAATAATTACATAGATATTTATAGATATAAATCAAATGGAATCTCTTGAGTCCATTCTTTCGGATCTTCAGGGCAAATATAAAGATCCAGAAACTAGTAAGCATGGTAAAGAGGATAAGACAACTCCTCAGTTGCCTAGCCAAAACAACAGCCAATCGATCGCACCTGCCACCAATTCTTTGGATAACCTGCTAAATGATTTGCGGAATAATTCACAAAGCAAATCACAAAACTATGTGCCTGATTACCAATCTCAGCAGGTAATCCCCGAAGTTAAACAAAAAACTACTTCACCAGTGATCGATCGCGATTTAAAGCAGATTGCTAATCAGCAAAAAGTCAAAGCTCAAGAAGAAATCACAAAAACTGCAACTGAATGGTTAAAAAAGCTCGATCCGCTTGGTGGTGAAGGCTTATGGTTTGAGGAGTTTGCTAAAAATTATCCTTCTCGATTAGAAGCTGCGATCGCTTTACTCCAATCCAAATAATTATAAAGACCCAGTTTTATGTGGCGCGGCTTCACCGCACCACATAAAACTAAATAGCAGGAACCTAACTTATGAACATTTATCGTCTAGCCGTTTTAAGTGACAATTACGTCTTTGTCTTGCATGATCCTGCTAGCAATACTGCCGCAGTAGTTGATCCAGCTGTACCAGAACCTGTTCTTATTAAATTAGAAGAATTAGGAGCAAATTTAGTTGCGATTTTTAACACCCATCACCATAGTGATCATGTTGGTGGAAATAATGCGCTCATCAAAAAATTCCCTGATGCAATTGTTTACGGTGGCGAAAAAGACCGCGATCGCATTCCCCATCAGCAAGTATTTTTAAAAGGCGGCGATCGGGTTACTTTTGGCGATCGGGAAGCTCAAGTGTTTTTTGTGCCTGGTCACACCTATGCCCACATAGCATATTACTTTGAGCCAAGGGGTGACCAAGAAGGTGAATTATTCTGTGGAGATACTTTGTTTGCAGGCGGCTGTGGCAGATTGTTTGAAGGCAATCCAGCGGAAATGCTTGCCTCACTAGATCAATTGCGCCAATTGCCCGATGATACTCGCGTCTGGTGCGCTCATGAGTATACGCTTGGCAATCTCAAGTTTGCTCTGACAGTGGATAGTGATAATCCTGATTTACAAGAACGGATGACGACAGCAACCGCAATGCGACAAAGAGGTGAAGCAACTATACCAACCACAATTGGACTGGAAAAACGAACTAATCCATTTATGCGCTGGGATTTTCCTGCAATTCAGCGATCGGCTGGTATTGAGATTCCTGAGCGGGTATTTGCCAGAATTCGCGGTAAAAAAGATAATTTTTAGAAAACATCAAATTCTGAATCGCGGATTTTATGGATTAAAGGATTTCACGGATTTATGAATCCAAACAAAAAGGAGTGCATTGCACTCCTTTTTATTTGTGGATATTGAAATCTGTGAAATCCAATAATCCTTTTAATCTGTGATTGGGACTGGGGTGCAAGGATTCGAACCTCGGAATGTCTGGACCAAAACCAGATGCCTTACCGCTTGGCGACACCCCAATATTCTTGCGATGCGTTTTACAAATTTCTTTGATTGCGCGGTAATTACTATAGCAAAGGAAGGCAGGGTTTTGTCAACCCATTTGCCAAAAAATCTTTCCTAGTTATCTAAAAGCACAGAATCTTTGGATAGCGCAACTTGAATCTTGCAGAAACCATCAATATGACTGCAAAAATCTTCAATATTACGCTCAGCCCATGTTTGTCCATTGCTCAATGGCGTATCAAATCCATTCGCGAAAACATGCACAAGCGGATCACCAGCATCAGGTAAAACTAAAACCCAATCACGATCGCTATAAAAAACTTTCACCCCATCAATCAGCTCTATTTTTTCGCGCCCATAAGATTCGACCAAATGACGCATGAGTGTACCTTTGATGCTCCAAGGACAGCGAACTGTCTGTTTGCGAAAATGGCAACGGGGCAAATGTACCCGCACTTGCGATAGCGATCGCTTTTGCAGCGTAATCCATTCCATGATCTTGGCAATGCTAAACATTGCATCAAAACCAGGATGAAGCTGCGGGAAGATGAATCCCATTTCTGCTGACCCACCAAGCACTACACCTTCATGGCTATGGCAAGTCGTCATCAAAGCTGTTGGATTGGCGCGAGTGCGAATCACTTTGCCCCCATGCTTTTCTGCTATCAGTTCCACCATACCCGATGCAGAAACAGGCACGACGACAGTGCCACCATTCTGAGAAGTCAGTACCATTTCCACCATTAATCCAGTTAAAGCTTCATCACGGATAGGTTTGCCTAACTCATCAATTAAGATAAATTTCTCACCATTAGCATAGACTTGCACGCCAAAATTTGCCCGTACCGCCTTGACTACATCAGTTAACTGAGTCAACATTTTTTCGCGATCAACTGGTGCTGGGGCGACTTCATTGAGACTGGCATTGAGAACTACAACATCGGTACTAAATTTGCCTAATATTCTCGGTAAAACTGCACCTGACACCGCATACACATAGTCAATAACGATTTTTTTACAATCACTAAACCTAATTGCCTCAACGTCAATATTTTTTGCAAAGCCGCTATTGTAATAATCTAAAACGCGAGTGGGATAGCTAATTTCACCAATTTCTTCAATTCTTGCCCTACGAAAATCTTCTTTAAAAAATGTGCCTTCAATCTTTTTTTCTGCGGATTTGTTGATATTAATCCCATTAGCATCAAGGAACTCAATCATCACGCAGTCGTTACGATCAGGATGTACGCGCACATGGATACCGCCGACAACACCAAGACTAGGTGCTATAAATCTTGAGATAGGGATCGCTGTCGCCTCAAGGTTTTCCACATTGATGCCCACGGACATTAATCCTGAGATTAGCGATCGCGTTAACATTCGGCAAATCGTGCGTTGATCTCGCGAAACCATCACATGAGAATTGGGGCGGAGAGTAGCACCATAGGCTGCACCAAGCTTGACCGCAAATTCTGGCGTAATATCTACATTGGCTAAACCAGACACACTATATTGCCCAAACAAATTACGCGAAGCCATTGCTCCCCAAATCAAGTTTGTGGTAAGGGTTGCACCTGCTTCTACATGTTTGCTCGGCCAAATTCGCACATTCGGGAAAACCCTTGCCTCTTCACCGATGACTGAGTTGGAGCCAACCACTGCGCCCTCCATTACATGAGCGCGGCGACTAATGCGAGCATTGCGGGAGATCGTGCAAGCCCAAAGGTGACATTCTTCGCTAATCATGGCGCTATTGCCTATAATCGGACGCTGGAGATCGCAATCTGTGCCAATCGTGACGCGATCGCCGATGATAGTTCCTGCGGAAATCCTAGTGCGATCGCCAATTGAGCAATTACTACCAATCAGCACGGGCGGCTCAATCTGAACGGTGGGCGAAATAACAGTATGTTTGCCAATCCACAATCCTGTCCGTAATTGCACATAATCTAGATCTAAGTGAACTCTCCCTCTGATCGCATCATACTGGGCTTGTCGATAGGCATCTAAGGAGCCAATATCGCACCAATAACCATTGGCAATATAGCCGTACATCGGCACGCCTTTAGACAGTAAAAGGGGAAACAGATCTGTAGAAAAGTCGCTTGGTTCATTGGCTGGTAAAAAATCTAAAACTTCAGGTTCAAGAATATAAATACCTGTGTTGACTGTATCGGAAAAAACTTCGCTCGTTGACGGTTTTTCCAAGAATCTTTGAATGCGATCCTGTTCGTCAGTAATAACTACCCCAAAAGCCATGGGATCGCTTACTCGGCGCAAAATTAAGGTAGCTTTTGATTTCTTTTGGCGATGAAATTGGATTGCGGCAGTGAGGTCAAAGTCAGTAATACTATCGCCACTAATAACTATAAAAGTACTATCTAAAAGACTTTCAACATTTTTGACGCAGCCAGCGGTTCCCAGTGGTTGATCTTCTTCAACCACGTACATCATGTTTACACCAAAATCCGAACCATCACCAAAATGTTCGCGAATTACATCGGGTAAGTAATGCAATGTGGCAATTACTTCTCTAATGCCGTGACGCTTAAGTAAATTCAGGATATGTTCGGTAATGGGACGATTTAGCACCGATACCATCGGTTTTGGCATATCGCATGTAAGTGGGCGCAATCTCGTTCCTGAACCGCCTGCCATCAATACCGCTCGCATAGATCCTCCGAACGACAATACGTAATAGGATTAGGCTCTAGTATCGTTCAAATTTGCGATAAAGCAATGAAAATAAACCTTAATCCTGAAGCAGATCCCCAAACAAAAATTATTGTGGCGTTGGATGTCCCTTCTGCAAGCGAAGCCCTAAATTTATGCGATCGCTTGCCCCAAGTGAGTTTCTGGAAAGTTGGGCTAGAGCTATTTATCGCTGATGGTAGTACGGTTTTGCGCGAACTGAAGGCAAGAGACAAAAAGATATTTCTAGATTTAAAGCTGCATGATATCCCCAATACAGTTGCTTCGGCTTGTCGAGTGGCGACAAAATATGGTGCAGATTTCCTAACAATTCACGCTTCGGGTGGTAAAGCCATGATGCAAGCTGCTCAAGCTGAAGTCCAAGACTCATCAACGCAACTTTTAGCGGTCTCGCTGTTAACGAGCATTTCTAGCGTCGAATTACAGTCTGATTTACTAGTACCTCTAGAAATCTCTGAATATGTCGCTAAATTGGTGCTTTTAGCCAAAGAGAGTGGACTCAAGGGTGCGGTCTGTTCGCCGCATGAGGTGACGAAGCTGCGATCGCTTCTTGGCGATGACTTTTGTTTCGTTACGCCTGGGGTTCGTCCCCTAGGAGACGCTGTTGGCGATCAAAGTCGAGTGATGACTCCCAAAGATGCGATCGCGGCGGGTGCGAATTACTTAGTAATTGGTAGACCGATTACATCCGCACCTGATCCTGTTTTAGCGTGGGATCAAATTTGTAAAAATTGTTTGTAGATGCCAATGTTTCATCTTAACAATGCTGCATCAATGTATCGCGGTTTATATCTAAGCCCTACCACTGCGAGTTAGTATCCAACAGCTAAGCAAGCTAACTTAAAATTGCGATCGTAAATTCGATTAATTTCAACCAAATAAATCATGAAAAAATTAAACTCCATTATCCTTACCGCCTGTGTCGTATTTGGTTCAGGTTTAGTTTGGAAAACTATGCCAGCTTTTAGCGCTCCAAGTGCAGATGTTCAAATCAAAGGATCTGTTAAGGCTGAAGCAGACATTGCGCCAGAGACATTGGTTAAAAAGTTGAATTTGACTGCTGACCAAAAACAAAAGGCTTTGAAGATCTTTACTGAAAGCAACAAAAAAATTGCTCTATACCTCACGCCTGAACAGCGCAAAAAGCTAGAAGCTGGATTAAAGGCAAAGCAAGGTTTTGGAGCTACTCTCCAAAGTTTAAATTTGAGTGCTGATCAAAAGAAAAAGATTGGGACTGTGATGCTGGAGCGTCGCAATCAGTTTGTAAGTATTCTAACGGCTGAACAGAAGAAGAAATTTGAAGCATTAGCTCCTATCAAGAAGTAATACCAAAGCATACAACGCGTAGCCATTGTATGCTTTTAAAACCCTTGCTGGATTTGGTTTTTAATTCACGAAAGTATTGCCACACTTTTGTGAATTGGTATAAAACTAAGTCTCGATCGCACAAAAGACTTGCTTTGCAAGTCTTTTGTGTTTCTAAATTGAGTGTTGTTGTAATTGCTCAAGAGACACAATTTTTAAAGCTGATTCATGGGTAGCGGTGAGATCTACGGGTGGAGCAACACCTGCTTCTAATGCTTCCTTCCATCGTGAAGCACACAAACACCAGCGATCGCCTGCCTTTAGTCCTAGGAAATTAAACATTGGCGCAGGTGTTCTCAAATCATTGCCTTGGGATTTGGTATAGGCAAGAAATTCATCGGTGACTTCAGCGCAAATAACATGCACTCCCAAATCGTGATCGCCTGTTTGACAAAATCCGTCGCGATAAAATCCTGTTACTGGCGATGAGCAGCATAGCGCCAGATTTTCGCCCAAAACATTTTTGATTACTGCCATAATTTTTGATATTCCGCTTCCGTAGCAAGATCGAAAGTATTTTCGACGCGATCTAAAAAGACTTTTCCTTCGAGATGATCGTATTCATGTTGAAAGATTCTTGCTACAAAATCAGTTAGTTTGGTGACTTGCCGATCGCCTTGCCGATCTGTATATTCAACTTCGATCTCGCGATCACGTGGTACTAGCCCCCGAATCATCGGTACTGAGAGACAACCTTCCCATCCTTTTTCGATTTCACCTGAAGAGGAAATGATTTTGGGATTAATCATCGCCGTTGGTTCCATTTGGGGCGCGTTGGGATAACGCTCATTTGGGTGAGAAGCGATGATGATTAATTGCAGCGATCGCCCAACTTGAGGAGCGGCTAAGCCCACACCCTTGCTTTCTTTTAAGGTAATTAGCATCGCATCAATTAACTGTTGAATTTCGCAATCACTTACATCTGCGATCGGTTGGGCGATTTTCCTTAATGCTGGATTGCCAAGCTGACAAACAGTAAGTTTTTGAGATTTTTGATTAAATATTTTATTAAGCGATCGGGCAAACATAGATTAATTGATTACCTGTGGCAGTTGTCATACAAAACCAGAATAATTAAAACAAAACTTGCTTTGCAAGTTTTGTTTTAATTATTCTGGTTTTAATGGATTTACTTCGTATGCAAGAATATCGATCAAAGCATCTGCTTCGGCAACCGATAGACGCGCTTTTTGGTACTCATCTTCAAATTTAGCATTGGCTGTTGTGTATCCCTGCATGATCATAATCGCAAAATACTCGCGTTTAGTCATTCCTTCAATAAGGCTGTCAGTATCTCGGTTATAACCAATGGGAAATGCGCTATCACTGCGTCTGGTTGACATATATTGTTTTCCTGACAAAATATCAAGGCATATTTTAGCATCAACAATGTGAACCGTAAGGGCAATTCATGAATTGCCCTTACGGTTCATTGCATTACCTTACCAAGACACAAGTTCAGGAAATTTACGGGCTAACTCAGTAATTGCAGGACAACTTGGGGCATTTTCAGTGCGATTTTCTAAGGTGTTCCAACTGAATGGCGCTGACTGAGCAGCCGATAGCCACAAAAGTCTTTTGGCACGGGTCATGCCGACATAGAGCAGCCGAAACTCCTCGGCTTGTTTGAGGTAACTGCATTGCTTCCAAGCTTCCTCTGCATTGGGAAGTCGATCGCTATGGACGATTGCTCTAATCTGTGCCCGCGTCACTTCGGGCAAGCCAAAATCTCCTAAGAACTTTACAGATTCGGGAATATAAGCTTCCCCTGGACAAATGCGTTTATGTAGAAAAGGCATGAATACCACATCCCAATCTAGCCCTTTAGATTTATGCAAACTGATTAGCGTCACTTGTCCAGCAGTCATATAGCGCCCTTCCAGATTCTCATCTTCAACTGCTTCAAAATTCTCTGACTCGACAATTTCTCGTAATGCCTCGATTACAGTTTGCATCGAATAACTGCCCACAAGTTGCTGATTGAGTCGATCACCTAATTTATCTGCCGTTGCTAATAGCCCTGCCTCATCGTCATAGAGGGTAAACGCAACAAATGGAATTAGGTTATATAACGGAAGTTCGATTTTAGCGCGAAGTAAGCCGATACATTTTGATTGAGTTTCCTGAGCGAGTTGCGATAGAGCAGGATCTAACAAGGTCGGATAGAGAAACTTCTCAGGATTGCTGGCGAGGGCATTAAGATCTTGCTGCGATGAAATTTTTTGGCGATCCTTGAGAACTTCTAACGCTGATTTGAGATTGTTGGGGGAGTGGGGACGCTCCATAAATTGTAATATCGCCAACATATCCATTGGCACACGCGAGCGCCGATCACTCTGTTCGACATCGTAGATTTTAATTTCATGCTCTTTAGTTAACCATCCCAAAGACTCGGCAACAAAGCGACCTTGATTATGTTGGCGTACTAAAATCGCCATACTGAGTTTGGGATCTTGATCATGCAACTGTTTAATGCGATCGCCAATCATTGTAATTTCATGCTCGATATCATCGACAATATTTGGTAAATAGATTTCTACACCCTTGCCTATCGGTTCGGGATTCGCATTTTTTTGAGGGTCATCCACATCCACAGGAAGAATTCTTTGCATACGAAAGGGCTTCTCGATCTTGGCGTATTCCGAATGATTGACCCAATGCAATATATAATTGGCGACACGCATCACGTTTCTAGTGCTGCGTCCTGCTTGGTCAAGAGTCGAGAGTTGCGAATTGATATAGCAGCGATCGCAAAATTCATTAAAAAAGCGTGGATCAGCAGGAGTAAATGTAGAGTTAATTGCTTGGTTAGGATCACCAACCCGCATTAGGTTTTTAATACCCTCACCCCCAGATCCTCTTCCTGAGGGAGAGGAGAGCGAGATTTCTGACTCCCCATCTCCCCTAGGGAGATGGGGCTGGAGGGCAAGAATCTCCAACAACTCTGTCTGCAATGGTGAAGAATCCTGTGCTTCATCTTCAAATACAGCAAAAATCCGTTCTTGCCAATACCTGCGAACACCTTCATTTTTTAATACTCGCAACGCTCCCAAAATCATATCGTCATAGTCGATCGCACCTTCCTGCCTCAACAATCGCTCATAGGTTTCATAAAGTCCTGCCGCGATCGCCAAAATATCGCCACCATCGGGTGCTTCGGCTTCACGTAACTGCATCGCACTTAATCCTGAACTTTTAGCCGTTGCGATTGCTTCTCTCGCTAAGCTCGGTAATACATCAGTTCGCAACACGGTCTGTCGCCGCAATCTTTCCGTATCTTCGCCATCAAAGTTTTTCCCTTCTAGCAATAGATCATACAGTTTCGGATTTTCTTTTACCCAAATATTTGTGGCATTACGAATTAATTTCTGCTTAAGGGATTCTGAAATAATCTTAGTGTCGCCTAAGCCAAATCCTGATAGCTCACGATGGGTACTTGCGATGTTATATGCCAAGCTATGCAACGTACTAACTGTAAAAGAACTTTGTGGTAACCGCAGATTTTTGAGATGCTCAGATATTTTTTTGCGAATATTACTTACTGCTGATCGCGTAAATGTGACGATTACTAATTGCTTTTGGCGATGCAGATTGAAATTAGCGATCGCGATCGCTGCTGCTACTGCCATACCTGTTGATTTGCCTGCCCCTGGAACTGCGGATACAGCCAATTCGCCGCCTTGCCAGTCTGCCATTGGCTGCTGTCCCTTGCGGAGGGTTTGGCGTAATTTATTGAGGGTATCAGAAGTGACCATAGCAACTTTGGCGGGTGTACATCACGCATTTTATAGCAAGCTGGGAAACGCTATAGTGTTTTTAAGCAATCAAACTGTATTAAGTCATGCTCGAAACGTCTCGTGAATTTCTAGCGCAAATTAATAATGCATCGTCTATTAAAAACAAATTAAAAACTAGCGATCGCGCTCTGTTTATCCTTCATGATCAGCTAAATCTAGATGTATTCCCCAAAGAATTACTCGCACAAAAGCCATTATTAATCTTTGTAGAATCTCTGAAATATGCCACATTTATTCCTCACCATAAGCAAAAATTAGTTTATATCCTCAGTTCTCAGAGACACTTTGCGATCACCTGTCATCAAGATAGATTTCCTGTACTAAATTTGTTTACCGAAGGATTTCATGCTGAGGCGATCGCGGATTTTTTGGTGCAATATCCTCAGCTTAAGCTTACCTATATGCAGCCATCAGAATGGGATACGCGATCGCAGATGTTGGCATTAAATGATCAATTTAGCGATCGCATCGAAATACTTGCTAATCGCTTTTTTATTGTGGATGCTGAAAAATTTAAACCGAAAATCAAAAAAGGATATCGCTTAGAAACTTTCTATCGAGAACTTCGTAAACAAACTGGCTACTTGATGGCAGATGGTAAACCGGTCGGTGACAATTGGAACTATGACAAAGAGAATCGTAAAGCTTTACCAAAAAATACTGTGATTCCCACAGTTCCTGAAGTGGAACCTGATGCAATTACTCAGGAAGTAATTGAGTTGGTCAACCAATACTTACCTAATGCGTTAGGAAGACTGGACAAATTTGGCTATGCCGTAACTCGCGATCGCGCCCTAGAACTAGCTCAATTATTCATCGAAACCCGTTTAGCAAATTTTGGTGCTTATGAAGATGCTATCAAAGTTGGCGCACCATTTTTATTTCATTCTGTGTTATCAATTTATCTTAACAATGGCTTGTTATTACCACAGGAAGTATGCGGAATGGCGATCGTCGCCTATAAACAAAACATAGCTCCTCTTAACTCTGTTGAGGGCTTTATTCGTCAAATTTTAGGATGGCGTGAATATGTTCGTGTTTACTATGAAGCACAAATGCCACAAGTGCGAGAGAGTAATTATTTTGAATTTTTTAATAATTTACCGCAACTTTATTGGGATGCTAATACCGATTTAATCTGTCTAAAAGATGCTGTCACTAATGTTCTAAATTACGGCTATTCACATCATATTCAGAGACTGATGGTTTTAAGTAATTTTAGCAACCTCACAAATACAGATCCGCGTCAGCTAAATTACTGGTTTTGGCTTGCCTATGTCGATGCCTACGAATGGGTTGAGCTTCCTAATGTTCTGGGTATGTCTACTTTTGCTGATGGTGGCATACTTGCATCCAAACCCTATGTATCAGGGGGTAATTACATTAACAAAATGAGTAATTGCTGCTCACAATGTACCTATGATGTGAAGAAAAAAACAGGTAGCTCTGCTTGTCCCTTTAATTATCTGTACTGGAATTTTGTCGATCAGCATCGGCACAGCTTTATAGAGAATGGCAGGGTGTCAATAATGATTAGTACTTATGAAAACAAAACTGAAGATGAAAAAATAGCCATTAGAGACTCATCAATTTATTTTATAAAGAACCTCAAGCGTAGCTATTCTGAATAGCCATGATTTGAAATAATTATTAAATTGTGTAAGGTTTCTTTACATAACAAATTTGACCTTTAGCACAAGTCAATTATGATTTGAAATCGGGATACCTATGTCTATTCGTTCTTGTTTTTTAAAGTCTTTCAATTTTTTTGACGAGTCTGAAACTTTAATTTATGAAGGTGGAGGTGAATTGATTGCCGTATCTAAAGACTTTAAATGGGTAATCAATGCTAGTGACAATACTTTAAATCCTACATTGTTCGATATAAAAGGTGGTGGTAAAACATCGATATCTAGTGGAGGTCACAAAAAGAAAATCACCTCTTTGTCTTCTAGCTTTTATGACAATGTATTTGCTAGTGGCGATGAAAGTGGTTTTCTACGTCTTTGGAATTGTGACACATTTGATTCTATTGGAGGACTGCAAGTTTTTGATTCTTCGTCTATAGATGCAATAACGCTGATTTGTCTTGATTTAGGTCATTTGATGAGCCTGAAACGCACCAAATTCGTACCCCCCTTGGACGGTTACTGTGAAACCTATATTCGAGAAAAATTTTGTTCGGTTGAGCATTTTATTCCCTGTGAACAATCAAAAGTTAATAACTATGAGGAAAATTACGATCTAGATTGGCAAAATATGTTAGCTGTATGTATTCCACCAGGAGCTATTGAGGATGAAAATGTTGATAATTCGCAATTACCTCACAAATATCCCTGTTGTGGTAAAGCCAAAGCTAATTTTGTTCCTGATGGGCGTTTATTAAATCTCCTAGAGCTACCCGCATCAAGATTATTTCGCTTTAAGAGAGAAGATGGTGAAATTTTACCCGATGAAGCTAATTGTGAGAAAGAGGGTATTCCAGTTGCATTTGCTCAATTCACTATTCAAACATTAAGGCTGAATGTTGAGCGATTGAAAACACTGAGATTGGCAGTAATTAAGAAAATAGAAGAAGAACTTGACTTTTATGATGACGGGATAATTGATCCGACTGTAATCGAAAAGCAAGTTGCCTCAGAATATTTTGATAATGGAAAAGAGAACTATCCGAGGTTCTTTACGACAATCCGTTGGGCATTAAGTAAAGGAGCAGAAGATCATCTGCTTGATATTTCCTACTTAGGCTAGATGCAGCCTTATTGATACAAGATCAAAGCTTTGTGCGATAGCTTGATTGGCTAGTCGTGAGAATTTTGGGATGTTGTATTGTTTAGTTTCGCATTACATTTGTGTCATAGTTTTTTAATTACGTGAGGTAAGCAACTATGAGCGGGCGCATCTTAGGGACAACTAAAATTTTAGGAGTGATGGGGTTTCCTGTCAGTCATAGTCTTTCGCCTGTGATGCATAATGCCGCGATCGCAGCGATGGGAGTGGACTATGTGTATGTGCCTTTTCCGATACCTGTGGAGCAATTACCTGCGGCGATCGCAGGTTTAAAAGCAGTTCAATCAGTGCAAGGCTTTAACCTGACAATCCCTCATAAAGTTGAAGTGATGCCGCTACTTGATGAAGTCTTGCCGATCGCTAAAGCCGTTGGTGCAGTCAATACGGTGAAGCGAGTTGGCGAACGATGGGTTGGCACAAATACAGATGTGGCAGGCTTCTTAGAGCCACTCAAGAAACTTAGCTGTGATTGGGCAAATACGCCTGCTGTGATCCTTGGTAGTGGTGGAGCAGCTAAGGCAGTAGTTGCTGCTTGCTTGGAATTGGGCTGTTCGGTAATTCATGTAGTGGGGCGAGATCCCAAAAAGATGAAAAAATTTCATGGAGCAATGACTAGCCAACTCCATGATTACAATCTGCGGATACATCCTTGGGTCTCAATACCCCACTTGCTAGAGGTTGCAGGAATCGTCATTAATGCCACGCCGATCGGGATGGCAAGCGATCCAAATACACCTATTTCTGAAGCGGAAATGAACTTATTGCCTGATCATGCGATCGCCTATGATCTAATTTATACGCCACGTCCCACCAAGTTTTTGCAAATAGCAGCAGCAAGAGGACTTAAAGCAATAGATGGTTTAGAAATGCTAATTAATCAGGGTGCGATCGGGCTGGAATTTTGGTTAGAGCAAACAGTCCCAATTGAGATTATGCGTCAAGCATTACTTCAGCATTTGGATACTAAACCCTAAAGAAATCGCGCACTAAACCTGCAATTTGGAGCCTAGCTACTGACTTGCATAGGGATGTAAAACTACGGCTTTGAGAATGCGATCGCCTTTCCACAGTGGCAGCGACAGCCATAATTTACCTTCATCTATCCATTGCTGGCGCAGAGCAGCACTACTAAGCTGCGGATCGTTAGATTTGATGCAAATAATATTTAAAGTTGGTTCGCAGACCAGATCTAATTCGGGCGATTCCTCAACCCATTGACACAGATGATTAGATAGATCAAGCGATCGCTCCACAAGATAACGACAACCCGAAATTCCCATCGCTTTCAAAGCCATCCATAACTTAAGGCTATCGGTACGTCTGGTTCCCTGCAAATTGAGATTTCCGAAGTTAAGCGTGTGAGCATCCATATAGGGAAGTTCCCCGTCAAAGCCATCAACGAGATGCTGCTTATCTTTCACGATTAGCATCGCACAGGTTCGCGCTACCCATAGCCACTTTTGCGGATTAAAGGTCATGGAGTCCGCAAGTTCACAACCTTGAAATAGTGGTTGCAGTTTTGGTGTAAAAATGCCTGCACCGCCATAAGCCGCATCAATATGAAACCAACAATCATAACGTTTAGCAATTTCACCTACCGATTGAATTGGATCAATTGCTCCTGTTACAGTCGTGCCTGCGATCGCAGCCACAAAGAAGGGTTTTTTCCTTTCCTGAATAGACTTCTGAATAGCAGATTCTAATTCTTCTAAAATGATTTCGCCACGATAGTTAGTTGGTACTCGCACTAAGTTCTCTTTGCCAACTCCGATTACATTCATCGCCTTCTCAAAAGAAGTATGTGCAGCATCAGAAACGAATGCAACTAAATCGCTGGAATTTCCTGTTTTCTTGCTCTGTGGCTGTTTCCAGTTTCTCGCTAATAATAGTCCTGTAATATTAGCAAGGCTGCCACCAGCCGTAAGTGTGCCAAAACAATTAGTTCCCATTCCAAAGATATTACCGAACCATTGCATCAATTGTGCTTCCATTTCTGTAAATACGGGAGCGAGTTCATAGCTCAGCATGTTGTTGTTAATCGCTGAAACTAGAGCATCAGCCCAGATTGTAATTGCAGTAGGAACACTGTCCATATGTCCCATATAGCGAGGATTTTGGAAGTTGACAGTACGAGGCAAAATCTGCGATCGCACTTCTGACAGCAATTCTGAAAGCTCTTGTCCTTGATCAGGAATAAGAATATCAAAAGCAGATTCATCTGTCACAAAGGGCTGATTTTGAGTATCCAAAACTGAATCCACAATCAGATCAACAAAGGCATATCCTAACTTACGGATGTCTTCGAGATTAGAGTGATCAGGATTAAGAAAGTGTGAATCAAGGAATGATTTTCTTGAAGAATCGGGCATTGTTGCTTTTTTTGTAAATAATATCCAATAAAAATCAAGGATTTAAAAGCTGTGACGCACGCTGCCGAGTGCGCCACAGCTTTTGGGAATTCCTAACTTTTAGCTATTGATGTAAGGAATGCGTGGAATTGAAGCAATCAAAGCCTTGGTATATTCATGTCGAGGATTGGTCAACACTTCTACAGTACTTCCCTGCTCTACAATTTTACCTCCACGCATCACGGCAATCCGATCGCAGAAAAATTGAGCAACAGCGAGATCATGGGTAATGAAGATATAAGTTAGCTTAAATTCCTCTTTAAGATCGCGCATTAACTGCAAAACTTGGCTCTGAATCGAAGCATCGAGCATACTCACAGGTTCATCACAAATGACCAATTTCGGGTTAGTAATTAAAGCACGGGCAATCGCCACTCGTTGCAATTGCCCTCCTGACAAATCTGAAGGATAGCGCTCGGCTAATTGTGATTTCAGTCCTACTTTTTCGAGAATTGCATATACTTTTTCGCGAGCAGATTCAAGATTAGGTTCAAATTTATGAATCAGCAATGGATCGGCAACGCTATGAAAGACCGACATATAAGGACTAAAGCAAGCACGCGGATCTTGGAAAATCATCTGCATCTGTGATCGCATTTGGCGTAGTTGTTCGCCCTTTAGTCTAGTTAGTTCTACGCTATTAAACCGCACTGAACCGCGATCGGGTTTGATCAATTGCAAAATTGCTCGCCCTGTCGTGCTCTTGCCTGAGCCACTTTCGCCAATAATGCCAAAAGTTTCTCCTGAGATTATTTCCAAGTCAACGCCATCAACTGCCTTGACTAAACCAATTGAAGGATCAATAAATCGTGTTAGCGGATTGCCTCCAGTGACATAATGCTTTTTCAGATTGCTAACATAGAGCATTACTCTTGTTGCTGATTTTTGGGTGACTTGGACTTTTGCAATTGCATTAGTTTCTCCAGAATCTTGGTTCTCTTCCAGAAAATTTTCTGGAATATCTTTTGGGATATCTTCGCGAACTTCCTGATTTTGTACTTCAGAAATATCCTGAAAATCTTGATTAGAAGCTAACTCTTCGGGATGAAAATGGAGAACAGATGCTAATAAGCTTTGTGTATAGGGATGTTGCGGGGAACGGAAAATTTCTTCAACCGATCCTGTCTCTACAATCACTCCGTTATACATAACTGCAATGCGATCGCAATATTCAGCAACCATCCCAAGATCGTGGGTGACTAGCAGTAAGCCCATCGAACGGCTTTTACGAAGCTCAGTTAGTTCTTTGAGAATATCTGTGGCAACTGTGACATCAAGACTAGTGGTTGGTTCATCGGCTATTAATAAAACAGGATTCAGCAGTAATGAAAGGGCGATCGCGACTCTCTGACGCATCCCACCACTAAATTCATGGGGATATTGCTTAGCTCGGGATGGATCGATACGAACAGCTTTAAGCGCATCTTTTAGCCGTTGTTGAGCAGATTTGGCTGAGAGCTTAGGATAATGAGATGCTAATACTTCTAAACCATGCGCCTCTATGCTCATGAGTGGATCGAGCCTTGTCATCGGATCTTGAAATATTAATCCGACTTTTTCACCGCGCCATGTGCCATCTTTTTTCTCAGCGATCGCTTCGCCATCGACACAGATTGTCCCTTCAATGCTGGCATATTGGGGTAATAGCTTAATTAGCGATCGCCCAATCGTCGATTTGCCACAGCCGCTTTCGCCGATTAATCCTAGCGCTTCACCTGCTTGCAAATGAAAAGTAACGCGATCGACCGCAGGTTCTGCATTGCCATAACGAACAGTCAAGTTTTCGACTTCAAGCAGCATGTTTTTTTTTAGGACTATGTATCTAAGCATCTCAAGCTAAAATATCATGCTTCAAGACACTTACAGTGCTTTGCGCTAACAGGGCAACCAAGATTTTAGTTAAAAGTGTTGCAAAGCAACACTTTTAACTAAAATCTTCTGATCTTCTGAGTCAAAAAATAACAGAGAGTTACGGCGCAAAGCACCGCAACTCTCTGTTTCCACTAAATTGATAAAAGCTATACATGCTAGATATCGAGATATCGACGAATTGCAGTAAGGTCTAGATGTGTTTCTAGTAAGCCTGCCATGTCATTATAAAGCTTTTGTTGATGATCTTGCCAAGAGATAGAGGCTGGCTGATGTTCAGGAATATTTGCCAATCTGGTTAAAGCTTGGCGTACAGCAACAGATTCAAATAAACCATGCAAATAACTTCCCCATACCCGATCGCATTGCATTCCTTCACCACGAAACTCGCGATCGCATTGTACTTGTAATAAAGGTTGAATTTGCAAAGATTCATTTGACTCAATTAATTTGGTAACTCCCATATGAATCTCATAGGTCATCCATTTGTCAGTAGATTGATTTGATTTCCAGACAGCCTGTACTTGACGCACCTGTTTGGTTGCCATAAATTCAGTGCTAATTGGTAATAGTCCCAAACCTTCTACTTCTCCTAATGAACCAGCCACACCTTCGCGATCGCATAGATATTTACCCAACATCTGATAACCGCCGCAAATCCCAACTATCGGCACACCGCGACGATGTGCAGTAAGAATTGCATCTGCTAATCCTGACGTTTTTAACCATTGCAGATCGCTGAGAGTGTTTTTACTGCCAGGGAGAATAATGATCTTTGCATTGGCTAAGTCCGCAATGTTTTTTGCCCAAACTATCTCTATTCCTAAATCTAATTGCCAAGGCTGACTATCTTGAGAATTAGACAAATGCGGAAATCTAATCCACGCAACCTTTGCACCCTGACCTTTAGCTTCCGCTTCGCTACATAGACTGTCTTCGCTCTCAGGTTGTAGATCTGAAGCATAGGGAAGCACACCTAAATAGGGAAGATGCGGCATATGATCGCGAAAGTGTTTCTCAGCATCACTAAACAGTCTTAAATCTCCACGAAATTTGTTAACAATAAACCCTAATCCTAACTCCCTAGCAGTTTCAGGTAAAAGCTGATGCGTCCCAATTATTTGAGCAAATACGCCTCCCTTCTCAATATCGCCAACAAGAATCCATCGCCCTTGCAAATGAACAATCGGGCGTAAATTCACAAGATCGCGATGCATGAGATTAAGTTCTACAGGGCTGCCAGCACCTTCTAGTAGCAAAACATCACAGCGATCACGCCAATATTCGAGAGAATCACGCACAGTCTCCCAGAGTGTTTCGATATGCTGATAATAATCAACTGCCGCTATATGTTGACGAGCCTCACCTAATAGAACTAATTGCGAAGTTCCATTTCCCGATGGCTTTAATAAAATTGGATTCATTTCTACAATTGGACGCATCCCACAGGCGATCGCTTGTACTGCTTGCGCTCTTCCTATTTCTCCCTCTTCCAAGGTTACATAGGAATTATTTGACATATTTTGGGCTTTAAATGGAGCAACTTTTACTCCATTTCGTCTGAGCCATGCCCCTAATGCAGTAACCATCCAGCTTTTGCCAGCATTAGATGAAGTTCCCAAAACAGATATGGCTTTCATAATATCGATGATAAGTTTAGTAGGGGCAACGCCCCTACTAAACTTATCATCGAATTCCTGTGCTAGAGCTATCTCCCAACTTTCTGATTTTAATTTTCGCGGCAAGCCTCGATCGTTTAATTGGCGATCCTGCTCATTGGCTGCATCCTGTGCAAGTTATGGGGTGGTTCATCTCGCAATTTACTGATTTGGTACTGATCAAAGATCCTGCTTCTAGCACTTGTATTCCTCGCTTTTCGCCCCTAATTATGAAAATGGTAGGTACAGTTTTAGGAACTAGCATGATTTTAGGAAGTGGAATCATCGCTTGGTTAATCGTGTTGGTAGCCGCAAAAATTCATCCTATTTTTGCGATCGCTGTTTCCAGTATTTTCCTAGCCGCCTGTTTTGCGGGAAGAAGTCTCCGAGATGCTGCCGAGTCAGTGTTAGCTGTGTTGCAAACTGGAAATATTGAAAAAGCTCGCCAAGAGTTAAGTCGTTATGTAGGGCGCGATACGGAAGATTTGACAGAATTAGAAATTTTACGAGCTGTGCTGGAAACTGTGACCGAAAATGCGATCGATGCTGTTACATCGCCATTGTTTTATGCCTTGATTGGCTCAGCATTGTTTGATTATGGTGGCGTAGTTTTAGCGATCGCCTACAAAGCATCTAGTACTCTCGATTCAATGGTTGGTTATCGCGAAGCTCCCTATACCGATCTAGGTTGGTTTAGCGCCAAAACCGATGATGTACTGACTTGGTTGCCCTGTCGATTAACGGTTATTACTTTAGCCTTACTTTCAGGAAAGCCCATTTATGTTTGGCAAATTTGCGATCGCGATGCTAAGCAAGATCCTAGTCCCAATTCTGGATGGAGTGAATGTGTGTATGCGGCAATTTTGCGAGTTCAGCTAGGAGGAGCAAATCGCTACCGTGGGCTTATCAAATACAAGCCGTTATTGGGAGATGCGATTGAAGCGATCGCTGCACCTAAAATTTCACATGCTCTTAAATTAACGCGCATCTGTTTTCTAGCTTGGCTTAGCCTAGCCATAGGCATAGCCATCTTTTTTGTAAACTAAATTATTAATCGCCTTTTCTAATTCACTCGTATCAGCATAGGTAAACTTCTTCGATTTATCTCAGCAAGGCTATAAATCCTGCTTGTTCAAAATGTTTATCATAGGCGATCACTTCTAATATATTTTGTTGCTGCATGATTTGAAATGATGTGCAATCTGTATGACTCCAAGCTTGATCGGGAGGTTGATCGTATAGCTCAAGAGCATTTTGAAATAGTGCGTCAGTCTGCAAAACCACTTCGATTTCAGGATTTGTAAAGGCGTGTTTGATAAATCTAACGGCTTTTTGTCGATAGGATTTACCTTTGCCAGAGAAGGCGTTGAGAAGTTCAGTAAATACCATTTCACTGGTAACTATGGGGGTTGAGATTAAGGTAACTGATATTTGTCGGGCTTTTTGATGTAGGTCATCGTCGGGGTTGAGTAGGGCAATCCAATAGCCTGTATCTGCAAATACTTTTTTCATGCTTCAAATTCTTTGGGGCTACCGTATAGATAATGATCTAGATTTTTGGCAAGGTCTTTGGGAATATTAGTTTCTGTTGGTATTTCGGAGTTAACTTGATCGATAAAGCTCAAAAAATCTGGAATATTGGATTCTTTGGTTTTTTTAATAGGTTCTTGGTTAGGGATTTGATTGGTTCGAGTTTTGATAAATAGTAAAAAGTTTAAAACTTCGCGTACTAAAAAGTCTGGGGCTTGGTCAAGTTCTCTAATTAGTTGGTCTTTGTCTGACATAGTTTTGCTCCTATTGTATTTTTTGCTTCTAAATTTTTTGGACTCTACTCTATTTTAATTTCTTCATATTCTGATTCTGTGAGCTTAAATTCTGGATCAATGATCTTGACTTCTTGATAGGTGAGTTCGTAAAGTTTGTAAACGAGGTTGTCTATTTGTTGTTCTAATGCAGTGGTATCTTTGCCTTCAGATTTTAGGGATAAGATTTTATCGACATTCTTTATAAATACTGATTGAGCTTTATTGTCAGCAATTTTTATTAAAAGTTTTTCTACATTCTGTTTTTTTACTTCGGCTAAAGCTTCACCTTTTTCTGGGTTAAGTGTCTCATAGTAAAAATTCATCAGC
>Ga0209990_10001150_pt1 | contig 23318 bp, 18 predicted proteins | sample NOAtaG_6_FD_187304 | JGI IMG/M metagenome (GOLD analysis project Ga0209990, IMG submission 187304) | Freshwater lake microbial communities from Lake Erie, under a cyanobacterial bloom - NOAA_Erie_Diel5S_2200h metaG (SPAdes) (version 2) | ecosystem: Environmental > Aquatic > Freshwater > Lake ...
CAGTCAACGGTACAGCCATTTTCAAAGGGAAAATGTACCCAGTAGCGTCTTTTCAATTTTTTCTGAGAAGCTCCAGGCAGTAAGGGTTTTGTTAATTTTTTAGTATTTCTGTATGGGGGAAGTCCAGATAAAAATACTATCAACAATGGATTTGGCATTATCATCCCTACCCGAGCTTATTACTCATTTTCTGGCTGAATTGTTTGGGCTAATCCTTGATCTAAAGTAAAGGGAGGTTGCCAATTCAGGTTTTTTTGAATATGGCTATAGTCAAGACAAAAATTGACTTAATTAGTTAAATTATGCCTTGGGAGCGCATTAATTCTATCTCTTGTTGTAGTCCGGCTTCTAGAGTACGAGGAGTAAACCCTAAATCCCTTTTAGCTTCTTCGTGGGAATAAGCTTTGTCTTCTTGTAATCGCAAGATTTGTTCTCGTCGCACGGGTGATTTTTTACCTAATGTTTTTTCTAGTAGGGTAGCTGACCAGATGCCAAAGTTCAAGGGAAAGGACAGGGGACGCACCGATTGGCCTAATAATTGTTCTATCAATAAAATTAACTGACGGAAGGAAACAATACTACCGCCGGAAAGATCGTAAGCACCTTTTATATCAGGACATTCCCAGACTTTTAACAACATCTGGGCAATGTCATCAGCGTGAACTGGTTGTAACAGGTTATCACCAGAGCCAAAAATGGGAAAGAATCCGTAGCGGTGACAGAATTTAATCAATTTGTGTAGGTTTTTATCCTTAGGAGTGCCATAAATCATTGTCGGTCTCAGCAGACAATAAGAAGCAGGATACTCTTGTAAATAATTTTCTGCTTGTTTATACTCGGCAGAATATTCATTATATTTTGAATATACTCCCGTGGTTCCAATAATAATTAATCGGGGAGTTTGTTGGAATTTTTTTAGACTATTAAGTATAGTTGGTACTTGTCGAAGTTGGACGAGATGGATGATGGTTTCAAAACTATTTTTCCTAAAAATTCCTTCCCAGGTTTCTGAGATAGAGCTATCGCCAAAATCGTAGGTTAAATTCAGTCCTAGACTATCTAACATACTGCAATCGCTAGTGGGTCGAATTAAACAATGTATTTCTATTTCAGGCTTAGTAGATGCCAAATGTTGCATGAAAAAACCACCAGGCAACCCCGTAGCACCTGTGATTAATATTTTATTCTCGATCATCATTTTTTCTCCTTTTTGCTAAAACTTGTTCATAAACCTGAAAGGTTTTTTCAAACATCTTCTCAAAAGTATATTCTGTTTCGTAGCGTTTGCGTCCTGCCGCTCCCATTTTAGCTCTGAATTGTTGATCAAGAACTAATTGTAATAGTCTCTGGTGTAACGTGTTAACGTCTCCCCTCGCTACGGTGTATCCGGTTATTCCTTCCACAATTGCTTCCGATGCTCCACCCACATCTGATACAATTACTGGTAATCCCGCTCTCATTGCTTCGATTGTAGTGCGAGGAAACCCTTCCCAATTAGATATTAAAGTAAATACTTGGGCTTGAGCTAAGACTTCAGCTACATTATTACGAAAACCTAAAAAGTTAACTCTGTCGATAATTTTTAGCTCCTTGGCTAAGGTTTTAATTTTTTCTAAATCCGGACCGTCTCCGACTAAATCTAAATGGGCTTCGGGAACATTTTGAAAGGCTTTCAGTAAGGTTACATGGTCTTTTTGCTGATCAAATCTTGCCACCATGACAATACGAACAGGGTTAGCATTACTAGGATTAGCTCTCAATTCTGCTGGTAGATCTGGCATCCCATTATGTATGGTCAATAATCGATTGGGTTGCATACCAGTTTTTAGTCCAATTAATCGATCTTGTTCCGAAACACAGATAATTTTATTAGCTAAAGGTTCTGTGATTTTTTCTAACCACTGATAGATAGTGCGACTCGGCTCTGGTACACCTCCTGTAAAAGCCCAACCATGGGCGGTAAAAATGCAAGGAGTCTTGCTTTTTCTGGCAGCTAACCGCCCTAAAATTCCTGCTTTACTAGAGTGAGTGCTGATAATATCTGGTTGGAATTCTGCAATAATTTGTTTGATAAAATTCAAGGTTTGCCAGTCTTGAATTAAGTTAATTTTTTTGCCGAAGTATTGACAAGATACATTGGTTATGATGCGGCTCGTCAGATCGTCATTATAAATGCCTTTTATTCCAGTAACAACTAAGACTTGATGGTGAGAATCTTGCAAAAATCTCGCTAAATCTCGCACATGAACCTGTGCACCTCCAACCGTATCTGCTCTAGTTATAATAAAGAGTATTTTCATTTCATGCACAGTTTAGATTCTTGATTTATGGATAATTTTAGAAAAACAGTTTTAGGTTTTTAAAACTTGATTAGCTTTTTGCAATAGCTGCAACATTTTAGGGGCGGTTATTTGAATATTATACTTATCTTCGACAAGTTTTCTGCCAGCCCATCCCATGCTTTCTCTTAAATCTCGATCATGTTTCAGGTTTTGAAAAGCTTGCAGCCATTCAGCTTGACTACTAGCTTGAAAGCCGTTGATCCCCTCCTTAATAATCTCTGCGTTCACCCCCACTGGTGAACCAATAACTGCTCGAGTAGATGCCATATATTGGATTAGTTTAAATCCGCATTTTCCTCGCTCAAATGGCGTATCGGTAAGGGGCATAATCCCCACATCAAATTGTTGCATCTCTTTCACCTCGGTTGCCTCAGACCAAGGCTTAATTTCTAAAGGTATATCCTCTAGATTTATCTCTTTGGCACCGATAGCAACGACTTTGGCAGCACCATCTCGACAAATCTCTTTTAAAACAGGATAAAGTTCTTGTATATAATCGACAAACTTCAATGGACTTCCTATCCAGCCGATGGTAAAGACTTCATTTTGAGGAGCTTTTGATAAGGGATAGCGATCAAGATCGACGACGGTGGGTAATATTTCTACCCATTTAGCTCCTGCTTGTGTTGCTCGGTTAGCTAAGTAATCATTTCCCGCAATCACTAAGCGAGCATTCTGCATTACTCGATCGATTTTCTGTGCCAATAGCCATCTAACTATAGGAGCAGAATGTTGATCGTAACGGTGGAATACTGCGTCATCATAGTCAACTACATAAGGGGTTCTTCCTCTGAGGAACAGTAATTCTAGCCAAGCTGGTAGCCAAGGTAATGCTTCTTTTTCCAACCAGATTAAATCGTATTTTTCAGATTGTAAAAGTAGGGAAATTCTCTGTTGATAAGCAGATAATAATCTCGATAAAGGGTATTTTTTCCCTAAGTAGCGAGTTCTAAGATAATCATTATCTAATAAGGGAGCGGTCTCAAACTCTATTCCCTCTTTTTTCAAATAAGGCAAATATTGGTAAGTACGATAGCGGCTACTAGCACCTAAAGTATCGTAGCGACTGAATAACAAAATTTTCATCACTGTTGAGGATTTAATTAGATTATTTTCTTGTATAAACTGGAGAATTGAAGATATTCTCTAGGTATGGCGAAGATGATTAGCTCCTTTATATCTCTCAATAATCATTTGATCAGAAACTACTTTCTCAGGAGATTTTTTTCCTAAGAAATATGTACAAGAAGCTCCATCGAGAGCCTGAGGATTATTTTTGAATAGATAGTCAAAATATTTAAGCCAAGAAAACACTAATCTCACCATTGCTTTAGTTAATAATCTTGAGGTATTATTGCCAGCAAAACATAAAGCGAAATGTTCGATAGACCAGACTAAAACTGTTCCAGGTCCAGCAACTAAACCACTGGAAATTTCTGAAAAATAGTTAAACAAACGCCGATGACCAGAAAGGGTATATCTGGTAAAATCATAGGCCCCTTCATGAACCTGCTGCATAAAGGGAATTTCTGAATAAATTACCCCGCCATCTTTGAGAACTCTGTGCATTTCACTAACGACTTTTTCGGGGTAGAGAACGTGTTCTAAAACTGCTGTGGTAATAATACCATGAAAAACTTGGTCTTGAAAAGGAAGATCGTGAGCATCACAGAATAAATCGACATCTGCATTAACATCAACATCGGAATATATCAATTTGATATTGCTATATTCTGACATTAACCTATCCAAATCTCTTTTCTGATTTCCTCCACCCACAACCAAGACATATGCTAAGGTAAACTTTTCTAAAGTCTGAGCAAAATTTTGCATCCTCTCAATATAGTTTAAGGTGATCGATGGACTAGGGACAATTTTTGAGAATATATTTTTTTCTTTTGAACCATGATCAGTCACCGTATTAGTATAAAAAGAGGGAGAAAAAATTTCATTATCTTCTCGAATGAATACTGGTTTATTATTGACAATAGCAAATTCAGAATTACAGTTTTTGCAAATAATCTGATGATCATCAAAAATTAATTGACTACTTTGACACTTAGGGCATTGACTCAACGTCTGGATAAATTGTTGCATTTTCTTACTCCGATCGATTAACTAAAAGTCTGCTTTTTCTCAAGAAACAAAGTTACACTGGCAATATACTTAAGAAAAAATATAGATAAAAACTCCAAGATAAATGAGCTATAATGGTTGGTATAGATTGATTTTGGTGTTCGTTTCATTTTTTTATCTAGGTATAGTTGATAAAGTTCCCTCGTATATCTAAAAGATGTCCTTAAATTAGATATTTTGCCCATATTTAAAATCTCTTGGTAGCTAATATAGTTAGTAAAATAATGTAAATAATCCGTATGTTTTTCAGTCCAATCTTCCAAGGATATGCCCGATTCTTTAGTCTGACGATGAAAAGTTCCTAAACCTAAAGTGCTTAAAAATTTAATGTTATCAAACAAAAAATCAAAGTTTTTAACCTTATGGACTAAAGGTAAATGAATATGCCATTCCCAGAGAACGTTGGACAAGGGAAATAGATGTACAGAATATCCATTCATTGTTAATGTTCTAGATATCTCAAGAAAAAAAAGTAGATGATTCTTGACGTGTTCCACCACTTGGTTAGAAATGATTACATCAAAAAAATTATCTGGATATTGCCACTTTTCATCATCATAAATTAAAGTTAGTCTTTCATGCCAATCTACCCCAGAAAAATTCTTTGATAGATTTTCAATTGTTTCATCCATAAACCCCTTTTTTTGAACACCATGATTAACCACGTCTAAACCATAGACTTTCCAATTAATATTTGGCTGTACACAGGGAAGATTTTTTGTCAAGTATGCAATCAATTGTCCGTTACCACACCCAACATCTAGAATTTTGACTTCTTGATCAGTTGAATGTCTGTAAGATTCAGTATTGATTATACTTAATAAATGCTGATAATTAGTAGGATTTTCTACATTCTTCATAGACAGTTTCTAACCCGTTTGACTTGTTAATTACTTAAATGCGTTCATGCAAATATCGCTCGAATAAAAAGGATTATTTGCAGTCTTTTAAAATTCTTTTCAAGGTTTTGTAATCCGTATGTAAATGGATATTATTTTTAACAACTAAACCTCGTACAGCCCCCCAAATCCAAGATAAAATCAGCCCAGACAAACCAAAATTATCATAAATAACTCTAGCGTACTCCTGCTTACAATTCGCTAATTTTGAGTTATCTTGATAGGAACTGCTGGCACCACCAAGTCTAAAAAAAGCAATTGTAGATTTGTCTTTGATTGACGATGCACTCATCTTATAAATCTTTTGATTAAGGTCGAAATCAGCATATATTTTATATTTGGTGTTGAACGGAAGTTGAGCAAGTAGGTTTTTCTTAATGAATAGTCCTTGCGGACATAAAGTATTTTTGAACACAATCAATGGATTATATCTACTGATCCGTAGCTGACCGTTATCCATAATTACATTGCCGTGAATTATGTCCGTATTGTTTAAACTTGCTTTTTGAATAGATTGGCTAGGTATATTTAACAATATATCATCGCTCCCCAGGTAGTAAATGTAATCTCCTTGACTCAATTTCCAGCCTTTATTCATCGCATCATATATACCTTCGTCAGGTTCGCTCAACCAATAATCTATCTGATCATTATACTTACGAATAATATCAATTGTGCTGTCCGTAGAACCTCCGTCTATAATAATATACTCAACATTATTGTAAGACTGGCTAATGACACTCTGAATTGCTTGCTCTAAGTGCTTTTCTCCATTAAAAACTACCGTTATAATAGTAACCAAAGGAACTGCAAATTTTTCCGATAACTCACTTGTCTCCGTGTAGGAGTGCTTGAAATATCCCTTTGTTCTTAATCCTCCTTCTCCCCTGCGTTCTGGATTTGGTTGCAAAAATAAATAAGATTGCACTTTTGCAGAAGGATCGTTAATAATAGCAGGTCTCTCCATCGTTACTCGGCGAGTTGTAGAGAAGTTAGCATCTAGCTCGATAAATTTTTTCTCTTGCAATGGTGGCTTTATTGTCATATCCTGTCTTGATACTGGCAAGCTAAAAGCTTTGTAATCAAGATTACAAACTAGCTCAGTTTGTAATTAGCCCTATAGAACTAGAAAGATTATTGCTGCTCTCTCATACTTGCCAAAATACTATTAAACTAGCCTAGGGGTTATATCAGCTAATATGATTAGCTAAAAAAATTAACTTCAAGACCTAGAGGAAGTGTACCTGATCATGAACTTATTGTCAAGAAAATTTTTAACCAGCCAATAAGTAGTCGTGCAAAATTAATTTCCTAGTCGAGACAGGAGACTCCGAGACAGGAGACGGGGGACTCCGAGACAGCTATCAGGGATCAGATTTGAATTTTTAGTTCACTGTTTACTGGTCACAGCAAAAAGCTTTTGGCTGACGGGTGACGGCGTGGATGTGTAATTAATTTTGCTTAGGTACTTACTAGAAAGCCAACGGCTCTCCCGATATAATGGAGAAAAATGTTGGAATATCTTCCATTTAGCCTCCTGGACAGTCATTATAGACAATTACTCCAGCCCCGAATTAATTCAACGGGATGATTAGACCTCGACCTAATATTATCTCAAGACTAAAAGTTATTCTAGTCAGGGAACACACCCAAATAAAAATAATTTTAATTGCTTCATATTTTTTCAGTGAAATTGAATTAGCGACGATAGATATACATTTCAGCCATCGAACTATTTAGTTAGTACATAAGCTAAAGGCAGGCTGTGATTGGGTTATAATTTTTGGAGATGTCTATTGATTACTAGCCGGTCAACATCTAGATTTATTCTGGCAAATCCCCAAAACACTCTCGATAGCGTTGGAGCAATGCTTCTAAATCCTCAGCCCGCATTCTTTCCTGTTGGGCCCGCATTCTTTCTTGTTGGGCCCGCATTCTTTCCTGTTCAGTTAGCTCTGACTCCGTGGGCAGTAAATCGCCGGCAAAAGTCGCCCAACGCAGCCAAACTGCCTCAACTCCCTTATACTCCCCTTGCCAGCGTACCAAAGCCAACCCTAGCCTTTGACTGAAAAATCTTTCTCCCGTCTCTAGAGATAATGGCTCGTAGTTGCCGTCTCTGAGGATAAAACCTGCCCAGTCTTCAGGATTGAAGGGATCGTACCAGAAATATTCTGGCACTCGCAAACGGTCTTGATAGACCGCTTTCTTTTCAGTTTTATCCTGTGGGGCAGTACTTTCGGAAAGGAGTTCGATAACCACATCGGGAGCTTTCCCCTCTTCCCAAACCACCCAACTTTTTCTTTCCGCTTTGGGAACCCCCAGGACAGCAAAGAAATCGGGGCCGCGAAATTCCTCGGTTTTTAACTGTGCGGCACTGAAATAAACGAACATATTGCCGCCTACATAGCCATCTTCCCTAGCAGCTAACCAGGGTAACAAGGCATCTATGAGGATATCCATCTGGAGTTTATGTCGTTGGGTTTCCATGGGAACGCCGTCATCGCAGGGCAATTCATCTTGGGTGGGCAGTGAAAGTCGAGAAGGGGAAATAGTTGAAGTCATCGGAGCTAGGCTGGTGATTGGACTTAAGGAGCTTTTTCCTCTAGCATTGGGGAGAATATCTAGCCGCTAGAATTGAGATGGGGGCAAAATGTTATGGCAATTATAGCCTTCTTCTAGGAAATTAGTTTTTTAAGCACATAAGTGGGTGGGTGGAATTAAATATAAGATGAACGTAGGTTGGGTTGAAGCATGAAACCCAACACCCGCTCATGTTACGCTACCCCTAACCCATCCTACAAATAATTGGGGAGCATCTCATTTATGCAAGTGAGTAATTATACTTATCCATAAAACTGGTTTCTAGCAAGGCTTTCAAAATAGCTTGACATAAAAACCTGATTTAGGGGTTACAAAGGTGAGATGCTCCCCTTCAATTTTTGGTATAGCAAAGGACTCTTTTCTCTACAAGACTGTTGTAGTTGCTGAAACTCGGCTTCACCCTTTTTCAGATAGGCATCGACAAGCTCTCGATTGGCAAGATAGAAGGCGATCGCGCCATAAACCTGTTCGAGGGAAAGGAGTGGGAAATTTTGGGCAATGCTTTCGGGCGATTCTCCGTTCAAGAAAGGATAGACAACTGAATCAAGGGAGATAAGAGTTCCTTCAATCCAATATTCTTCTTCTCGTTGCTCGATGTACTGCTTTGTTGGGATAGAGGCTAATTTCATAGGAGCAATGTTGCTGTTTAGCTAAAAGGATAAGAAATCGCACTACCAAGTAGGAATATCATTGCTATGACTAAGGTATAGATTTTTGGCGATGTCTATTGCTCTTGCTCAAGATATCGCTATATAACTCTAAATATTTTTCTGCCTGTAACTCCCAAGTAAATTGCTGCTCCACTTTTTGCCTTGCCCGAATGCACAATTGGTTATACCTTTCTGTATCTTCTAATACCCAATTAATTCCCCGTGCCAAGTCTTCCACCTCGAAGGGTTTGGCCAGATAACCATTCTCTTGATGTTCGATCATATCAGGCATTCCACCAATTTTAAAAGCAACAGAGGGAGTTCCACAGGCGAGAGCTTCCATGACTGTGTTAGGAAGATTATCCTCAAGGGAGGGAGCGACGAAAATATCGGCGGCGGCATAGACTAAAGCTAGGGAAATATCATCATTTAATCTGCCTAAATAATGGGTTTTCAGTCCAAAATCAGGCGGATTAACCGGTTCAGAAGCACCGAAGACCACTAACTCTAATTTATGCTGCCATATTTCCCCCTGACTGAGTTTTTTTATAGCAGGTAGCAGCAGATGAAACCCTTTTCGGTTATCGCTTGTTGCCGTCATAGCACCAAAGAGAATAAGCTGTTTATCTTGGGGTAATCCTAAGAGATGGCGGGCAATGTTTTTCTCGATTGGTTGATACCTTTGAATATCTAAGCCATTGGCAATTACTTCTATCCGTAAATCCTGAAATAGAGAACTATTTCTAGCACAATCTGCTAACCATTGACTGGGGGTAACAATAGTCAGATTTAGATTTTTCCAAGCTTGAGATTTTCGCCACCAAACCCAACGAGAAATATCCCCATCTTGCTGACTTTTTAATTGAGGACAATGACCACAGGATTGGGTATAGCGATCACATTCTCCACTATAGTGACAACCACCAGTAAAAGGCCACATATCGTGAGCCGTCCAAACAAGAGGTTGCTTAAATTTGGCTAGGGTTTCAATTTGTAAAAACCCGGCATTAATCCAGTGTAAGTTAATAATATCTGGACTAATTTGGGCTACTCTAGAAACAAGGCGATCGGGAAGCCATTGGATAGAATAAGGTGTTCTCTCTCTTTGAGAATATAATGACAAGGGCAAGTGATCAACAGCAGGTATTAGCTTTGTCCAACCCTTCATTAATTTATTTGCTGGCGATAAAACAGTATAGTCATCACGAGTTTTATCACCAACTAACAGAGTCGAATCTGCACCAGTTTCCCGCAAGCCTTGATGTAAACGATAAACTGCCGCATAGGCGCCGCCTCGACCATCAGAATTACTTAGTAAACATACTTTCATGACTTAAAAAATATCCCGTCTATTTGTAATAGTCTTCCAGTGTGTTTATCAGCAAAGTTCGGAATAATCGTATATAGCTCGTAGCCAAGTTGTCTCATAAACTCTATCATATCTTCAAAGAGTATTTGCTGGTCATATAGTGGCACTAAAGACATTTCTATTTGTATCCCTTTAACTAAAGGAAGAATCTGAACAGCACCTTCAATAACTTGCTTTTCAAATCCCTGCACATCGATCTTCAAAAATATTGATTGAGTACCCTCTCTAATGTAGTCTTTAGCTAAAGTATCTAGCCGTCTTAATTGTACTATTTCGGAACCACAATAAACTGATTCAGGAGCAGCTTGGACATGAGCATCTAACATCGATAATACGGAGCTACTTTGACTATTCCCAGCAATATTAATGGTAATTTCACCTTCTTGATCTCCTAAAGCAGAGCGAGGAGCAATTTCCCACAAGTTATCTTTCTTGCTAAGAGTCAGTAATTGTGAGTAAGCACTGGATAAAGGTTCAAAGGATACTATTTTACCTTCATAACCACAGTCTCGCAGAAAACTAGCATACTGTCCACAGTTAGCACCCACATCAAAAATTAGCTCTATCTGATGATATTCCAATAACCTTTCCATCAGGGCAACTTGTGAAGTATTAAGATTATATCTCTTGACTTCAAACCCTAGTTTTCTGAACAGGTTTTTCAGGAATTTTTTAAGCATATTATCCTCATATTCAGAACATAACAATTGTAACCAGTAAGTAATTTATCTCAATTTAACCCTTCGGAAGTAAATTTTTTTATTTCTGGTAAACAACTGTCACTGAATGACCAATTGGCTTAATTCTATCATCTGTGAGTCCAGCAGAAATAAATGATGCTATCACTTGAGATATTTTTAATTTAACTTGGTAATTAGTTGAAATATCTACTAAAGAATAGTTTTGATTATTTTTGAATAAGTTGTCCAGGGACTTTATGACAAGTTCACGAGCATATAGCCTTCTATGAATATCTGCTAATTTTTCATGATGAATATCAATTAGCTTGAGACCAAAACAGTTAGCTACATATTGCAAAGCTTTGTCAGACCAGTGGGTAACATGATGAGGAGGCATATTTAAAATATTATTTTTGAGAGAGCCAATAAATGAATCATCACTAGGCACAGAGATAATCAATAGACCCCCTTTTTTAAGGCATTTTAAACAAGATTCTATAAAAGATTTAGGGTTAGACACATGCTCTAACACTTGGAATGAACAAACAATATCGTAACTATCTGAGTTACTCACACAGTAATCTTCTACAATTTGATTAAGAACATTTATATTGGCATGAGATGCTATTTCTATAGCTTTACTGCTAAATTCAAGTCCAGTATAATTAGAGGTTTTTATTTTTTGAGAAAAAGCTCCTTTCCCACAGCCCACTTCTAAAACTCGATCCTCGCTAGTGATGAAATTACAAGCATAATCGTATTCTTCTTTATCATCCATATAATACCATTTGAACTTCTGTAATTCTTGATAAAATGACTCTGAACCTGTAACCAGAGGATGAAAAAATTTCAAATCTGAATCTAGACAATGATAAAAATTAATCGTCTCTAAATCAAGAAATTCCGAACTGATATCAAACCCACCCCATCTGCTATACAGTTTAATGAGTGCTTTAACTTCTATAGTTTCTCGTAAAACAAGGTTAGCACTACCGCTTAAAGGACAGACTATGTGCATATTCTTTGACACTCATTAAAGTTGACAAACACAAGATAGCAAAAAGGTCTATCTGATGTCAACTAAGTAGTCGTGCAAAATTAATTTCCTAGTCGAGACAGGAGACAGGAGACTCCGAGACGGGAGACTCCGAGACGGGAGACTCCGAGACGGGAGACAGCTATTAGGGATCGGATTTGAGTTTTCAGTTCACTGTTTCCTCACACCAGAAGTCTGACGGAGTAGTGGCTTAGATGTGTAATTAATTTTGCTTAGGTACTTATTACTTAATAGTATTAACTCTTGATTTTTTTTACAAAATTCGGTTCTTCGGTTTGTATTATGCAACGGACAGGATTATAAGGAATGAAACTCTTATATAGAAAGACATTTGGCGATTTTTGTCAATTGTTTTCGATCTAGAGCGAACTAATCAATTAAATCTCTTGCCAGATAAGGATTTAGTCGATTTATGACACCCTACCGAACCATACCAAGTAACGAAGAACCCAAAATTCATTATTTACTTTAACCATTCAGACAGATCCCTTTGAATCAATTCTTGAAGATTTAATATATCCTCTCGATAAATGCTTATTAGTTGTTGTCTTAGGGGTTGTGTTAGTTGAGGCTTGGCTAAATTAGAATTTCTTATATCATTAATTAGTTTCTGGCGAAGGGGACGTGGAATAAGATACTTAACAGAGGTGGTGATTAGATTTGGCTTTGACAAAAATTCATGCAATAATTTGTTTTTAGGTATACCAGTAACATTATATTTAGCAGAAGTATCTGGGATAAAATCTTGATCAACTCCCATGAAATCAAAGACATCTCTAAGTAAGCAAGAGCGGTTGTTCACCAAATCTTCGTATAAATAAACTTTAATTTGATGGCTATCAAAAAGCTCAAAATAAACTTTTAGTTGCCGATAATAGAATCCTAATTCTTGATAACGCCAAAGGGGACCCCAGTTAAGTTTTATCCTCTCTTCTTCTGCCGCTAATGCCTGAGCAAAATCGGCAATGGGTTCACAATTATCTCTGAGAGAGTGCATAAAACCCGAATAAGCACGATCAGCAGGATCCCTAAGAATTGCTATTAGTTTAACATCAGGTATATGGTATTTTATTCTCTCGGCGGCTTTAGGGAAAGAAAGATATAAAGTTGATGCTTCTCCAATTGCTACCTCGTTGGAAACGCCTTGAAAAAGACGGCGATATTCCTCTAGATCAACCACCACAGCACTATTAATTATGTGGTCTTTTCCTTGAATTCCAGGACCAAGAAAATCTACCTGCTCATTTTCAAAAGCGAAAAAATAGGGTTCTTTCTTAGGACTTATGTAAACTTCTGGGTGTTGCCCCAAGTATTGAGCTAGGGATGTGGTGCCAGACTTGGGCGCACCAATAATTAGGAAGTTAGGCATATTCATATAATTTAGCTCTCTACTAATAACAGTAATTAATTAGAAATTATAACCCAATAAACCAGCTATATCCCGACTCGAATCTTCTATAAACTTTTTATCTGACTCGGATAACTCTCGTCCACGATTGGCTACACCTTGACGAACAAATGACATTTTTTCGTTAACTAAATTTAAAGATGCGTGCTTTAATTCCGATGCCTTCATTCGTTCTTTTGAACTCAAGGCGATCGCTTCTTCCAGAGAACTATCATCCATTATCATACCTAAAGACTCCATTAAAAGAAAGAGTTGTAATTTAGTATCTTCCAGAAAATCTTCATATCTAAATATTTTGATTCTCTGACTGGCTGGGTTGTGATCAAAATACCAAGACTTGCTGTGTTTTACCCAACTCATAATACCGTACTTATCATCTCTGATTAGCTCTGATATGGTAGTTGCCTCAGAAATTTGCTTTAGTCCCTTGAGATAATGATAATAGGAAACCATTACATCTCTGGGATCTCTGACTAGGAGAATGACTCTGTAGTAGTACGGGTTATAGGCAGAGTGACTTTTAATAATTCTAGGTAAGTCTGTTCTTCCAAAAGGCCCAGTTGGCTGTAGGTTTATCTTGCCTCGCGGAGAAGGTATGATACCCAAGATAGTAAAAAAATTGACATCTTGATCTATTCGATAATGGACTTTGATAGCATTAGCAATTAAAAATCTTAACCACGTATTGCCCGACTTGGGATAGGAAACGAGGAAAACATCCTCTACTACATGATTTTTCGGCAGTGAGCGACTATAGTATAGTCCTTGATATACTTTTTTTAGAAAATTATGTAAAAGAGATTGAAGATTTTTCACTGTGATTAACCCTTGATATTTGCAACAGTGTTGATTACATTTATTAAAACTCTGAGGTTTTGAGATTATCTGCTATAACTTTCAGTTCTTGGTATCGTTACATTGGCTGGTATCTCCTAATCTTAAACCATTTTTCTCAACATGTGAGTAAACAGCAAAGGCAAATCCTATGGGTAAACATAATATCGTTAATAAATGACCTACTGTTAAAAGTGACACCGACCAAGAAATAAGGCCCGGTAAAATACTTAATAAAGCAGTTCTTCTCTTAGGGTTAAAAGCGTTGGGCTTGATCAAGGCAGTATAAAACAACAAGGGTATCCTGAAAAATATAATGTATAAACAGGGAAGGAACAAGATCAAGCCGCCTTTAATTAAAAAACTAAAAATGCCAATGTGAAAGGTATTACCCAAACTGTTATTATAACCCGTAATTAGAGCAGGTTTCACAAAACTTGCTCCCATACCTCGTCCGAATATCCAATCTATATCCTGCATACTTTCAATTCCGTAATTAACTTCCACGAATCTTAACTCTGTTGAAAGTTTGGCAGATGCACTGGGATTAAAAAGTCTTTCTTCTATAAGGGTATGACCAAATAATTTTCCTAAATTAAATTCACCGAACCCCAGAAATAGTAATAATATACCAAAACATACAAAAATGAGTCTTAATCTCTGAATATTAAAAATAGACGAATTGTTGCTGAGGATGCCATTGGATAACCTATAACTCAAGACTAATACGGATAACAATACCAATACTATAATAGAAATTGTAGCAGACCTTCTGGCGTTAAGAAATAACATAGAGTAGGCTCTGAATATGACCAGTCCCCATACTGTAATATTCCAAGCCCAACCTGCTCGACAGAGAACTACAATGGCGAATGAATTTACCACATCAAGAAAGGCATTGTATTGACCTGTACCCTTAAATTCTGCCACGCGCATTTCCTGTCCAACTGTAGATAATTTTAACCTCACAGCTTCTAAGTAAAGATTCAAATAAATTACAAGACTGCCAAGAAAAATTAGGAGGACAAGTTGTATTTTGGGATAATAAGACTTCAACAGCAACCTAAATAAAGCAAAGCCAGCATATACCGCCAAAAAAGCCGACAGATCTATAGCTATAAATTTAGTATCATTGTTCCAAAGAATCCAGCCTATCAAGGTATAGATTAACAAGGCTGAACCATAAAAAATACTGACTTTACCCAAGAGTAATTTTCTTGATTCCACATCTAGCAGAAATGTTGAGACCACACTAAAAACAATACCTAAAGCAGTCATACCTTGAAATAGTGGTTGACGATTTTCTACTTCTATTCCCGCGTTGAGCAAATCACTACCAACTAATAAAAACAAGCTGATATAGAAGCACAAAGTTGTAATGGTTTTCTTTAAAAAATTGCTTTTTCTTTTTGATAATGTATAATTGGTGGGTGGGTAGTCAAAGTTAGCCATTAAACAAATCCCCTGAGTTGCTATGTTTTTGGAAAAAATGTCCCAAACTAATTCTTGCTCAAAACCATTTAAATTGCCGTAGATTTGATGCCCAATTTTTGGCGTACCCAGATAGCACTGATAACATTGCCCACAATCATCGAGATTGCGGTGGCAGTGGCTGCACCATTCACCCCCCACTTCGGTATTAGTAGCCAATTAAGACAGACATTTAACAAAGCGGCAAATGCCACAGTTGCTGCACTAAATTTAGCATGGCGGGTCATATTTAGCAATAGACCCACGGAACCAGTCAGAGCGTTAACCAGATAGCCAATACTCAAAATTATCAAAGCTGTTTGTCCCTGTATAAACTCAGCACCAAAAAGCTGTAAGATCGAGTATCTCAATGCAATCAACCCCAAAGTCATGACTAGAGCAAACAAGCTGATTAAACGAGTGCTATGAGTAACCAGCCTTTGCAGTTGTTCCCGCTTTCCCTCTGCATACAGTGTAGCAAAAGTTGGCGAAAGGACGTTATTCAATATTCCCAGGGCAAAAACAATCAGAGAAGTGACTCGACTGACTACTGCGTAAACTCCCACCGCACCCGCACCCTTGAAGGCACCGAGCATCAATATATCGATACGAGAGTTAATCACCGCTAGTCCTCCTAGCAAAATAAACGGTAAGCCGTCCTTCAGCCAAGTCAGAATTTTGTATTCAGGTTTAGCCTGTTTAACCTCTTGGGGAAGCACTCTGGCTAATAGTACCACACCAACGACAAAAGTAATGCCAAGAGATATCAATTTTAAGCCCATCACCCAGACGGTGATATTTTCTTGATTTCTAAGAAACCAGTAGCTAGAAATCGTCAGGATAATAAAAACTAAGGGAGCTAGTAGATTTTCTGGCATTTGCCCTAAAACCACCCTGTGTAAACCCTTCATCGTCGCTAGTCTCAAGCTAGTTAAAGAGACAATTGGTAAGGAAATCATCGCTACACACAGAGATGGTAATAAGTCCGGCTCCCTGACTTGTCCCCAGTTCAGAATAATAGCAATAGCAACTAATGCCATTAGGCTAGAAACTATGAAGACAATTGCATTTGCCCATTGTAATAGACCACGCATTAATCCCCAAGCTGACTGACTACTATAGATAGCCACTTCTCTGACTAATAAGTTATTAAAGCCTAGAGTCGCAGGAATGCCCAGCAAAGCCGGCCAAGTCATTGCATAAGTATAAACCCCAAAGCCATTTTTACCGAGCCAGCGAGCTAGAATAATACTGGTCAGAAAACTAAGGGTCATGAAAGCAACTCTTAAACCAAGAGAACCCGTCGCATCTCGAATTAAACGTTCTTTCAGTTTTAAGGGAGTTTTCTTCATCTTTTTCTTTGCTCCAGAGATGCTACTAAGTCCATCGTGAATAAACTTTTCTGATTTCTTCCTCCGTGTAAAAATGATTAAAGTATTTAGAACTGCACATCTCCTCTACATAAGATAGTGGTAATTTGAGATTTTGCTTAAATTCTTTATACATATCTCGATAATTTTTATCTTCTCCCACGTTCGTCCTTACTAACTTAAATTCTTTTAAACCCAGAAATTCGGCGATTGCTTTTTCCTTTACACTGTCAGAGGTTTCTAGTTTGAGGATCAATAAATCCACATTATCTTTGTTAATTCTTAAATATCCCTGCTCTTTCGGAAAAGGATATTCATAAACATCTATCCCTAAAAATGGCTTGAAGTGATTATCGAACCAGTCTAGGGGAGTTGAATGAGGGAAAAAATTGATAAATATATCCCTTAGCTCTTGGGGAGTAAAATTGGATTGTTCATATTTTTTCCCTGTTTCTCTTTCAAAGTTCTGAAAAAAAGCTGCAACATTTCTACCTATTGGTTCCCTAGTTAAAGAAATAATTTTTACTTGTTTTTTCGGGGCAATTATTTTGTTATATAAAAATTTACCCTGTCTGACTTGCTTTTCTCTGCCCAGCTTTAATTCTAAAATTTCGTAAACATTAGGATTGTAAAAGCTTCTATTATCAGCATTTTTGAGTAAAAAATGAACACGAAACAATGGCAAAATTGCTTTTTTTTCTAAGGATTTCATCACCGAGATAGAAACCACTTTGCCCATTTGATAGATTATAATAGGTGTTTGATTCGTTGCATAAAGTTTGAGTCGTAACTCTATATCTTTTAGAATAATCTTCAGCAGATAAGTCAGGTTATCAAGAAATTTAGACATTTGGTTTTTGCCTGTAGTTTAATTTTTTTACTCTACACCAGCGATACAGACGCTGAGTTCTCAATGAAGATAATCTATTTCAGCATCAATGTCAACCCAGGGTGGTAATTTTGGTAATTCTCAAGATAGTTGCTCAACTATCTCACTTACATTGAGTACACTAAGCAAACAAACAGCTTTTACTGATTTTAAAGCTGTTTTTAGCCATTAATAAACTATTTTTTCGGCTTTATCCGTTAATTCTCTCTCCTTGTCCCAATTTTCCCCCTTTGCCCCGAAAAAACTCTTGGTCAACTAACCGCCTAATTATCTATTCCTGAGTGTAGAATGGCTACCTATGGATGTTCTGATTGGTCGGGGGGATTATCAGCAAGCTTGACCATAAGACGAGGCGGGACAAAAATTAGCAGTTCTGGAAAAACTAGAGTTATCATCGTAGCACGGTGTTATGATTGAGCGGTGATTGATCTAGCCAGATTGCTACCGCAAAATCTTTTAAACCGCATCCACAGGGAAAACCGTAGTTTGGTTTTTTCGGCTATGATCTTTGCATAGCAATACTTTTAAGGGTTAATGGCCTGCCAGTGAGATTCCAGTTCTCTAGCTGGTTGCGGTTTATATCCTTTAAAAGTGTCCCGAAGTCAATTTCAGCTTTAGATGTCATATTCCTTACTCTATAAGGGTTGGGGGCTATTTTAAATAGATACCATGTTTGGACAAATTCCCAAATTATTCTTAAGCTATACTGGCGTACTAGATGCGGTTTAATACAGTTATCCCTTGACTATTTGATTAATGATGAACAACCAACAAAACGGGGCTTTGAAAACCCAAAGCCAAGGAAATCTACCAGTTTTTGCCCAACCAGCTTTTATCCCCTCCCTGACGCAGGAAGAAGAGGAACTCAACCTGCGTCAAGTCCTTTCTGTCGTCAAGCATCGCTGGTGGATAATCGCTGGCATCACCCTAGGAGTAACAGGTGCGATCGCTGCTTGGACTTTCTTAAAAACCCCTATCTATCAAGGTAGATTCCTGCTGCTCATCGGTCAACCGATTGAGGAAAATAAAAATTCTCTCAAACTGGCAGCCCAAGATATCCTGCCTCAGTTGGGTGGAGAGAACATCGATTATGAAACCCAAATCGCTGTCCTGAAAAGTCCTCAACTCCTTAACCCCATCCTTAGTAAAATAACTCCTCAATATCCCGACTTTACCTACAGTGATTTAATTAGTAAAACTGGCAAATCTGATCTCAAAATTAGTCAATTAGAAGATACGAAAGTTTTAGAGATCGTTTACGAAAATGCAGAACCAGAAAAAATTAAGCTGGTTTTAGATAATTTAGCCCGTCATTACCTAAACTATAGTTCCCAGGAACGCAAGACCGAAATTAATCAAGGCTTGGATTTTGTTAACGCTCAATTGCCCGTGCTGCAGGAACGAGTTAATTCTCTACAAAAACAAATGCAGCAATTCCGGCAGCAATACAATTTCCTGGATCCCGACAAGGAAGCCACTCGTTTATCGCAACAGTTAACCAGCATCGAGCAGGAGTACAGAGTCGCCCAAGTTGCCCTTAACGAAATTAACTCTCGCTATCAAGCTTTACAGCAACAGGTGGGATTGGCCCCTAATCAAGCAATTATCGCCACTTATCTCAGTGAATCTCCCGGTTATCAAGATTTGCTCAAGCAGTTGCAAGAAGTGGAAGTGGAATTGGCGAAACAATCGGCAGTTTTTGCCAAGGATAGCCCGATAATCGCCACCCTAGAGGAAAAACGGGCTAATTTACTGCCCCTACTGCAAAACGAAGCCCAGAGAACCCTAGGGGAAAAACTGCCCCAGACAGTGGGTAATTCCCCGGCTTTGGTATCACGAAGCGCTTTGCGGGTAGAATTAACCCAGCAATTGGTAGAAGCCGCTAACAGTCGCCAAACCCTAGAAATTAAGGTAAAATCCCTTGCCCAAGCCCTCGAACAGCAGAAAGCCTCGGTCAAAAATCTGGCGGTTTTAGCCCGTCGTTATACGGATTTGCAGCGAGAATTGGAAATTGCCACCACCAGTCTCGGCCGTTTTCTGGAGGAACAACAAAAACTCCAACTCAAGGTGGCACAACAAGTGGTGCCTTGGCAACTGATTGCCCCTCCAGAAGTAGAGGAAGAATTCGTTTCTCCTAAACCCGTGCGAAATCTCGCTTTAGGGGTTATTGGTGGCCTGTTACTAGGCCTAGGGGCAGCCTTTTTAGCTGAAAGATTAGATCCCGTTCATCATAGTGCAGATGAACTAAAAGAAGATACCAAACTGCCCCTTTTAGGCGCAATTCCCTGGCAAAAAGACCTCGATAAGATCGAAAAAGTGATCACCGCCGCCCTACCCCAGTTAACAGTCGCTGGTCAACAACTTACTATCCCTAATACCACTGCGAAATCAGCCAACGAAAACCCCTACTACTATAATTTCTCCCCCTTCTCGGAGGCTTTCCACACTCTTAACACCAATATTCGCCTCCTCGGTTCCGATTCCCCCCTCAAGTCCCTCGTGATTAGTTCTGTATCACCAGGAGATGGTAAAACTACTACGGCAATAAATATCGCTAAGGCTGCCGCTCGTATGGGACAAAAAGTCTTACTGGTGGATGCCGACCTGCGACGACCCCAGATTCACCTGCGACTTAATCTCGATAACGGCCACGGCCTTAGTAATGTCCTCGCCGAGGGTCTCGATTGGAACGAGGCGATTCAATCCCTACCCCGCCACGAGAATTTATCGATTCTTACCGCCGGTTCAATTCCCCCAGATCCAACCCGCTTGCTTTCTTCCCAGAGAATGCAGGAGATGATCTCGCAATTACAGCAAGACCACGCCTTCGATCTAATTATCTACGATCTACCACCGATCGCCGCCTTTGCCGATGCCAAAATTCTCGCCGCCATGGCCACTGGCCTAATTCTCGTCACCAAACTGGGCAAAACCGACCGCTTTGTGCTGAAAAATCTGCTCGAAGACCTGAGATTATCCCACATTTCCGTGTTAGGTTTAGTGGCTAATAATGTTAGTCGGAAAGACCACAATTATCGTTACTATGGCCATTACTACGGCAAAAGATAATTAAATCCCATCTTGCTTACTATTTATCGGTTAAGTAGGTAGGTGTTAAAAATTTTCAGGCACCCCCCTTATCAAGGGGGGATTAAGGGGGGATCCCCCCTTATCAAGGGGGGATTAAGGGGGGATCAGAGGCAAAATCTATCTTCTATTTAATTATAACCACTTACTTATCAACTTTTAATTGATGTTAAATGCGGGTTTTAATTTGGTATCGCAATGATCTGCGGGTTCACGATCACGAGGCAATTTATCAAGCTGTTCAAGAACAATTCGAGATAATTCCCTTCTATTGTTTTGATGAGCGTCAATTTGGTTTTACTTCCTACGGGTTTCCAAAAACTGGCAAGTTCCGGGCTAAATTTTTATTAGAAAGCGTAGCAGATTTGCGACAATCTCTGGAAAGTTTAGGCGGTAATTTAATTATCCGACGGGGAAAACCAGAAGACATTATCCCACAATTAGTTCAAGAATTGCAGATAGCCAAGGTTTATTATCATCAAGAGGTAACAGCAGAGGAATTAGCGGTAGAAAAAGCGGTAAATAAGGCTTTATCCGGGGTTCCTGTGCAGATAAAAACTTTTTGGACAGCCACTTTATACCATCCTGATGACTTACCTTTTACCCTTAATCAATTACCAGAATTATTTACTAATTTTCGTAAACAAGTAGAACGTCATTGGCAAATAAGAGCAACTTATCCCACGCCGAAAAAGTTGACAAAATTGCCTAAAATAGAGTTGGGAAACCTTCCCAGTTTAAACGATTTAGGCTTAACAGAATCAATTCTAGACCGGGGAGGTGTTTTGTCGTTTCAAGGGGGTGAAATGGCAGGAAAATCAAGGGTTAAAGAATATATTTGGGATAGTGATTCCTTAAAAACCTATAAGGAAACCCGCAATGAAATGTTAGGGACTAATTATTCCTCAAAATTCTCAGCTTGGTTAAGTTTTGGCTGTCTTTCCCCCCGTTATATCTACGAGGAAGTACAAAAGTATGAGCAAACGAGAGTAAAAAATGACTCTACCTATTGGCTGATTTTTGAATTATTATGGCGAGATTTTTTCCGATTTATGTGCCGTAAACACGGGAATAAAATCTTCTATAAATCTGGTTTGCAAGAACTTTATTTACCTTGGCTAGAAGATTGGGAAAGATTTAATCTCTGGTGTGAGGGAAAAACCGGTTATCCCCTTGTAGATGCTAATATGAGAGAATTAGCCGCTACAGGATTTATGTCGAATCGTGGCCGGCAAAATGTCGCTAGTTTTCTGAGCAAAAATCTCGGTATTGATTGGTGTATGGGAGCAGAATGGTTCGAGTCGTTATTAATTGATTACGATGTCTGTAGTAATTGGGGTAATTGGAATTACACTGCTGGTGTCGGCAATGACGCGCGAGGATTTCGTTATTTTAATATCCCTAAACAGTCGAAAGATTATGATCCCAAAGGTGATTATTTACGTCACTGGTTGCCCGAATTAGCCCTAATAAAAGGCGATAAAATTCACGAACCTTATAAATTATCTCCAGAGGAACAAAAGCGTTATGGTGTGATTTTAGGGGTTAATTATCCTCGTCCCATTGTCGATTTTTTTCGATCTATCAAACACAACGAAAAAATTTATCTTCAGCATTTCAGTGAACAGTAATCAGTAATCAGTGGACTTCTACCTAATATTATCTCAAGACTAAAATTTTGTCTAGACAAGCAACTTACCCAAATAAAAATGATTTTAATGTCCCCAGATTTTTTCAGTTAAATTGAATTAGCAACGACAGATATATATTTCAGTGCCGAACTACTAATTAGTACAAGTTATCAAAGCAAGCTCTGATTGGGTTATAATTTTTGCAGATGTCTAATCAACTGAAAACTCACATCTGATAACTGATAACTGATAACTGATTACTGATTACTGATTACTGATTACTGATTACTGATTACTGATTAAGACATTTCTAACATTCTTTGAATCGGCAACAGTGCCTTAACTCTTAAATCTTCAGAAATAGTAATTTCTGGAGTTTTATCTCGCATACAGAGATACAATTTTTCGAGAGTGTTCAGTCTCATGTAGGGACACTCATTACAAGCACAGTTATTTAAAGCTGGTGCGGGGATAAATAGTTTCTCTGGGGCGGATTTTTGCATCTGGTGAATAATCCCCGGTTCTGTGGCGACAATAAAGGTTTTTTCGGAACTTTTCAGGGAATAATTTAATAGTGCCGTCGTGGAACCAATATAATCGGCATGGCGTAAAACCGATGCTTCACACTCAGGATGGGCGATAATTTTTGCTTCTGGATGGGCGACTTTTAATTCTATTATCTTGCGTTCGGAAAAAGTTTCATGGACAATACAACTACCCTGCCAGAGAACTAAATCTCTACCAGTTTGCTGACTGACGTAACGGCCTAAATTGCGATCGGGAGCGAAGATAATCGGTTGATGGGCAGGGATTTGATTAACTATTTTGACTGCGTTGGAACTGGTGCAGATAATATCACTCATGGCCTTAATTTCTGCACTGCAATTGATATAGG
>Ga0209990_10001154_pt1 | contig 23290 bp, 16 predicted proteins | sample NOAtaG_6_FD_187304 | JGI IMG/M metagenome (GOLD analysis project Ga0209990, IMG submission 187304) | Freshwater lake microbial communities from Lake Erie, under a cyanobacterial bloom - NOAA_Erie_Diel5S_2200h metaG (SPAdes) (version 2) | ecosystem: Environmental > Aquatic > Freshwater > Lake ...
GCTCTGGCAAGGCACCACGTTCAGCGTGACGCTTCCGCTCTGGCAAGGCGAAAAACAGCTTACCTGAATGCACATCGGCCGGTTCCCCCTCACCCGGCTCATCCTGATGCTGAGCTGCTTCACTTCCCTCCGGGCGCAGGTACGGCCGTATCAGGTGCTCCGGCAACTCAGCCTGCCCTGTCTGAGTGCGGGAACTGTATTGCGCGTCGATAGCCTGCCTGTAGTTCCAGGGAGCCTGCACCTCCGCAACAAAGACGGACAAATTATGGAGGCTCCTGAAGTGGTTCACGGCAATGCCGGCTTCGTTCGCTTTGCACCCATGGCATGTACAGACAGCCTGTGGCTCAGTTTCCGGGTTTACACTGCGCCTTTATTCCTCGCCTACCAGCGCTACAGCCGCGATCTCATAATGCCGCCCATTTACGAAAGGACGGTTTCGGCCAAAATATCGACCATCAACATGCAACGCGAAGGGCCTATTGTCGAAGGTTCCATGTTGCGCGGCTTTTCAAGCGGTAACAACCAGGACCTTGTACCGCTGTCATCGCTCAACCTGCGCATTGGAGGCCTGCTTGCGCCCGGCATCCGTATCAGCGCCGCCATAACCGAGCAGGATGTTCCCTTTCAACCCGAAGGCACGACCCAAACCCTGCAGGATTTCGACCGCATCTATGTGCAACTCGAAAGTGCCCGCGGCAGCCTGGTGCTGGGCGATTATGCCATGGAGGTCGGGCGGGCGCCTTACTTTTTACAATACCGCAAAAAAGTGCGCGGTCTCGAACTGCGGCAGCCGGAAACAGCCAACAGGCCTGCACTCTCCTTTGGAACTGCCATGGCGCGCGGCCGCTTTTCACGCAATCAATTCAACGGCCTGGAAGGCGTTCAGGGCCCATACAGGCTGCGTGGCGCGGCCGGTGAAACACCGATCATCGTTGTCAGCGGCACAGAAGTGGTTTACCTCGACGGGCAGCGGATGGTCCGCGGCCTGCAAGGCGATTATGTGATCGATTACAACCTCGGGGAAATAACTTTCAATCCTACCCGGCTGTTAGGCGCTTACAGCCGCATTGTGGTGGAGTTCCAGTACAGCGACCGCAATTATGTGCGTTCAGTGAGTGCTGCTTCGGCAGAAACAAGCCTTGGCAAAGGCCGTTTGTATGCAGCCTGGTTCAACGAACAAGATTTGCGCAATCAGCCGCTGCAAACCAATCTCGACCTCTTTGACAGCAGCCGCCAACTTGGTGCGCGGGAGATTCTCGCAGCGGCGGGCAACGATCCGGCTGCTGCCGTGATGAGCGGCATACGCTCTGTTGCCGGCTTCGACCCTTCCGGTATCAACTACACCCTGCGCGACAGCCTGGGTTACCGCATCCTGATTCATGCGCCCGAAGTCCGGGCCGGCGAAACGTATTACAGGGCCAGTTTCAGTTTCAAAGGGGCAGGCGCGGGCGATTATGTGCTCGACCGCAGCTCGGCAAACGGGAAAGTGTACCGCTGGGTTGCGCCAAGCGGCGGCAGGCGCAACGGCGATTACGATCCGGTCATCAGTTTGCCGATGCCAGACCGCATCCGCCATCTGAACAGCGGCTGGAATAGCCATTGGCTACCAGTTTCAGCGCGCAGCCGCATGCGTATCCGGGCAGAAGGCGCCATGAGCACCTATGACCGGAATACCTTTTCAGCTGTCGGAGATTCATTGCGTCAGGGTGCCGCAGCCTTGGGCCAGGCAGAATGGGTGCAGGATCTGGGAACCGACAGCAGCTGGCAGCTCATCGGGAACCTGCGCTACGAACATGCAGGAAAGCGCTTCAAACCGGTTGAACGCTTCCGCGATGTGGAATTCGAACGCCAGTGGAACCGCAGCCTGAACAATCCGGCTTACAGCAGGCCGGAAGCCACAGAAGGCATCGGCCATACGCATTGGACCTTGAAAGGAACGAACGGGTTTTCACTCAGCCAGCAATTCGACCGCTATGCATATCAAGGCTTCAAAGGCACAGCCGACCGCAGCGCTTTCCAATACGCACCCGGCAAATTCAAACTTGAAGCGGGGCGCGAACAGGTCAAAATACGCAGCAGCGCACTGGAACGTGCTTTTGAAGCTTACAATGCCGGCCTCACACTGAACGGCAAATCGTCTGTCAACCGCCTGGGCTGGCAAAATGAAAGGAGCCGTTTCACACACGATACCGGCGCGCAGCTCCTGCAAGGCAGTTATGCGTATACACAATTCGAAGCCATGCGCGAAGCGCGTTTCGCCCGCAACTGGCAGTATACCGCAGATCTAAAACTGCGCGACGATTTACAGCCCGACAGCACAACTTTCAATCCGTACACCCGCGCCTGGCAAGGTGGATTCAGCCTGAAGAAGCAAGCAAGTTCCGGTAACAGCTGGCAATTCGATTTGCGGCAACGGAATCTGCAGGTACGCGACACCTCGCTGGGCAATCTGGAAGACGAAAACCAACTAACCGCCCGCGCCAACTGGACGCTGCGGCGCGACTGGATCAATCTTCAGACTTTTTATCAATCGCTCAGCGGCCGCGAACAGCGCCGGCAGTACGCGTATTTTGAAGTTCCGGCCGGTCAGGGGCAGTTCACCTGGGTCGATTATAACGGCAATGGCACCCAGGAAATCAACGAGTTTGAAAGCACGCCCTTTCGCGATCAGGCCCGCTATATCCGTTTGTTAATCCCGGGAAACGAGTTCATACGTGCCCGTGGAAACGAATTCAGTTTCAATGCCGATCTCTTTCATCCTGAATCAGAAAGCGGACAGGTAAGCGGCTGGAAGCGCTTTTCCTCGCGGCATGCCATGCAAACCCGGCAACGGAATACAGCAGAGGCTTTGCTGTCGCTGCTGCCTGCGGGTTTGGCAATCCAAGATGCGCGGCTTATTTCAGCCCAGAACCTGCAGCGTCATACCTTGTTTTTCAACCGCTATGGAGGGAAAATCGGAGCGGATTATACCTGGCAACAAAATGCCGGTAAGTTCCTCATTGCCAATGGAAACGATTGGAAAATTCAGGAGCGCCATTTGCTCAGCCTCCGCATCACCCCGGGAAAGCAATGGCAATGGAATCAGTTCCTGGAAAGCGGAACACAGCTTTCGCATTCCGATTTCAATACCGTAAATCGTTACCAGTACAGCTTTTGGAAAAGTGAAACACGCCTCAGCCTTATTACAGCCGGGCAAGGCCGCATCAGCCTGCAGGGCAGACTCAACCGTTTTCATGGAGGAAGTTTGGGCAATACCGAAGTTAGCATCAACGAATTGCAGGCCGAAAGCCAAACCAGCCTGGGGAAGCGCGGTTTTGTGGAAACCCGGATTACCTGGAGCAACGTGCGCTTTCCGGTGGCATCAAATACGGCCCTTGCTTACGACATTTTACAAGGCTTACAGGCAGGGTCCAATTTTCGCTGGGCGGCCAGTCTGCGGGTAAAGGCGGCAGACAGAATCCAAACGGATATCAGTTATGAAGGGAGACGTATCCCCGGAACGCGTGTGGTTCACCAACTGCGGGCCGAAGCGCGCTACCTATTCTGATGCCGGCGTTTCAGGTGCTGCCTGCCAGGCGTAAAGCAGCGCTACCCAGGCAATGCTTACCGTCAAGGGCACGATAAACAAATACGGATACGGCACCTGGATAAAGGAATAAAAATACCAGAGATAGGCATGGAGGCTTCCGAGGAGAAAAACCCTGGCCGGAACATGGCGAAAGGTCTGCCGCCATTGAAAAAACGCAAACAGCAGTCCAAGCAGGATGGCGCCACCGGCATGCACCATTTTCAGGGCGAGAATCCGATCGGGCAAAGAGTCCGGAACGAGGCGGTAAAACCACCAGGCCATGCCAAGGCCGCGGCTGATCTGATACGGATGATCGCCCGGTTTCTGCCAATCCTGTCCGTCCCATTCCATCAATGCTCCCTTGGTATAATAGGCTTGCGCATTGCCGAACGAATCGGGAAAGCGGCTGAGGAAGGGAAGCACATAGATCAGCACAACACCCGCAATCACGATGGCGGCGGCGATGGCCACAGGTTTCCAGCCCTTCTGCATCCAGAACCAAAGCGGTAAAACCGGCAGCCAAAGCACGAGCGAGAATCGGCTGAGCAGGATGCAAACGAGAGCGAGCGCACAAATCCAGGTGTTTTCCTTCATCAGACCAAACACCAACAGCAGGTAATATGCGGCATACAGCCATTCAACCGAATAACCTGCGTCGTCGCGTTGCCCGAGCAGATACAATGCAACCAGCAAAGCCGGAGCAAGCAAGGTGAATAAGGCAGCATGTCGAACCGACTGGCGGCTGGCCAGCCAATACAACGCCGGTACGCTTAACAGGAAAAACAACAGCATCGCCCAAATGCGCAGATCTACCGGCAGGTGCAGTACCGGCACGAAAGGCAGCCAATGCATGGGCAGATAGGTTGGGGGAAGTATATATCCGAATTCGGTGATGGTCACATACACCGGTTGACCGCTCAGCAAACGCTCACCGAGAATGCGCACGGTAGGAATGACATCGCTTTGCATCGCATTGGTGCTGTCGTAGGAACGGAAGACCAGGGCAGAAATGAGGAGTATACATCCGAAAGCACCCCATTGCAGCAAGCGTTTAGAGCCCAGGTTGTGCCGGGCTGCATCCGTTTTCCAGGCCCTCCAGCGCAGGGTAAAAAAGAAGGCGAAAAGCACCGGCACCCAAACCAGCAAAGGTGAAAGCCAATTACCGGCGAGCCCGGGCCGCAGAACCAGCAACAGGATTTGCAGCAACAGAACCAATAAAGCAATACCTGCAGGGTTACGGAGCAGTCGGCGCATGGCACAAAGTTAGGTCGGCAGCAAAAAAGAAGCCGCTCCGGGGATGGAACGGCTCTTTATCAGGTTTGGGTTGTGTTTTATCAGTTGAGGGTAATCTTGCTGCTGCCCATGGTATAGCCTTCGGCGAAGACTTCCACGGTATAGGTGCCTTTTTTGAAACCATTGTGGGGTTTCCAACGCGAAGAGATTTCCTTCTCATTCCCTTCATAAATAATCTGGGTAGAGAAGGTATAGAGACTCTCCTTCCCGTTCAGTTCAGCCTTGCCCGATTCATTTCCCGGGTTGGCGAGGGTAACACCTTCCGGACCGGTGATTTTGATGTAGATGGTGCGCGGACCTTCTTTGGCTTCGCTGTTCTGGGCTACTTTAAAGAAAAGACGGAACACATCAGCGGCGGAGGCCTTATCAGTTGTGCCTTCCTTCTCGCTCAAAAATTTCTTCCTTAGGGCTGTGATGCTCAAGGCATTGGCCTGCATCCGTTCTGCGATGTCTTTCAGTCGGGTAACTTCACCTTGCAGACGCTGGCTGCGGTCGTTGGCCGTACTCAGATCGCCCTGCAGGCGTTCGCGCTGGGTTTCCAGGTTGCGGTTGATTTCGCGCAGTTCTGTATTCTGCGATTCCAGCTTGGCAATCTGGTCTTTCATATCCTGCACCTGCTGGCGCAGGGCGCGTATCTCTGCATCGCTCACGTTCCTCGCCTGGTTCATCTTGGCAACGAGGCGCAGCACTTCTTCCTTCTTCGCACGCAATTCGGCGCCTATTTCCACATTCTTGCGGGCCAGTTCGATGCTGTCTTGGTGATATTGTTCAAGCAAAACGCGCGCATCGGCCAGCAATTGCTCTTTCTCGAGGTTTTCCTTTTGCTCGCTGACGAGTTGGGTTTTTACCACGGTTTTTTCTTTATCGCCTTTGCGCCACATGTACACAAGGCCTGCGTTCAGGGCCGCAAGCACGCCGATAATGAAATACAGCAGCACCCTGCTCTTGCGGTCTTTCTCCGCGCTGTCCTGATTATTTCTGTTTTCCATGATTGCAGTTCGTTACTTTGTACAAAAATATAGCTGCAATTCCCGCACCAAACAAGAATTAACCACAAAATCAGGAATGACTATTATTGAGGAACCCATGCCCGGGCTGCTGTTGCTGGAACCGCGCGTATTTCGCGACGGCCGGGGTTACTTTTTCGAGAGTTTCAATGCCTTACATGCCCGCGCAGCAGGTATAGCCTGCGATTTTGTGCAAGATAATCAGAGCCTCTCTTCCAGAGGTGTTTTGCGCGGTCTGCATTTCCAGGCGCCACCTTATGCACAAGATAAATTGGTGCGCGTTATCCACGGGGCTGTGAACGATGTTGTTGTTGATATCCGGAAAAAATCGCCCACCTTCGGCCAACACTATACCGCACATCTCAGCGCAGACAACTTCCGCATGTTGTTTGTTCCTGTTGGCTTCGCGCATGGTTTTGAAACCCTGGAAGACGATACCATTTTCCAGTACAAGTGCAGCAACTATTACGACAAGGCCAGTGAGGGCGGTCTGTGCTGGAACGATTCAACGCTGCAAATCAAATGGGAACTGGAAAATCCGCTGGTATCAGACAAAGACCAGGAATTGCCCTATTGGTCAGACTTTGAGAGTCCGTTCGACTGATTCTCAGCCTATCACGCGGTAGGCTCTGCCCGAACGGCCTAGCAAATGCTCAATTTCAACCGCAATATGCGGGTAGTGCGCCCAGATTTCCGGGACAACCGTAGGCCATTCTATCAGGCACAATACACCGCTGTCGAGGTATTCCAGCATACCGGCATCGAATAACTCCTCTGCTGCACGCACGCGGTACCAATCTGCATGCACAATGAGCTCGCCAGTGCTTGTGCGGTATTCATTGATGAGCGAGAAAGTCGGACTATTCACTGCTTCATCTACGCCGAGCAAGGCACAGAGTTGGGTAATGAGCGTTGTTTTTCCCGCGCCCGGCGCACCGGTAAAAGTCAGGATATGGCAGCGCTTTACCGCTTCCTGCAGATAGCTGAGCAATGGGCTCAGGCCTGCAGGTGAATCTGCCTCCAGCCTGAATTCCTGCATTATTTCGAACTTAGGATTACCAGGGGAATCAACATTTCCTCCAGGCTGATGCCGCCGTGCTGGAACGTATTGCGGTAATAATTCACGTAGTGATTGTAATTGTTGGGATAGGCGAAGAAGTCGTTCTCGCGGGCAAAAACCCAGGTCGAACTCATGTGGATACGCGGCAGGAAAGCTTGTTCCGGTTTGCGCAATTCGAACACTTCCTTCGGATTGTAAGTGAGGCTCTTGCCTTGCTTGTAGCGCAGGTTGGTGGTGGTATTCCGGTCGCCGACAATCTTCACCGGTTCCTTTACGCGCACCGAGCCGTGGTCGGTACTGATGATCACCTTGGCTTGTTTTTCAGAAATGCGCTGCAAAGCATCCCAAAGCGGTGAATGCCTGAACCAGCTTTCCATCAGGCTCCGGTAGGCGGCTTCATCTTCCGCCAATTCGCGCACCACATGGCTGTCTGTCCGGGCATGACTCAGGGTATCAACGAAATTGTAGACAATCACATTCAGTTTATTGCTCATGAGATTGGGAATATTGTCTACCAGGTCTTTTGCCCCTTGCAGGTTAGTCACCTTGGTGTAGCTGAACTTCACGTCTTTCCGCAGGCGGCGCAGCAAGTCTTCGAGGAACACATCCTCATACTGGTTGCGCCCGCCTTCATCTTCGTCGTTGCTCCATTTTCCGGGAAACTGCTTTTCGATGTCCGAAGGCAACAGACCTGCGAAGATGGAATTGCGGCAATATTGGGTTGTGGTCGGCAGGATGCTCAGGTACAGGTCTTCATCATCCTGCTTGAAATTCTCCCTGATAATCGGAGCGATGGCTTTCCAATGGTCAAAGCGCAGGTTGTCTATCAGCACAAAGAAAACCGGCGCCGGGCCTTGCAATTCCGGCAACACGATGCGGCGCATGAGGTTATGGCTCATAACCGGTCCGCCATCGCCTGTGGTGCTCAGCATACCCAGGTATTTGTCTGACACATAGCGGCCGAAAGCCCTGTTGGCATCGGCCCATTGCGTGTCGAGAATCTGCTTCATGGTTTCGTCGCGCGCGGCTTCGAGCTCGAGCTCCCAATGCACCAGGCGGCGGTAAACCTGTTTCCAGCCTTCGACGTCGAGCTTATCGCTTACCATATTGCCGATTTCCATGAACTCCCTTTGATAGGTCTGGCTGGCATTCTGGCTCTGCAACTTGCGTTCTTCGAGGTTCTTCTTGATGGCGAGGAGAATCTGACTTGGGTTGACAGGTTTGATGAGGTAATCTGCAATCTTCCGGCCGATCGCTTCTTCCATGATATGCTCCTCTTCGTTCCGGGTGATCATCACCACGGGCACGTCGGGTTTGATGTTTTTTACTTTATTGAGCACATCGAGCCCTGAAATACCGGGCATATTTTCGTCCAGGAAGATGATATCGAAATCGTCGCGGGTGGCGAGGTCGATGGCCTCCCTCCCATTGTTCACTGTAATCACCTTATATCCTTTCCCTTCCAGGAAAAGCACATGCGGTTTAAGAAGGTCGATTTCGTCGTCTGCCCAAAGAATCCTCGTCATAATTTACTGACCGCAAAGGTCGGAAGAATAACGGCCACAGGGGCGGAATATTGGTTACACGGGCGTTTTTTTCCGCCCAACCCATTACCGGCTGATCCAAACAGCCCTTGAAAATCAGAGAATCAGCATCGCATCGCCGTAGCAGAGAAAGCGGTATTTCTTCTTCATGGCTTCCTTGTAGGCGTCTTTGATCAGGTCGTAACCACCGAAGGCAGTCGCCATCATATACAGCGGTGATTCCGGCTGATGGAAATTTGTGATGAAAGCAGTAGGGATTGCTACTTCGTGCGGTGGGAATATGAACTTATCTGTCCAGCCTGCTCCTGGATTCAGTGTGCGCGTGCTGCTCACACTGCTTTCCATGGCGCGTACTGCGCTGCTGCCGACAGCAACAATCTGCTTGCGAGCGGCAATGCCTTTGTTTACGATGGCGGTGCAGGCTTCGTCGATGGCGAAGTACTCACTGTCCATCTTGTGCTTGGTCAGATCTTCCACTTCAACCGAACGGAATGCGCCGAGGCCCAGGTGCAGGGTAATTTCAGCGAATTTGATCCCTTTGATATCCAGGCGCATCATCAGCTCGCGGGTGATGTGTAACTGAGCAGCCGGAGCAGCTACAGCGCCTTCGTTCTTGGCAAAAATGCTCTGGTACCAGGCTTCATCCTCAGGCTTCACCGGCCTTTCGATGTATTTCGGAATCGGCGTTTCACCGAGCTTTTTCACCATGGCAGCAAATTCTGCATCGGTTCCGTCGAAAAGGAAACGAATCGTACGGCCGCGGGAAGTGGTATTGTCTACCACTTCAGCAACCAGCTCATCGTCTCCGAAATACAGCTTGTTACCAACACGAATTTTCCGCGCCGGATCTACCAATACATCCCACAGGCGGAATTCATTATTCAATTCGCGCAGCAGGAATACTTCGATCTGGGCACCGGTCTTTTCCTTGTTCCCATACATACGTGCCGGGAACACGCGGGTATTGTTGACTACGAAAACATCGTCTTCGTTGAAGATATCGAGCACGTCGCTGAATTTGCGGTGTTCGATCCTGCCTTCCTTGCGGTGAACCACCATCATTTTGGCTTCGTGACGGGTGGCGAGAGGCTCCTGGGCAACAAAGTTGCTGGGAAGGTCGAATTTGAACTGCGATAATTTCATGAGGCTATAGCTCTCCTAAATTGGGGCGCAAATATAATACCGAAGCACGGCCATCCGACCGGCACAGGCATAAAAATTTCCGGCCCGTTAAACAGGGCGAAGAGATTGATTATGAATTAATTGCAGAAACAGAATCAGAGATTCTGCCGGTAAAGAAAACTCAGCCTCCGAATTCTTCAGGCTGCAAGCGGATGGGAATAATCAGGATTTCCGGAAGTTGTCGGCAACCACCAATTCCTTGCCGCCATGGCTGTAATCGTAGAAGCCCTTGCCGCTTTTTACGCCGAGGTTACCTGCAGTTACCATGTTCACCAGCAAGGCGTTGGGCGCGTATTTCGGATTACCAAAACCCTTGTGCAGTACTTCGAGGATGGCCAGGCATACATCGAGTCCGATGAAGTCGGCCAGTTGCAGCGGGCCCATCGGATGTGCCATTCCCAACTTCATGATGGTATCGATTTCTTCCACGCCGGCTACGCCTTCGTGCAGCGAGCAAATCGCTTCGTTGATCATCGGCATCAGGATGCGGTTGGCCACAAAGCCCGGGTAGTCGTTTGCCAGGGCCGGAACCTTTCCAATCTTGCGGCTGAGCTCGAGAATGGAATCGGTTACCTCCTTGCTCGTATTGAACCCGGCGATCACTTCCACCAGTTTCATCACCGGAACCGGATTCATGAAGTGCATGCCCACTACCTTGTCCTGGCGTTTGGTCACGGATGCGATGCGGGTAATGGAGATACTGCTGGTATTGGAGGCAAGTACACAATGCTCAGGTGCGAGGTGATCGAGTTCGCGGAACAGTTGCAATTTGATGTCTACGTTTTCGGTAGCGGCTTCCACCACGAGGTCAGCACCTTTCACACCATCTTCCAGACGGGTAGTTGGGATGATACGCGCCAGCGAAGCGGCTTTATCCGCCTCACTCAGACTGCCTTTGGCCACCTGCCGGTCCATATTTTTGGCGATGGTCGCCATGGCACGGTCGAGCGCATCCTGGCGGATATCGACCATGTGAACTGTAAAACCATTCTGTGCAAACACATGGGCGATACCGTTGCCCATGGTACCCGAACCGATCACGGTGATATGCTGTATCATGAAGCGCAAAACAAATGAAAATCATCGAATGAAGGCAGCCTTTGGCAGATGCAAATGATGGAAACTGGCAGTTGCCTGTAACTTTGCAGCTCAAAATCCATTAACTCCATTACATGAAACAACTTTTTATTCCTATCAAAAGTATCCGTCTTGCCACGATTACCGGCATTGCCGCATTTGCATCGCTTTCACAGGCCCGGGCCCAGATCGTCAACGGCGGTTTTGAGCAATGGACTCCTCTTCTGACTGTGGAAGATCCCACCGGTTGGAATTCCAGCAACCTGTTGGCGCTTTTCACCGGTGACAGCGCCAGCATTACCAAGTCGCGCGATGCGCACTGGGGGCAATATGCAGCCAAACTCACTCCCCGCTACAACAGCCTGGCCGCAGACACCGTGCCGGCGATTCTGATTGGACAGTTCCCCATCGCTTCCCGCCCCGCCGGCCTCCGCTTCATGTACAAGTTCAAGCCCGGTGCCGGCGACAGCGCCATCGTTACGGCTGAACTGTATAAAGGCAGCACCGACAGCTCGGAAAATCTGGTCGGTGAGCTGATCTGGACCTACGGTGGCATGAACAACACCTACACCCTCGGCCAGGCCGACTTCGAGTATTACGACAGCCGCACACCCGACACCCTGGTTGTGACCATCGTGGTAGGACAAGAAGAGGGATCGCGCGAAAGCAGCACTTTCCTGATCGACGATATCACCACCACTTCCTTCCCTGCTTCTGTTGGCAAAGCCGAGCCAAAGGCAATCACTGTGTATCCAAATCCGGGCAGTGGTGTTTTCATGCTGGAAGGAATGGCTCCCGGCAAGGCCCTCGCAAAAGTGTACGACCTCAATGGCCGCCTGTTGCGCAATGCCGAAGTGAACAATAGCCGCATCGACCTGAGCGGCATGCAAGCCGGCTGCTACCTCTTGCAGGTAGAAACGGAAGGTGAACTCTTCAGCGGCAGGCTGATCATCAGCGAATAAGTTCCACTTATGTCCGGCTCCCGCAAAAGGCCGGCACAGATAAAACCCTGCATTGCTTTCGGCATTGCGGGGTTTTTTATTTCCTTTGCTTCCTTCATTTCTAACCAATCCATTCCTATCAATGTCTATGAAAACTGCCATCGTATTCCCCGGACAAGGTTCCCAGTTTCCCGGCATGGGAAAAGACCTGTACGACGCCAATGAGCAGGCACGTGCACTTTTCGAGCGCGCCAACGAAGTGCTTGGTTTCCGCATCACCGACGATATGTTCTTCGGCACCGAAGATGCACTGCGCCAAACCCGGGTAACCCAACCGGCCATTTTCCTGCATTCAGTGGTGCGTTTCCTGCATTCCGGAGAAGACTTCCCGGCCGATATGGTTGCCGGTCACAGCCTGGGTGAATTCAGCGCGCTGGTGGCCAATGGCACACTGGCCTTCGAAGACGCCTTGCGGCTGGTAGCTGCACGGGCCCAGGCCATGCAGGAAGCCTGCGAAAAAGTGCCTGGAACAATGGCGGCTGTCCTGGGATTGGACGATGCCAAAGTAGAAGAAATATGCGCCGGAATTGACGGTGTTGTGGTGCCGGCCAACTACAATTGCCCGGGGCAACTCGTGATCAGCGGAGCTTTGGATGCCGTAAACGCCGCCTGCGAACAACTCAAGGCCGCAGGTGCCAAGCGCGCCCTGCTCCTGCCGGTTGGCGGCGCTTTTCATTCTCCCTTGATGGAACCCGCCCGCGAAAAACTGGCAGCGGCCATCGAAGCCACCACCTTCCATGAACCCCGCTGCCCGGTGTATCAAAACGTAACGGCCTATGCGGTAAACGATAAAGATGCCATCCGACGCCACCTGGTGGAACAACTCACCGCTCCTGTTCGCTGGACCCAGAGCGTTCAAGCCATGGTAAACGACGGCGCCGGTCGGTTCCTCGAATGCGGTCCGGGCAAGGTATTGCAAGGCCTGGTGAAGAAGATTGCTCCCGCTGCCGAAGTCGGTTAACCCGCCCTTCCATCATCCGCTGTGCGTTTTTTGCATGAACAGGATGGTGAAAAGCGCTTCAATACAAAAGGGCCCGCATAGCAGTGCGAGCCCTTTTGCATAGACGGGGGGAGTCTATTGGGGTAGAATTCGGTTGGAATTATTGTCCACGGCGGCGTCTGGCAACAATGCGATCCCTCGCAGGCAACTTGCCTGAGGATTCCAATTCCTTTAACTGCCTGCCATTTCCGGCTTTTGCCTGATCCATCGTAGAGAATTCTTCGCCGCATGGATTTGTGAGAATAAACTGATAGTCGGTGACTTTGAAGGGGCATTCGCTGTTCTGCGCAACCGATTGCTTACCAACCCATACATCGGCTTTTGCATCGTAGAAGAATGGCACCTTTACGGTGATGGTTTCATTCTTGCAATTGGTGAGGGTAACCAGGGCATAGATGCTCCGGGTCGCGCCCTTGGCGGTATTGAGCTTCAGGCTGAACCAGATTCCGATAGCTGTTTTGGCATCGGTGAACGCATAACTGCCGTCGATGATACGCATCGCGTTGATGTCGCAGGTATCGGTGTCTTTTTCAGGCTTGCCCTGGGCGAAAACTGGGGCTGTGCTGAAGGCCATTGCAGCAATGGCGAAGAGGCTGAGGAGGGTCGTTTTCATGAGGCAATCTTACAGCACTTGACAGCAACTAAACCGGCTGCATTTACCAAACAAATGCATTCTTTTACCAAAAGGCCTTTCATTATACCAAGCAACAATGCAAAATTCTTCTGGCGTGGCACCATCAAGGTTGAATTTTGCGGCCATTGAGGGGATCCGCTTACTCCGGAGTACACCTTGTACTTAGATTACCAGCTGATTGGGTCGGTATTAAGCCATGGCAAACCGGATAGCAGCCATGTAAAGAACCTTTTCAAGCAGAAATATCCTACCCTTTACCTGGTTTATTCTTCCCGACGATGAAACCCGATTCGGGCATCCGGTTCTTTCCCCAATAGCTTGTTCTTTAATTCATTCAGGGTCTTTTCATCTATATAGTCTTCATTGCGCAGCCAGACCAGCTGATTGAGCTGCGGTTCTATCGGCAAATCACGATCCACGTGCCCGTATTTGCCGATTAATTGCTTGCGCTTCTCCGCTTCAAATGCCCATATAAAGCGGTTTACGGTTTGTTCGTCCGGAATACCGGCGTCGATCTGGATTACATGGCCTGTTCTGAGATACAGCTGTACCAATTCACCTGAACGCACTTTAACGATCAGGGAGACTATCAGCAAAACAGATATACCCGCAGCGGCCAGTTCCAGACTTCCCGAGAATAATGCCGAGATAGAAATCAGTGACGACAACACTGCCAAAGCCACCAGCAAAGGTTGTTTGCGTTCAATTCGATTCACCCGATTCGCAAAATCCTCGTACTTATATTCTTCTTCATAGGACAACTTCGCGTCTTTAAGCGAAACATAAAAACCGGTTTCCCTGATTTCGAAATAGGCTTTGCGCAACAGGCGCTTTTGATTCAATGATAACATATCGCTTCTCAGGAAATGAATCCTTGCAATGTATGCGGTGAATTTAGTTACTGCATCTGCACAAATTTGAAAATTCTGGCAAGATTACAATGCCTTGGTAACTACAAGTTTCCTAAACCGATGCGCTTATGCACGAAAAATATCCCACGCCGCCCTGGCCTGTTCTTCCAGCATCAGTATTCCACCCAATATTCTTGCACCTCGACGTTTGCAGATTTCCAGAAACGGTGTGTTAGCAGGTTTATACACCAGATCAAGGCAAACATGACCCGGACCGATGGCGTTATACGGCAAATCAGGCATGCGTCCGGCCCAAGGGCCTTCCATGCCGAGCGGTGTGGTTTGGATCAGCAAATGGTTCCCGTCTATTACTTCGGGACTGATTTCCTGATAAACCAAGTCGGCCTTATCGTGGGTTCGACCAACACGCAAAAAAGGAATGCCGCGCTGCCGCAAAACGAATTGCACGGCCAAAGAAGCGCCGCCTGTTCCCAATACCAGGGCGCTGGTGTTGGGTGCCAACAGAACTGCATCGAGCATGGCGGCGAATCCCCTTGTATCTGTATTGAAGCCTTCCAGGTGCAAATCGGGCCGGCGGGTAATCCGGATGCAATTCACCGCTCCGGTCTGACGCGCGCTTTCGTGCAAGGCATCCAGGTGCGAAATGACCGCTTGTTTGTGCGGGATGGTGACGTTCAGACCGACGATTTCAGGTTGCGTGTCCAACCAGGCCCGCAAGCCATCCACCTGCTCCATGAGAAAAAGTTCGTAGGACCAAGGGCTGCTCTCCTGCGCAAAAAACCGTGCAAACAAGGCGGGCGAAGCAGAATGCCCGAGCGGAAAACCGATGAGTCCGAGACGGCGGATATCAGCGGGCAAAGCGCGAACGCAGGAATTGCACTACGATCGGCATCAGCGATACGCCGATGATACCGAACACCACCAATTCAAAGTTTTCCTTCACCCAGGGATGTGAACCGAGCAAGTATCCGGCCGTGGTGAGCGAGGTAACCCATAACACGGCACCGGCAATGCAATAGCCGATGAACTTCTGATAGGTCATCGTTCCAAGCCCTGCGGCGAAAGGTGCGAACGTGCGTACGATGGGCACAAAGCGGGCAATGATCAGGGTGCGGCCGCCGTGCTTTTCATAATACGCATGGGTTTTATCGAGGTACTCCCTTTTGAGGAAACGCCATTTCAGATCGAAAATCCGGACGCCAATCCTGCTGCCGATAAAGTAATTCGTATTGTCGCCCAGGAGCGCGGCGAGGATGAGCAGCGGAATAATGATGAACACGTTGAGTGTATTGTCGAGTGCGGCAATGCTGCCGGCTGCAAAAAGCAATGAATCGCCGGGAAGAAATGGCATTACAACGAGTCCGGTTTCCACAAAAACAATCAGGAAAAGGAACAGGTACGTAAGGTTGCGGTATTCGCGCACCCAATCCATCATGTAATCATCCAGGTGCAGGAGGAAGTCTAGCATCCCGGTGATGATATTCAGCGTTATCATGCCGCGAAGGTAAAGAGAATGCGGGATTGGGCGTGTGCTGACTATGGATTACTGCACATCTGAAATGCCTGTCAACAATCAAACCCTGCGCTCCTGCGTTATCTTTGTACCATGCGCACGCTGACCATTTTCGCCGTAGCCCTCCTGCTGTTCTCCCTGGCCGCTTGCGGTCCGCGTAAAAGTGTCGGAACCGGCACCCAGCGCTCGGGCTGCAACTGCGGGTTCTGATATTCGGAATTAAATCCGGAGAAAAGGAGGTCCGGCGCAAGGCCGGATGCTACTACTGGATCGTGTATTGAAGCTTGATACCGAAGTCGGTGATGGCCGTCGGGAATGACGTGGTTACCACGGGCTTGTTCACGCGGCGGGTGTAAAACGCCTGTACGTTGATCTTCTGGTTCACCTGGTAGTTGAGCATGGGATTGATCAACACGAGCTTGGCACCGGCAGTCGGTTCGTTGAGGTTGTTGTCTATCTTCCGCAGGATGGTTTTGTTGTCTGAAACGCTCACCGTCATGTCGAAGCGCAGGTCGTTTTCGAGCATGGCGCGCTTGCCGCGGTAGCGGAACGGCAGAATAATACCCGATTGCCTGTAACCCACACGGAACATGAATTCCTCGCTGCGCAGCTCGGTCACGTTGAACTGTGCCACCATGAGCCGGACAGTGCGCATCTTCTTGTACTCCGCGTTGAAAGTCCACTGGTTCTTGGTTGAAACCTGGAGACCGATGAGCGGCGCAAAGCTTTCGTTGATGGTCACGTCGTTGATCTGGAAACGGGGAATAAAGTCTTCGTTGTTCTGGATCACCTGATTCGCGTTGAAGCCAAGGTTGCGGTTAAAGGAAGACACCTGATACCGTGCCTGATAGCGATGCGTGAGGGTGATATTGCTGAAGATCTTCTGAATGGGCTTGATCTTGCTGAGTCCGTTGAAGTTGATACTCCAGCCGGGCAGCGGAATGCGCGGGAAGGCTGTGAGCTGGTCGCGGCCCGGGTCTGAACCGCGGTAAGCGCTCAGGAAAGACTGAATAAGCACGTCCTGCGATACCTTGGAATAGCCAATCGGGAAACCGGTATTCGGATCGGTCGGATTGCCGATGCTACGTTCGTCGCGGAACTGCATGCGTTGCGCCACGGTGAAGCGGTTGTCCTGGAAGTTCTCAAACACCTGGTTCACGTTTTTCGGACCGTCTTTCACGAATGCCGTCCGCCAGAAAATTCCGGTTACCGAATAGGATCCGTTTTCTGTCAAGCCCTGATCGATCCAGTTCGTATCGTTATATTTAAACAGACTGGTCAGACCGCGGGTTTCCTGCTTGTCTACATCCAGTTGGATGCGGAAACCGCTGATCGGCTCCACGGTAAAATTGCTCTGCAGGGTTTGATTCTGCATCTGCGAATACGGATTGGCCTGGCGGCTGTCTTCACTTAGCGCACCCACGGCGGCGAGCCGGTAACGGATATTCTGGTCTTGCCAACCCAACAAGAAGGGTATACCGGGTGCGTTGTTGCTGAAATTGTTGCCGAAGTACTCGGGCTGATAGGCGAAACCGGGCAGCATGGTTCCGCGGCGGTTGGTATAGTTTACCGAACCATTCTTCACCATCGTGATAAAGTGTCCTACCGCTTTCACTGCCGGGTTCATCTTCTTGCTTTCGTCCTCGTCGCCTTTGCCTGCTCCGGGTTTAGATGGTGTGCGCGAGCCTGGTGTACCGGGCCGTGGCGCGCCGCCGGGCCGCGTTTCCAGCTTGCGCAGGAAGGGCACCTTGCTGTACAACTGGTTGAAGTTGAGGGTGCCGTTCAAGGCGAGGTCGCGGCTGTTCTGAATATTGTTACCCAGGGAAGGGAAAGCCGGCGGTGCCTGTGTCCAGCCGTAATTAGCGCCATAGGTCACGGTTCCGTTGATCCAGTTCAGAAAACCGATTTTATTGAAGGGAAGGCTGTATGAGGCGTTGATAACCTGATTGAAATTGGTCATTTTACCCAGACTGAACACTTCGTCGCGCACGCTGTCGCGTTTGGCTTCTGTATCGAGCTTGCCGAAAGGCTCCTCAATCCGAGCGTTGGCTGTGGCTGTATAGTTCACGGTAAGCGCCTGCGTGAGTGGCAGGTTGAAGGTATAGAACCGCGTCATCGTGAAGTTCTTGTCGTACAAGCGCGGTGTAAGCTGCCTGAATTTGTTGTTGTTTCTTGCCTGGTTCTCGCTGTAGAAACGGTCGATATCCAGGCGCGCATTGAGCGAAGTGGGTATCAGGTTGAGGTTGAATTCGCTCAATGCCCGCAGCGACTTTGGCTTCACCCAGGTAAAGGGCTTTATGAACTTGGCCTTGGGATTGTAGTTATAGCCCAGGCTTCCGCGGTAAGTCTGCGTGAAAAACTCTTCGATCTGCTGGTTCCGCTGGTAAAACTTCTGATAGGAATAACTGAGGTTGAAATTCTCAATGTCCCATGGATGCATGCGCCCTCCACCCGTGCGGTTCTTGCGGATATTCGTGAAGTTCAGGCTGTAACGCGATGTGTAATCTTCGGCTGCCCGTTTGACCCTGGCCAGTTCCTCCGGATTACCCTCGAGCGCCCGCAAAGTGGAACTGAGCAATACGTCGGGGTTCAGCGGATTGAACTTCGGACGTATCCATCCTTCCGTCCAACCCAGGAATACCGGAATGGAGATACCGGAACGGCGTGGGAAGAACTTGCCGAGTTCAAAATTCCCGTTGAAGTCGTACATGAAGTTATTGGTGAGTGAACGCTCGTTCAACTTCTTGTCTACTCCGCCGAAACCGATGGTCTTGATATTGCTCGAGAGGTTTACGTTGCCGAAGTCTGCGAGCTGGGCATTGATCCGGCCGAGTGCAGCCCATCCCCCACCGTTGGCGATTTCCTGCACGCGCAGTTCGTTGAACCATACTTCACCGCATTGCACCTTGTCAGTAACGTTGCGGATACCAAGCATCATCACCCGCATATTCCCAACATCCGGAAGGCCGAGCACGGTTATGCGCCCGTTACCGGCACCCGTTCCGTACGGAACAGCCATCGGCCAGTTCTCTGCTTGTCGTTTCAACTTGGCATCGTACAGCCAATTCAGATCGATATCGATGAAGTTTTCCGCCGGCCAGACCGCCTCTGCCGTTCCGGTTTGTGGCACGGGCAAGCGCGTGAACTTGAGGGGAATTTCGTATTCGTAATAGTTGTTGGTGAGGTCTGTACCGAAACGGATGAAAGCAGTGAGTTCGCCGTCTTGGGCGGTTTCGCTTTCCGCATGCACGAAAATCTGGAGCTTCTTATAGTTCCGGATGTCGAACTGCATGGTCTTGAATGCACCACGGGCATCGCCGGCCTTGAGATTGCAGGCCAGCAGGGAAAGCGACTGTTCGTTTTCGAGGGTGGTGTTCATGCTCACCTGGTTCTGCACGCGCTGCACACCGGGCGGGGTGATATACGGAATGGGAAGGCGCTTGGAGTTCTCTTCCACATTGACGGTCGACACCACAAAGCGGGTATCGTCGTTCGGATCTGTCGGAACAATCACACCGGGTTTGCGGAGGTCGTTAAGGTAACGGCGCCATTCCGCCCGCACCATATTGATTGAGCCAAAACGCAATACCACAGGAGCCTCAAAGCCTTTCACAAACATGCGCATGAAGCGGATGCTCTTGAAGTCGCTGATATTGCCCACGGCCTTTTCAAACTGACGGATCGGCACCTTGAACTGATACCAGGTAACGCGCTCCTTGCGACCGTTGCGGAGCAGGATTTCTTCAGAACGCACGGTATCGGCAAGGTAATTCTGACCAATCCGAAGATCCTGCCGGTTCAGCTTGATGCGGTACTGGTAGTAATCCTCGCTCTGGTTCATGGTGAAGTCGCGGTTGATGTCTTCATCATTCGGAACCAGCGAACCGGCTTTAGGCTGCTGGTTCGGATAACGTTCCGTGGTGCTGTTGCCCTGCATCATATTGAAGCGGCTGTAGCGCTGCAGAATGTCAACACCGGTTCCATCGTAAAGGCCTTCCAGGTAATGCAGGTAATCGTCGCCGGCCGGATCGTTCAGCGCCTGCTGGTAGATAGGGGAACTTACACCAAAGGCATCGCGCAGGGGTTTCAGATAGAAAGTATCCCAGAAGGCACGTTCTTCTTCGTTGTTCAGACCATCCAATCCCTTGTCCTGATTCGGACGGGCGGTTTCGCTGTTCTCAAACGCGTTGTTGATGGTGGGAATGGTCGGAACATAACCAAAGAGCGATGTGTCCTGGTTGCTGCCTAAACCTTCCTTATCGTATCCGTTCTCGAAACTCTTTCTGCGATCCGGGAGGATGTCTTCTGAAATATTCCCGAGGTTGATGAACAACTCACCGCTGTTCTCCCTTCCAGCCGGGTCATAGATAAAAGGATCCAGCATCCAGATTTCGATGTAGTCGATATTGGCCGCTTCGAAGTCGTTCGTTTCAATGCGCCGCATGATGCCGGCCCAAGAATTCTTGGGATTAGACAACTTGCCGTCCAGTGTGAGGTCGCCGGGGTTGTTGTTGAAATTATACTGACCGCGCTGGGTGGGGTCAAAGAAGAGATCAAGCGTTGGAAGAATAGTAGGCGTTCCGGCCGGGAACTGCTTGGCAGGGAACACAAAGCGCTGATCCACCTGCAACATGTAATGGTTGCTGAGGATGGTCGGGTCTGACTTCACATTCGCCGGCATCAGGGCTTCCTGATAAAACAGCGGATCAATGGTGTAATACGCCAGGCGGCCATGGTTCTGTAACCAGCGGCGCTTGTCGGTGAAAGTGACTTCCGGGAAGAGATCGTCCTGCTTCTGCGGCACGCTGGCCATGGTCCAGTTCGTGAACATCTTCAGGTCGTTCGTCACCTCGGCGTTTTCGAAGTCGTCGAGGTTGGAAACGCCGCGCTGCCTGCCCTGTGAACGGAAATTGTGCGGGATAATCTTCGCGTATTCGCCGTTGATGGTGATGCTCGATACTTCCTTCGTTTCGAGGAAGGGCAGCTTGTCGATCATCCGCGTCAGCCAACGGCTCTTGGTGTTGTATGTCAGATCGAGGCCGAAAATGGTATTGAGCAGGGGTTCTTCGTTGATATTCGTTTTGGTTACCAGCGGCCTTTCGTACATGTGCATCACCGTTCCGCCGATCAGCAGCTTGTCGTTCACCTTGTAATCGAGCCGGGTGCCGACCAGGGTTTTCTGCTGGATATTGAACAATGCCTGGCTTTCCGTGCTTACCTTGATTACCGCGCCGCTCTGCAATAAGCCCTGGTTGATGATGTTCACCATACCCAGACCGTAATCGACCGTAAAGTCTGTGCCTTCCGTGAGCTGCCTTCCATTTGCAAAAACCTTCACACTTCCGGGCCGGAGGTTGAAGCCGCCGACGGGAATCTGGGAACTGGAACTTCCCTTGAAACTTCCCTGCAGGAAGAACTTATTGTGCTTTACATCCTGTTGTGCCAGCCATTTCGTGCTGTCGTACAAGGCGTCGTAGGCGTAATAATCTGCCAGGTCTTCGCGGGTGCCGAATTGCTTGCGCATGAAATCGCCGAAAGGTTCGAGCACCGGGAAAATGATGCGGGCCTGCTGGCTCTGGATGGTGATGTCTTCGAGTGCATCAAAAACACCATCCGGCTTGGCTTCCTGCTGGCGGTTCACGCGGTCGAGCCCGAGCACGCGCAAGAGCGGATTACCATTGGCGAAAACCGGTACATCGTTCACCGGCAGGAAATTGTAATCGGCACCGCTGGTATCGTCGGCATAGATAACGTTCAGCTTAAAATCCTGTGTGCTGAGGTTATAAGTGTTCAGGTTGTAAACGTTCTTCATCATCAAGTCCCAGATCGGAATCCGCGTACGGATGATCGGGCCTTTGAGCATTTTGAGGAAGAGCACATTCTGGTTGTCGGGCGGCACATCGCGTGAGAACTCACCCACCTGGAAAACCTGGCCGTTGTAGGAATATTCGAATGCAACGGCGAGGATTTCGTCGTTGTTCAGTGCAGTATTGAGCGAAACATAACCCAGGCGCCGGTTTACGGTGAATTCCGTTTCGTTCAGCTGCCGGGCATAGTTCAGAATATCGTAATCAAGGCCCTGTTCCAGCCTTCCGCCAAACAAAGTACCCAATTGATCGATGGCCGTGCTTTTATTCCTGATCGCGCTGTTGTTGCTTATGGAACCCCAAAGGCGGTTGTTGTCGTTGTAAGCAGGTACTTCGCGACCGAGGTTTGCATCGAGTTGTGTGTTGAACGGATCGTCTTCCCCCAAATCCATAAAAGCCAATACGTCGCGCGGGGTGGCGACATCGGCATTTCGGTTGGTAACCCATACTTCCACGCGGTTGATTACCACCGAAGAATTGACAATGGGCAGGTCTTTGAGCGCCGTTTCGTATTGATCGCGGAAGAACTGGCTGAGGAAATAATGGCGGTTCTGATCGTAGTTATCGCCCTGGATTTTGAATTCGGTAAGTTGCGCACCGCCGGTTACTTCCGTTTCCGTGGTCTGCCCCTTTTGTTGCGTGAAGATGGCCGCTACGCTGAGGCGCCCGAACTGCATGCGGGTTTTGAGACCAAACAAGGTCTGGCCGGCGTTGATAAGGCTGCTGTTCAGGGGAAGGCTTACGTTGCCGACGGATACTTCCTTTAAGATATCGTCTTCCTTGCCCGACCAGCCGAGGTTGGTCTGGTTGTCGAATTCAAAGGTCGCATCTGTGTCGTAACGAATACCGAGCTTCACCTTGTTGCCAATATTGCCCATCACGTTGAGCTGGATCTTCTGGTCGAAGATGAAGTTGCCATTGCGCTGCTGGCGCTTGCTGAACTGCGGGTTGCGGATGGTGTTGAAGTTTCCGCCAAGGGTGAGCGTGGCCGAGCCGCTGGGCTGGATATCCACTCCCCCGTCGCCGAAGATGCGGTTCAGTTCCGGATTGGCGATGTTCAGGCGCGGTTTCCAGCCGTCTGTCGAGCCGGCACCCGAGGCATACGATTGTTGTGAACGCTGACGGAAATAATCGCGGTTGCGATTGTTGCTCTCCTGACGCACGAAATCTTCGTAGCTGCGGTTTTCACCCGTCGGGAACCACAGATCGCCGATGCGTCTGAATTCTTCGTATTTGCCGGTGCGGGGGTTGTAGCGGATTTCGCGGGTGATCGGATCTTTCAGATCGACATTGTTGCGCACCCGGTTGGGATCGTTCGGCTGACGGTCGCGGATGGGGTAACGCAGACGCGCGGAATCACCGGGCGACTGCGCCCGGGCTGTTTCAGGACCAAACGCCGCTACCGCGATGAGCAGCACCGAAAGGCATAACGCTGGACACTTTCTCCACTCCCGGTAAAAAATTTGCAAGGCTCGCAAAACTCAGATCGATGTTAAGTAGTTCTCTGGCGAATAGGCTGTTGAATGTTGAACCTTCGAATTAAAGGATTTTCAGGGAATGTTTGATGATATCTTCGACGCGGAGTGCATTTCCATGCTCACGGGCCACCCGGGTGAGCGCCTTGTCGATGGCAGCGCGGGCAAAACCAAGCGCCACCAGGGCTTCGGCGGCT
>Ga0209990_10001155_pt1 | contig 23283 bp, 19 predicted proteins | sample NOAtaG_6_FD_187304 | JGI IMG/M metagenome (GOLD analysis project Ga0209990, IMG submission 187304) | Freshwater lake microbial communities from Lake Erie, under a cyanobacterial bloom - NOAA_Erie_Diel5S_2200h metaG (SPAdes) (version 2) | ecosystem: Environmental > Aquatic > Freshwater > Lake ...
GCTTGGGATGAAGATGAAGAGAATGTTATCTTTATGGAAATTCTTCACGATGGTCAGTTTAGTTTTTCTAGGCGTTCTCAGGATTGCGATCTCTTCAATATCTCTCAATTTGATGCATATTTAGAGTATATGTCTTACAAGAAATCCGATACAAAAGAATCGGCTACTTATGATGAAGATGATGTGAACCAAAAAAGGAAAAAGAAACCTAACTTAGAAGGTTTAGTTATTTCTAACGAAGGTGATATAAACCAAATCTTTTTAACACAGGAAATTACTTTGCCTGATTTAGAAAGAATACATACTCTTCTTTCAGAGAGAGAAGTGTCATTCCCAGAAGAAATTTCTACAGGATATGCTCTTTGGGAGATAGTTCAACAATTTTTAAAAACACATTCTGTTTCCTCGCAGCAAGGTTTTAATATCCTACTTGATGAACTTAAAGGATTTGGCAGTAACGCAGTAGACAAAAATGAGTTTTATAAATTAATTGGTAAACACCTCAGTAAATCTGGGAAAGCAGTAAAGGGTAAAGATCCTGAAAAGCTCAGAGATTATTTCTGGGAAATGCATGGAGTTAGGTTTATTTTTCCTAAAGATAATCGAAGTAAAGAGGAAATATTTGACGCTACAGTTGATATTAAGTACTTTGGTGAAACTGATAATGAAGCTTATTACTTTGTTGGCTGTAGTAAAGCAAGCATACAATCTTCTCTAAAAGATTCTTGTCACTTGCGTAAAATTGTTGCAGTAAATAAAGACTCGAAATTAGTGTTTCAACAGTTACTTCCTACAATGGATGTTGATTTTGTAAGAACTGGTCAAAGCACCGTTATTCCTTTCCCGTTTAAGTACATTAGAGAATATATGGCAATGAATAAGCAAGAGGAATAGATGTTTAGGTTTATGGAACAAGGGGCTTAAGCCCCTTGCCTGAATATTAAACTTTGGGTAACTGGTACTGAGCAATGATTCGTTTGGCAAATTCTGGGACATGGGCTTCTAACTTTTTCGGATAGTTGCGGCGCACGTAGAGATAATTGCGGACAAAGTGGGAATCAATGGAGAAACGCCCATATTCCAAACCTTTCGGTCCAATTTTATTCACCACAAAGCTAATGATCCAAGCTAACCAAATTGGCAAAGTCACCGCTTGGTCGTATGCCGAGATACCTTGCTGCACTGCCGCACGGCGATCGCCACTAGAGATCACAGGCTGAGTCTGCAATTGATCCTTAATTAACTCCAGCATCTCTTTGCCAGTCTCGTTCCGCACTACGATCCATTGCCAGCCAAAGGTCGCGCCCATATAGCCCACGACGATGTCAGCGAGCGCATTGGTATAGTCAAAGCAGGTCATGCAGGATGGGGCAAATACATCCTTGAGTTCTTTAGTATTTAGCCCAAAAAAAGGCACTTGCTCGGTGGAACCATCAGAATGTCTAAAATGCACATTAAAATCCTGCATAAATTCATAATGCACTACTGTTTCAGGCGATCGGCTAGTGGTGTCGAGAAATTTCTGCAATCCCGATCGCGTCACATTGTCCGTACAAGGCGTACCCAATACATAGAGCTTTTCTAGTCCGAGTTCTTTCTCGACAGTACGCAATGCTTGGATTTGACAACCCACGCCGATCGCTAAAAGTCTCTTGATCCCCGACTGCTCAATCTGTTCTAGTACCGAAAGATTTGGTGAAAGAGTGGGTTTATTGACCCGCGCCGCCAAAATTTCCTCACGGTTTCGGGCAATTATGGGCTGAGGTTTAAAGCGATCATCTTTGCTTGATTGCACACAGACCACCCCTTCAACTAAGCCACGCTCTAGCATCTCGATCGCTAGTGTTGACACAATTCCTGTCCATTGTGCCCCCTCAATTGGCTCAGTTTTACGGGCGGCAATCATTTCTTGATGTACGCCAAAATATAATTCTTGTTCGTTATCGAGATCACGCGATCGCCCATGGGACTGCGTTTCAAGTTCATCAATATGTTGTGTGATAAATGCACAAGCTTCTTTAACGTAATGAATATAGTAGGTATCACAGAGACCGCATTCGCTGCACAGTTCTTTGGCAGGGCGACGCTGGACATCTCCAAGAGCTTTTGCCTTGCGATGGGATGGGACAACCGACATTTTGCTATTTCACTCTAGATGGATCTAGCTAGATCATATCTTTTTTGGGTTATTGGCGAACTAAGCAAAGCGATGCATGTAGAGGCAATTCATGAATTGCCTCTACATGCATCGCTTTGTTTAAAGTGGAATTGAAATACAAAGATTTGTACCAATATTTTCTTGGCTTTGAATGACTATATTGCCGTCATAAAATTCAACTAAAAGCTTCGCTAGCGATAAGCCTAGTCCCATACCCTGTTGTTCGTAAAATTGGCGCTCAAATTGCATAAATGCGCCGATATTGGCGATTTGCTGATCAGTCATGCCGCGACCGCTATCTTGGATATTAAATATCCATGCACTGTCAGTAACCTGACTACTGACAACTACCTTGCTTTCTTTTTGGGAATATTTGAACGCATTATCAATTAGTTCTTCCGTAATTTTAGTTAATTCTTCCGATGAAATGGCGAGATCGAATTCTGCAAGATCTAGCTCTAAGTCATCTAAGCGATCGCATGACTTTGCCTTACGCTCACTTAGACTAGTTATCATCATTTTGCTATTGCAAGGATATGTCGATGTAAATCTGGTCACACCTTGAGATCGCATGACTATTAATCTGCTGTAGAGTAAATAGTTTTGGATCAATCGATAGAGACGTTCAGATGATTGGTGAATACCCTCAGCATATTCATGAACTTCAGATGGCAGGAGTTCTTCACTTTGCATCATCATCAATTCTGACAATCCCATAATTCCTGAAAGTGGAGTCTGTAACTCATGGGGCAGAGCTAGGGTAATGCTAGTCCGCAAAGCGTCCATTTTCTCTTCAAAGCGTTTTTCTATAGCTTTTTGTTTGCCAAGACGTATAGCGATCGCTTCTAGCAGTTCATCTCTAGTGCAGGGCTTTTCTAAATAATCATCAGCACCTAAAGCCATACCTCTCCGAGTACTGCGTCGATCCATCATCGAAGTCAAAAAGAGAAAAGGGACAGTACTCAAGGTTTTATCTTGACGCAATTGTTCGAGGACTCCAAACCCATTGAGGATAGGCATCATTACGTCACAAAGAATCAAATCTGGATGTCTTTGGCTTGCCAGACTCACTCCTCTTTCCCCATTTTCGGCGGTAATTACCTCAAACCCCTCTACAGAAAGCAAGTCTTCTAAGGACTCACGAATTAGGTCTTCGTCTTCGATGACTAATATGCATGTCATACTTTTGTTTCGTTTTTGTTTAGATTACCCATTTATTGTTAATAGGCAATCGTCAAAGTTTATTTGGACAGTCTAAGCGATCTACAGTTAGTGGTTTAATACAATTTTTTTGTTATATCTGTATTCAGATTGGTTAATACATAAAAACCAATAAGTATAGAACGGCGCAAAGCGCCGTTCTATACTTATTGGTTTTTAATTAGCTAATATGCTCTCGCTCTAGCAAAACAGTAAAAATTGCACCTTTCGGTTGATTGTTGGTTACTGAGATAAAGCCTTTGTGCGCTTCAATCATCATTTTGCAGAAAGACAGACCTAAGCCAATTTGGGAGACTCCCAACACAATATTACCAACTTCATACTTTTCAAAGATTACCTGTTTTTGTTCAGGGCTTATGCCCACACCACAATCAATTACTTCAATCTTAATTAAATCTTGGCGATCAGGATTTTTGGGCAAACATTCAACCCTGATCGTAATAGAACTTTGCTGTGGAGAAAACTTGATAGCATTATCTAATAAGTTTTCTAATACACGGCTAATTAATTGCTTATCCCCAGATGTATAGGCTGGTTCAGTATCAAATTCACCTAAAATCTGGATTTGCTTGCTGTTGGAGAGGTTAGCGAAATCTGCGATCGCAGATTTCGCTATTTCAGTTATATCGAACGTAGTGCGATTGAGAATCAGTTTATTTGCCTCGATCCTACCGATGGTTAAAATATCATCGATCAGAAAACGCATGTGCTCGATAGTTTTGCCAATTTGGACAATTCTCCTTTTTGCGCGATCAGGCAGCTCTAAAATTTTGAGAGAATCACAGCCCAACAAGATCCCAATTAAAGGATTGCGAAGATCGTGGACAATTGTTTGCATCATTTCTTCGCGCAACATCATTGTTTCTTGGATGCGATCGTATTGCGACTTAATTCGCAACATTGATCGCACACGGGCGCGGAGTTCGGTGCTGTTAATTGGTTTACTAATAAAATCATCGGCTCCCGCATCCAGACAACGAGCCAGATCTTCTTTGTCCGATAGAGCAGTAACAATAATTATTGGGATGTGTTGCCATTGACGATCTTGCTTAAGCTGTTGACATACCTCAATACCATCCATGTCTGGCATCATCACGTCTAGTAAAATGAGGTCAGGTTTAATGGTGTCAAGAGAGGCGATCGCATCTGCCCCATTGTCTTGATGATAAAGCTCATACCCCTCTTTAAATAGCAAAATTTCGATGACATCAAAATTGGCGGGTTCATCATCTACGACTAAAACTACTTGTTTATTTCCCATACTTTTTATATATAAGCTAGGATCGCCTCATAAATAGCCAAGGTTAACTGAATGTACTTTCTATTCTTACAGGTTTTCATCTACCATGACTTAAGTACTTGTACAAAATAATTTATCCCAACTTATAAGGTTGCGCCTTGCAGGGGAGCAATCTTATAAGTTGGCGTTTGCAATTAATTTCGCGGAAACAGCTCATGACTTCAGATGTCAAAACCCTAGCGGCGATCGATGTTGGTACAAACTCCATTCATATGGTAATTGTACAAATTCAGACTTCGATACCTAGTTTTAGCGTAATTGAGTCAGAAAAGGCAACAGTAAGGCTAGGAGAGCGCTGTGCCCAAACAGGAAATTTGACTGAAGATGCGATGAAGCGATCGCTGGAAGCTCTGAAGCGATGTCAGGAAATCTGCCATACTTTTAAAGTTGAAGAGATTGTGGCTGTGGCGACTAGTGCGACCCGTGAGGCTCCTAATGGTCATGATTTTATTCGCCGCATTTATGAAGAGTTAGGATTGCATGTTGAAGTTATCTCAGGACAAGAAGAAGCCAGACGCATCTATTTAGGTGTGCTCTCTGCGATGGAGCTCAAAGATGAGCCGCATCTACTGATTGATATTGGTGGCGGTTCGACAGAGATGATTTTGGGGGATGGTCGCGATCCGTTACATCTGAGTAGTACTAAAATTGGGGCAGTTCGTTTAACTGATTTATTTGTTAAAACCGATCCTATTTCACAACCAGAATACGATCGCTTATTAGGTTACATTCTTGGATCAATAGAGCGCCCTACCGATGACTTAAAATATCTGCTTAAAGAAGAACTTGAAGGTAAGATCTTAAAGGCGATCGGCACATCAGGTACGATTGAGACTTTGATATCTCTCCATGCTAAGGAGAAATTAGGACTGGTTCCTAATCCTCTCCAAGGTTATGAGCTCCCCTTTGCGGAGTTAGAAAATATTGTTTGGCGCTTACGTCGAGCGAATTTAGAAGAACGCACGGCTATGGTGCGCCAAAAGCGAGCCGAGATTATCTTAGCGGGAGCAATTGTCCTCTTAGAGACTATGCGTTTATTGGGAATTCCCAAAATTATGCTCTGTCAGAGAGCCTTGCGTGAAGGCTTGGTGGTGGATTGGATGATTCGTCATAGCTATATCGAGGATGGCTGGCGCTATCAAAGTACGGTTCGCGATCGCAGTATTCTCAAGCTTGCTGATAAATACGGCATTGATACTAAATATGCTAAGCAGGTTGCTGAACATGCCTTGAGTTTATTTGATCAGACCAAGGGGATTTTTCATGAATGGGGCGATGATGAAAGGCATTTGCTATGGGCGGCGGCGATGTTGCATAATGCGGGACATCACGTTAGCCACGATGCTCACCATAAGCATTCCTATTATTTAATTCGTAATGGTGAGCTATTGGGCTATACCGAGTCAGAGATTGAAGCGATCGCCAATCTTGCTCGTTATCACCGCAAGAGTGAGCCCAAGAAAAAACACGATAATTTCCAACGCTTAGATAGTGAGCGGCTAAAAACATTTGTGCGTCAAGGCAGTACATTCTTGCGAATAGCTACAGCCCTTGATCGTCGCCAGATTGGGGCGATCGCTTCTATTCGGGTAGTTTGTAACACTCAGACTCGTGCATGCTCATTGCAACTCAAACCCAGACAGCCCAATGATCCATGCACCCTAGAGCTGTGGAGTCTTGACTATAAGAAGCAGCCTTTTGAGGCTCAGTTTAATTTTACGCTGTCAGTATCCTTAGATTAGAGAGGGTTGTCGCTGCGCGACAATCCTTTCTATTGAGATTTATCTTATGGAAGGCTCCCTCTCTCTACTAATTATTATTGCGATCGCCGCAGGTGTTTTTGCTCGTGTCATCGCGAATTTTTTCCGAGTGCCGAGTATTGTATTTCTGCTGATTTTTGGCGTAGCTTTAGGAGGAAATGGCTTAAATTTAGTACAGCCAAGATTATTGGGAAATGGGTTAGAGGCGATCGTATCGATTTCTGTGGCTCTAATTTTGTTCGATGGTGGACTGAACCTACAACTAAAAGAGCTTGGCAAAGTCTCGGCGAGTTTGCGCAACTTAATCACAATTGGAACTTTGATTACTCTAATAGGCGGTGGGATTGCAGCCTATTGGTTGAGTGAATTTCCTTGGACGATCGCTTTTTTATATGCGGCTTTAGTGGTAGTGACAGGCCCAACTGTCATTAATCCAATTGTTGAAGAGGTCGGACTAGATCGCCGCCTTGCGACAATCCTTGAAGGGGAAGGCGTGTTAATTGATGCGATCGGTTCAGTGTTAGCCGTTGTCGTCCTTGATGTTGCTTTAAATCCGACATCTAGTGCTTTTGTAGTGGTTAGCGATCTAGGATTGCGGCTAGGGGTTGGCGGCGTACTGGGCGCGATCGCAGGTTGGCTATTGGGCAAGTTTTTGCAGAGGGCTGCATTTCTTGCGGAAGATACTAAAAGCGCGGTGGTAGTGGCGGCAGTATTAGGGCTATTTGGTATTGCTCAAGAAATTCAAAGCGAATCGGGACTGACGGCAGTTGTCTTGATGGGAATTGTTTTACGCGCTTCCGAAATCCCCAATAGTCGTGCCTTGCTTAAATTTAAGAGTCAACTCGTGGCTCTTATGGTTTCAGTGCTATTTATTTTACTCTCAGCAAATCTTTCCATTCCTAGTATCTTTGCTCTTGGTTGGGGAGGTGTGCAGACAGTTCTCTTTTTGATGTTTATTGTCCGACCGATCAATGTGATTGTCAGCACATGGAATAGCAGTTTTACTTGGCGACAAAAAGCTTTTTTATCATGGTGCGCCCCCAGAGGAATTGTTGCGGCTTCGGTGGCTTCGCTCTTTTCGATTTTATTAACCGAGCGAGGAGTCAATGGCGGTGAATCAATTAAGGCTTTAGTCTTCCTAACTATTGCGATGACGGTGTTTTTGCAAGGACTGTCTGCGAAATTTGTGGCAAAACTCTTAGGGCTAAATCAACCTGATATTTCAGGATTGGTGGTTGTGGGTAGTAATCCAATTGGAATTTTGGTGGCGAGGCTATTTCAAGCGAATGGTCAGCGTGTGGCGCTTATCGATACTAGTGCCGAGCTTTGCAAGCAGGCAGCCGAATACGATATTCCTGCTTTTGTGAGTAATGGCTTAGATGCGAAATCTTTAGCTGAAGCGGGATTGGACTCGGTAGGGACTTTTGTCGCGCTGACGATTAATACCGATGTGAATATTGTAATTGCTCAAATCGCTGCGAAGGAGTTCAATCCACCTAAGGTATTTGCGGTTTATATCAAAGAGGCTGAAGGCGATCGCAATGGTGAACCTGAAGTCCAGCAAGCTTTTAGCGCCCGTGTTCCGATTAAAACTTGGAATCAATATATTGTGCAAAGGGAAGTTAGAGTTGGGGAATTTCTACTCATTGAAGAAGAACTTGAAGAGCAATTAAATCGTTTTAATACGATGTTTAATGCAGGAATATTACTGCCATTGCTATTTGAGCGCAAAGGTCAATTACAAATTGTATCTGCCGATATGATATGGGAAAAAGGCGATCGCATTTTATATTTGTTATACACTCCCAAAGCTTTATCTCCTGCTCAAAGAGAGGTTCTGCCTCCTAGCACTTTGGATATAACGCCTGTGGTTCTTTCGGATCTAGATATAGCACAAAAGACCAATGATTCCAATGGTAGTGGTTCGCGTAGCAAAAATGATGATATTGCTACTAGTCCAGATTATTTCTTGAAGATGGCAAAGGATATTTTAAACAGGCGATCGCCTTAAATGTAAAGCAATTGATTAGCAATTTCATCGAATATCAGATCCCAAAATTCTAGGGCAAAAATGCGCGGCGACTAAAATACTTAGGCTATAATCAACAAACACAGTTTACCTTATGTTATGAGTTCACTTTTTACTGCCTCCAGTGAAGATCTTAAAAGGCTAAATGCCCAAGAAGCCGTATATTTTTTTCGTGATCTTTTATGGGCAGAAGCAAGACGTATTAACTTAACCTCAAACAAAATTCACGTTTCCGAACGAATCAATGTTGCGGATGGAGGAGTAGATGCAGCAGTCGAAGATTGTGATGGAGTAATTCCAAATGGGCTTATTAAGCATGGTTTAACCTGCTATCAAATTAAGACTGGTGATTCTTTTAAGTCTTGGCAAGAAGCTGAAATAAAAAAAGAGCTTTTTGGAGAACCTAAGATAATCAAAGATCCTAACAATCCGAAGGCAAAAGGAAAAAAAGAGAAGTCAGTACCTATAGAGAAAGACAGATTGGGAGATAGTGTTAGAAACTGTCTAGATAATGATGGACACTATGTCATTGTCTGCTTTGGGGATGATCTTGTCGAAAAAGATCGTCTAAAAACTATTGCAGTTACCAAAGATTTTTTTAAACAATGTGGTTACAATAATTCGCAAGTAGAGGTGTGGGGATGGACTGAAATTTTGGGGTTTGTAAATACTTTCCCCGCTTTAAAAATGAAGTTAAGAGGATTGAGTGAATTCAATTTTAAGACTCATGGAGATTGGTCTTTAGATATGGGCGAAACCTATGTATTTAGCTCAGGTTTCGACTCTTTAGCAACAACAATAAAAGAGGATTTGCTATTAAGAGATAGAGCTAGACATATAAGAGTTCTTGGAGAAGCAGGAAGTGGAAAAACAAGATTTGTTCTGGAGGTTACAAGAGATCCATCTCTATTACCACTGGTTCTTTACCTAAGAGCCGATGAAGCATCTCCTGTTGTAAATTATTTGCGACGAGAGGATAGCTCAGAAGTCATTCTTGTGGTTGATGAGTGTGATGCTAGAGCAAGTGACTCGATCTGGAACGACTTGAAGAATTTGGGAACTAGAATCAAACTGATTAGCATTTATAACCAAATTGAAAGACCAGATTCGAGAATTGAGTACATAGATCACCCACCGAAGCTATCACATGAAGAAATCACAAAGATTATTCTTTCTTATGGATTTCTGCCAGAATCAGCCAAGCGTTGGGCTTATCTGGCTGGAGACTCTCCAAGATTTGCACATATGATTGGAGAAAATCTACAAGCGAACCCAACTGATGTTTTGTTTGCTCCAGAAACTTTTTACGAACGCATTATTGCTGGTTACGAAGACTCCAGAGATGAAGCTGTAAAGGATAGAAAGAGAGTATTACTGTATATCTCTTTGTTCAAACGATTTGGCTATAGAGAGCCAGTTGATATTGAAGCGAAGGCAATCTCAAAGATTGTTCAAAGAGAGTTCCCAAATATTGGTTGGGTAAGATTTCAAGAAATAGTCAAAGAACTTAGAGTTAGGAAAATACTTCAAGGATCAAGTACTCTCTATATTAGTCCCAAAGCTTTGCACATTCATCTGTGGACAGAGTGGTGGGATGACTATAGCTCTGGATTTATTCTTGATGATTTTCTGCGTGATTTACCTCAAACCGAACTTCGTGATTGGTTTTACGAAATGTTTGTCTATGCTGCCCAGTCTGAAGGTGCTTCTTCAGTAATCAAGAAGCTTTTGGCAGAGGGTGGACTTTTTCATGATGATAAATTTTTAAGAAGTGAGTTGGGAGCCAACTTTTTTTTCGCGATCGCCCAAGCTGATCCCAAAACAGCTTTAAAATACCTACAGAAAAAGATTGGTTGTCTTGGGAAAGATGAACTTTTACTTTTGACGACAGGACGTAGACAAATTATTGGGGCATTACAGGGAATAGCGGTATGGCAAGATCTATTTGATGGAGCCGCTAAAATATTACTTCAGTTAGCAGAAGCAGAAAATGAGGGATGGTCTAATAACGCAACAGGAGTATTTTGCGACTTGTTTGCATTTGGCTATGGTGCAGTTGCTACGACAGAAGCATCTCCCAAACAGCGTCTTCTTGTGCTAAAAGAAGTTTTAAACTCTGAAATTCCTGAACGCAGAAGTATTGCGATCAAGGCTTGCAGTGTAGCCTTAAGATCCGATCAATGGTTTATAAGATCAGGTGTAGAACATCAGGGATTACGCCAAGAACCAAAACTTTGGTCACCACAGACTTATGGAGAAGTTTGGGCAGCATATCAAGAAGTTTGGCAAATGCTACGCGAAAGAATTCCTCATCTGTCAAATTCAGAACAAAAGCAAGTAATTGATGTAATACTTAATCGCGCAAGAGGCATAGCTAAAATTAATACGTTATCTCCCATAGCTGTAGATACATTAAGGGAGTTAGCGCAAAATCCCAATGCTGAGATTCGGACACTTACCCAAGCTATTAATAATATTATTAGATATGATTCCAAAGAAATGTCATCAGAGAATCAGAAACTTTGGATAGACTTACATAATGAGTTTTATCACAATAATGATTTTCATACGTCATTGAAATACTATCTATCATTGAGTGAATGGGATGAGGCTCTTGATATACTCGACAACTTTGTAAACACTGAAATCTTTGACCTAAATAATCCAAGATCAGAGCAATCAGCTATTAAACGCGGTGAAATTATTCTCTCAAAGCTGGGCGAATTGGCTAACGCTTGTATCTTGGATACTTGGCTGTTTGATGCAGAGATTAATTGGCTAGTAACAACTAGTGAATTGAATATGTATCAATTTGGATTTGAAATAGGTAAGCGAGATGAGTGCTTTTCGTTACTTCATAAAATATTAAATGCTCAACGTGAGTTCTCAAATATAGAATGCTTATTCTTAAGTGGCTATTTTCGAGCTATTTTTGAAAAGGATATTGAGCTTTGGGAAAAGCACCTAGATGATCTTACTGAAGATGAGAAAATGTCTATAAGAGTTCCCGAAATAACTAGACGATCTGGACAGTCGGAAAAATCGGCACTGCGAATTCTTGATCTTGCGAGAAAAGGAGTTATTGACCCTTCTCAATTTTCAGTAATGACAATTACAGTTCAGGGTATGGCTGAGAATATTTTCTTGCAGTGGATGGAATTTCTTTTGAGTATTTGCCATCCTTACTCACCATCGATCACTCTAAACTTATTTTACTCTCGCTATGTTCGTGTCGATCATTTGCAATCCTTAACTATACAACCAAGTGAAGACATAACTTTTAGAGTCCTGAGCAATTATTTAGAACCACAAAAAAATTCAACCATAACCAATTATGGTGTTGATAGCTATCAATGGGCAAAGATTGCTAGATTTTATCTTGCTCTTTACCCCGACCAAGCAACAAAAGTCATTAATGAAATATTTAAAAACTTCAGTGAGATTGACACTGGATATAATGCTGAGCTTCAAAAGCTCCTAGTCGAGATTGTTAATAAAAAGTCTAAAGAAGTTTGGGATGTAGTAACTCAATACATTGAACCAAGATTTAACACTAGAGCATTTCGCATTACAAGATGGCTAAGAGGTGGTGGTATTCCTCCTACCACAACAGCATCAATGATCGAGGCTTTTGATCCAAATGACATCTGGAGTTGGATTGATAACAAACCAGAAGAAAGAGCGAGCTATGCTGCGCTGTTTGCCCCAAATCGCTTTTTTAAAGAAGATGGCAAAGTTTGTTTTGCAAGGGAAATTATAGTTCGTTATGGAAATTTAGAGAATGTCGGATCTGCCTTAGTCGCCAATTTCTCAACAGATGGTTGGTCGGGAGCTGCTAGTATTTTTTATCAGCAAAAGCGCAAGATACTTTTAGATTTTAAGGAAGATGAAAATAATATTAATGTTAGGAATTGGATTGATTCCTACGCTGAAACACTTGAAAAATATATCGAAAATGCAGAAATTAATGAAGAAAGAATGGTAGTTTAATTCGTCTAAACATTTCGCTTTTGCTAACTTACTTACTTAAGCCAAAAGGCGATCGCACGTTACTTTACTTTTTAGGGGTAAGATCTAAAGGATTTTCTTGTACATTTACCTAAAATTTTTTGCTTATGTACGACTGCATTGTTGTGGGAGCAGGTCCATCTGGTGGTTCAGCCTCCTATCATTTGGCAAAACGAGGACGATCAGTTTTGCTACTCGAAAAAGAGAGCCTGCCTCGCTACAAACCCTGTGGTGGTGGCGTTTCGCCGATGGTACAAGAGTGGTTTGACTTTGACTTTTCGCCAGCAGTTTCTCTGACAGTCCAACAAATTCGCTACACATGGCAAATGGGCGATCCTGAACTGGTGGGGTTAACATCCAAAGAACCCGTCTGGATGGTGCGTCGCGATGTTTTCGATCATTACCTTGTGCAACAAGCCCAAAAACTAGGCGTAGAACTTCGCGATAACACTGGCGTTACAGGGCTTGAGTGGAAAAGCGATCGCTGGTTAGTCAAAACTGCAAATGATGTATTTGAAGCCAAGTATGTAATTGCTGCTGATGGGGCAAAAGGCTCCATGGCAAAATGGCTAGGATTTAAAGAGCGCAAGCGTCGCATGGGAGCAGCTCTCGAAGTCGAAGCCCCACACCCTGCACCCGATGTCAGTGCTGCTCACTTTGATTTTGGCTCTGTTCAAAATGGATATATTTGGAACTTCCCAAAGGCTGACGGTTATTCCATCGGAGCAGGGACATTTATCGGTGGCGAGAAACAAAATCTTAAGGAGATTGCTGCGAAATATGCTCAGGAATTTGGAATTAACGTCACTTCCATGAAGCAATTTGGGCATCCAATATGCCTATGGGATGGTCACCAACCACTGCATACTCAAAATGCTCTACTCACAGGCGAATCGGCTTGTATCGTCGATCCCTTCACGGCTGAGGGCATCCGTCCTTCCCTCTTAACTGGTATGTTTGCTGGTCAGGCGATCGATGAAGCGATCGGTGGTAATGCTGATGCGCTCAAGCAATATACTCTCAAAGTCCAAGAAGAATGGGGAGAAGACATGGTATGGGCGCAACGCATTGCCAATATTTTTTATCGCATTCCTAGTTTTGGCTACAAGATGGGAGTGAAGCGTCCTAGTGCTAGTCAGCGCATGGGTAAAATTCTCTGTGGTGAGATGCGTTATCGTGATGTGGCAGGAGCCGCCATTAAGCGACTAACTAAGGGCTTAATGGGCATGAAGTAAAAGAAGAGGTGGCTCTGCCACCTCTTCTTTTATAGGACTTACGCAAAAATGCCCTGAGATCCTGATTCCATCGTAGGGGCAATTCATGAATTGCCCCCTACATCTAGTTCTTTTGCGTAAGTCTTATTTAATAGAAAATTCCCCAATAAAAATATGACTAAGAAAAATTATCGATTGCTATTTCTATCTACTCCTGTAGGAGCATTGGGATCGGGAATCGGTGGGGGCGTGGAATTGACTTTGCAAAATGCGGCGAAAGCTTTAATGGCTAAAGGGCATGAAGTGGAAATCGTTGCGCCTGAAGGTTCCGTTACCAATGTCACTAAACTGACTCAAATAGTAGGAACCATCCAAACTTCAGCCCAAACTCAAGTGGGCGCTGATATGGTTGTCCTTCCTCAAAACTCGGTTCTGGAAAATATGTGGAGCTATGCGAGGGAATCACAGGATCGGTTTGATTTGTTATTTAACTTTGCCTATGATTGGCTACCTCTGTACCTCACACCATTTTTTCGCCGCCCGATCGCCCATTGGATCAGCATGTCGTCACTTTCGCCTGTAATGGATGCGATGGTATCGAAAACTTCCGCGCTTTGCCCTGATGCGATCGCGGTGAATACTCGTGCATGTGCAGATACTTTTAGCCATGGCGATCGCCTGATGATTATGGGTAAAGGGATTGATGTAACGCAATATAATTTTGTCACTAAGCCAGATAAACCAAGCCTTGCATGGGTCGGACGTATTTCTCCCGAGAAGGGATTAGAGGATGCTGTCGAGGCTGCACAGGAAAGTGGATTCCCTTTGCATATTTTCGGATTAATTCAAGATCAGAGCTATTGGCTGGATATTCAAGCATCTTTTCCTAAAGCTGAACTTCATTATGAAGGATTTTTATCTACTGATGGGTTGCAGCAAAAACTAGGACAATGTAGTGCTTTATTAATGACTCCCCGTTGGGTTGAAGCGTTCGGGAATGCGGCGATTGAGGCTTTTGCCTGTGGTGTGCCTGTAATATCCTATCGTTCTGGAGGACTTACTGAGATCGTTCGGCATGGCAAAACAGGATTTCTTGTGGAAATGGGAAGTGTGTCTGGTTTGATTGAAGCAATTTCTAAATTAGACCAAATTGATCGCGTTACCTGTCGCCAACAACTTGAATCGGAATATTCTTTAGAAGTATGGGGCGATCGCCTAGAAAAATGGTTTGACAAACTAATTTCAAACCATAGCGAGACGCAAATCATCTGAAAAATCCCCCCAAAGAGGATGGCGGTGCAAAGCACCACCATCCTCTTTGGGGGGATTGCTATAATTATTTAGAAAAGTTTAATCTTTAATCAAAGACATATGCAAACTATCAAGCTCGGCTCCAATGGTCCAACTGTAACCGCGCTAGGTGTCGGAACATGGGCATGGGGTGATACCCTGTTTTGGGCTTACGGCAAGGATTTTGGCGCAAAAGATGTGGCGGAAGCATTTCAAGCTTCTGTTGAGGCAGGAATCACATTTTTTGATACTGCCGAAGTCTATGGATTTGGCGAGTCAGAACGCTTAATTGGTCAGTTTTGCAAACAAACTTTCCAGCCAGTGCAGATTGCTACTAAATATTTCCCATTACCATGGCGTTGGCAGAAGTCAGCGATCGCTGATGCTCTAACCGCTAGTCTGGAGCGTTTGCAAACAGAGCAAATTAGTCTCTATCAAATTCACTGGCCTTTAGAATTTCTACTCAAGACGAAAGACTTTATGGAAGTTCTTGCAGAAGAAGTGAAAAAAGGACGTATTCAATCGGTGGGAGTCAGCAATTATTCTGCGGCTCAAATGGCGCTAGCTCATCAATATCTTGCCGAAAAGGGCATTCCTCTGGCGGTGAATCAAGTTCCTTATTCTTTATTAACTAGACAAATTGAGCAGAATGGAACTCTCGAAAAGGCGAGACAATTAGGAGTAACGATTCTTGCCTATAGTCCCCTTGCTCAAGGTTTATTGACGGGGAAATATACGCCAGAATCTGTAAAAACTCTTCAAGGTGCGCGGCGCATTGATCCTCGCTTTAGTCCTAAGGGCTTACAAAAGCTAGAGCCTTTATTCTCAGCGCTCAAAGATCTATCTGCAAAATATGATAAAACACTGGCTCAGGTTTCTTTAAATTGGCTAGTTGCCCAAGGAAACATCATCCCCATCCCAGGGGCGAAAAATGCCAATCAGGCCAGACAAAATGCTGGTGCTTTAGGTTGGTCATTAACACCTGAAGAAGTAGAAATACTCCGCCTAAAAGCGCCAAAAGCATAATACAAATCCTCAAAATGGCTTTGCCATTTTGAGGATTTGTATCAGTCCTTGTTAAGATGTCTTCTAAATACAGCACTTTGCGCTCAATTCCAAACCAAGAAATTTTTTAAAAGCGCTGCTTTGCAACGCTTTTAAAAAATTTCTTGTGGTTCGTTTGAACAGAAATTGCCAAATAGGTAAGGATGGGTGGCACAAAGCGCCGCCCATCCTTACCTATTTATACCAATTCACAAAAGTGTCTCAACACTTCCGTGAATTGAAACCCAAACCCATCAAGAGCTAATACCAAAACACAAAAGGGCTACGCCCTTTTGTGTTTTGGTATTAGCTCTTTTGAACTTTTGTGCGAAAAGAAGCCGAAGGGGAAACAGGCGATTTAGGACAACGACAACGTAAGGCGCTATATTGGAGTTATAGAAAAGCGATCGCCTTTTACATAAATTTCTGGCAAATTTCTGGGCAAATGACTAGGATCAAACAAGTAACACGTCTGCAAGCACAAATTAATCAGGCAATTCAAGCCAATCAGCAAGAGGCGATGGAGCCTTGTGTTGTTGCAGCTTTTTATCATTTTACAGAATTGCTAGATTATGAATCATTGCGGAATCCGCTTAAAGAATTTTGTGACACTCATCAACTCAAAGGCACGATTTTACTTGCCAAGGAAGGGCTTAACTCCACGATCGCAGGTAGTCGTGATGCGATCGATGCCGTACTAGATTATTTACGCAAAGATCCTCGCCTTCAGAATCTAGAGCATAAGGAATCCTATTGCCAAGGAATTCCATTTCAAAAGATGAAAGTACGGCTCAAAAAAGAAATCGTCACTTTGGGCGTTCCCGACATCGATCCACGGTATCGAGTTGGCTCTTACGTAGAACCTAAAGATTGGAATGAATTGATTGCTAATCCTGATGTGATTGTGATTGATACTCGCAATACTTATGAAGTAGAGTTTGGCACGTTTAAAGGGGCGATCAATCCAAATCTAGAGACCTTTGGCGAATTCCCGCAGTACGTACAGGAGCAATTAAATCCAGAGAAGCATCAAAAGGTAGCTATGTTCTGTACAGGCGGAATTCGTTGCGAAAAGGCAAGTGCCTATATGCTCTCTCAAGGCTTCAGTGAGGTATATCATCTCAAAGGCGGAATTCTTAAATACATCGAAGAAGTGCCCAAAGAAGAAAGTATTTGGGAAGGTGAGTGTTTTGTCTTTGACGATCGCGTCAGCATTGATCGAATTTAATGGATAATCTTTCACTTTTTCCCACTGAAGACGGATCAGTCACTTTTTGGTCAGAAACATTTCAAGAAACATTCCATAGCTCCCACGGTGCAAAACACGAAGCCGAAGCTAAATTTGTCATACCCGCCAAAATTGCCGAAAAAGCCAGCACCCAAACTCAACTCAACATTCTTGATGTTTGCTATGGCTTAGGCTACAACACCGCCGCCGCGATCGCCTGTGTATCAGAATTACAAGATCGCGCCGCCAATCTCCACATCATCGCCCTTGAAAACAACCTCGAAGTCCCCCAAAAAGCGATCGCATCAGGATTAGTAGATATCTGGAAACCCGCGATCGCCCAAATCTTAAAAATCGCTGCTATAAATCAATCCGTAATCACTGAAAATTTATCTTTGCAATTACTAATCGGTGATGCAAGGCAAACCATTCACCAAGTCCCAACCAAATGGGCTGATGCGATCTTTCTCGATCCCTTTTCACCGCCCCATTGTCCCCAACTCTGGACAGTAGAATTTATCCAGCTTTTAGCCAACAGCCTCAAACCTGATGGCTATCTTGTGACTTACTCCTCATCCGCTGCCGTCCGCAGCGCCATGCTTATAGCTGGATTGCAAATTGGTGCGATCGCCCCCATCGGACGCAAATCCCCCAGCACCATTGCCGCCTTTGCGCCCATAGCATTACCGCCAATATCCGAAAACGAAGCCGCTTTTTTAAAAACTCGTGCGGCGATTCCTTATCGCGATCAGACCTTACAAAGCACAGCCTCAGAGATTACCGCGCTCCGTCAAGCCGAACAAAACAAGAGCACTCTTCCTCCAAGCTCTAGCCTCCGCAAAAAAGTTTAGATATAGCGCTTCGCGCTATATCTAAACTTTTTTGCGAAAATTATAGACATTGAAGCATTCATGCTTTAACATAGATGATCGCGACTTTTTTGGCATTCCTCATGAACGCTTCTGAAATCATCCGCTCAATTGAAGCGGAATATATCAAAACAGATCTCCCCACAATTTATGTAGGAGATACTGTCAAGGTTGGAGTTAGGATTAAAGAGGGCGGCAAAGAACGTACTCAGCCATACGAAGGCGTAATCATCGCGAGACGTGGTTCTGGCATTAACTCTGTCATTACTGTCCGTCGTGTGTTTCAAGGGATTGGAGTAGAGCGAGCCTTCTTGCTACATTCTCCTCAAATTGAAAGCATCAAAGTGATTCGTCGTGGTAAAGTCCGTCGTGCTAAGCTCTACTACTTACGTGACCTAGTTGGTAAAGCAACTCGTCTTAAACAACGATTCGATCGACCACTATAGATCCATCTTATGGTTATACTAAGTATCAAATACTATTTTGTTATAGCAATTGATACAGTACATATAACTGGTTGCGTATCGAAATCGTGTTTTCATTACGTGCGTCCTTAGTTCAGTTGGTAGAACGCAGGTCTCCAAAACCTGATGTCGGAGGTTCGAGTCCTCCAGGGCGCGCTTCACCATTTTTCAAAAAATTGCACTTAAACGTATCGCATTTACAAAGATTGCAAAGGAATCGCAAGAGTTGCCGCTATGACGAAAAACGACCTAAAAGAGCAACCAAAAGAAGCACCGAAAGCTGGATCGGATGTACAGTCTGAACCCACTGGAGTTGCCAAACTTTTTGTGGAATCCAAAGCCGAATTCGGCAAGATCGTCTGGCCCACGCGCCAACAACTAATTAGTGAATCTGCATCCGTTCTTTTGATGATCGTTGCAGTAGCAACCTTTGTTTATCTTATAGATGCCTTGTTTAAGGCGATCGCATTGCAGGTGTTTCAATAATGTTTACCGAGGATATCGACCACTCATCTAGTAGCCAAGAAGATGAAGACATACTATTTAACTGGTATGCCGTTCAAATTGCTTCGGGCTGCGAAAAAAAGGTTAAGTCGAGCCTAGAGCAACGCATCAAGACCCTTGATGTCGAAGATAGGATCAAGCAAATTGAAATTCCGCAGACAGCGACCGTCAAACTGAGAAAGGATGGCAGTCGAGCAACCTCTGAGGAAAAGATTTTCCCTGGTTATGTTCTGATTCAGATCAAAACTGTCAGAAACGAAATCGGGCAGTTAGAAGTTGATGATGATGCATGGCTTGCTGTGAAAAGCACTCCCCATGTAATTAACTTTGTCGGCACAGAACAAAAACGTCACTACGGTCGCGGTCGGGGACATGTTAAACCTCGTCCTCTCACCGAAAAAGAGGTTGAAAGAATTTTCCGTGTCACTGTCGAGCAAGAGCCAGTTCTCAAAATCAACATGGCTCAAGGCGACAAGATCAAAGTGCTTAATGGACCTTTCAAAGACTTTGAAGGCGAAGTGGTGGAAGTTAGCCCAGAACGTAGCAAACTTAAAGCCCTGCTTTCAATCTTTGGCAGAGACACACCTGTTGAACTAGAGTTCACTCAGGTACAAAAGCAAAACTAATTCACTCAAACTCAGGTTTGTAGTTTCTTGAACGGCTAAAATTAACGGCTAAAATTAATGGCTAAGAAAGTTACGGCAATTATCAAGTTGGCACTTAATGCTGGTAAGGCTAGCCCAACTCCACCAGTTGGTCCTGCTCTAGGTCAGCATGGTGTCAACATCATGATGTTTTGTAAGGAATATAATGCCCGTACTGCTGATCAAGCAGGCATGGTCATTCCTGTAGAAATATCTGTATATGAAGATCGAAGCTTTACCTTCGTTCTCAAAACACCACCAGCATCAGTTTTAATCCAAAAAGCAGCTGGTATCTCCTCTGGTTCAGCAGAGCCTAACCGTAAAAAAGTAGGTTCGATCTCCAGAGATCAACTTCGTCAAATCGCTGAGACCAAAATGCCTGATATCAATGCAAATGATATCGATGCAGCAATGAAGATTATTGAAGGTACGGCAAAGAACATGGGCGTTACTATTAGCACTTAGTTTCTCGGCTTGTCAATTTTCAATATCTATAAAATTCAAATAAAAATTTTTAGTTGGGGAAGGGAATTAATTTTTCCGTTCGTACCCCGTAGGAGCAATCATGGCAAAAAAAATCTCAAAGCGTCTCAAGGAAGCTCTCAGCAAAGTTGAAGCCCGCCCTTACGCACCAATCGATGCATTGGAATTAGTTAAGGTGACCGCAACTGCTAAGTTTCCTGAGTCAGTAGAAGCACACGTCAGACTAGGTATCGATCCAAAATACGCCGATCAACAATTGCGGACAACGGTAACTTTACCGAAAGGAACGGGGCAAACAATTCGTGTAGCAGTTATTGCGCGTGGCGAAAAAGTTGCCGAAGCAACCGCCGCAGGCGCAGACATCGCTGGTTCTGAGGAACTAATCGATGAAATCAGCAAGGGAAGAATGGATTTTGATTTGCTGATTTCAACGCCTGACATGATGCCTCAAGTGGCTAAGCTTGGTAAGTTGCTTGGTCCTAGGGGATTGATGCCTTCACCTAAAGGTGGTACGGTAACTACTGATTTAGGTTCTGCAATCAACGAATTCAAAGCTGGTAAGCTAGAATTCCGAGCTGATCGCACAGGGATCGTCCATATTCAATTTGGTAAGGCAGCCTTCACGGCTGAAGACTTGCTGATCAACCTAAAAGCTTTGCAAGAAACGATTGATCGCAATCGTCCTTCTGGCGCAAAGGGCAGATACTGGCGATCGCTATATGTATCTGCAACTATGGGGCCTGCGATCGAAATTGATGTTATAGCTCTGCGTGATCTCAAATTCGCAGATTCGTAATTAAAGCCTTTCAAAGTCATTTAACTGTAGACTGTTCGCCTTGAGCGAAAAGTCTATAAGAAGAAGTAAAAGCTAAGTCTAATTGTTGTAATAAGCCTAGAAAGAAATTTCGACAACTGAATATCTCCATAGACAGCAGGTGCTCATGGCTTAATTTCCTGCCGAGGTGTTTTAAAAAAGATTCTTGAAAGAATACTTTTTTGCCTCGGTCTGCGAAAAGACGAGGCTTTTTTAATGACTTTAAAGATCTACACAGCTAATTAAATGGTGCACCGCGCCATTTAATTAGCTTCAAACACAAGGAGGTGAGAACCATATGGGTAAGACCCTAGACCAAAAGAAATTTTTAGTCGGAGAAATGTCCAAAGAGTTTGAAGGAACTCAGATGGTCATGGTAATTGATTACTCAACTTTGTCAGTTGCAGAGATTACTAAACTCCGTCGCTCACTCCGTCCTACGGGTACGGTGTGCAGAACTACCAAAAACACTTTGCTCAAGCAAGCAATTTCTGGAACTCCTCAATGGAAGCCTCTTGAGGGTTTCCTCGTTGGTCCTTCAGCTTGCCTGTTTGTTAAAGATGACATTGGTGGCGCTGTTAAGGCATACCAAGCATTCCAAAAGGAATCTAAGAAAACCGAACTTCGTGGCGGTGTCTTAGAAGGTCGCGCATTGACTGCAAAAGACTTGCAGGCGATCGCTGATCTACCTTCCAAGGAAGTACTGTTCGCGCAAATTGCTGGTGCAATCAATTCAGTTACCGCCAAAATCGCGATCGGCATCAAAGAGGTTCCTCAATCTCTGGGCAGAGCTGTTAAAGCTGTTTCTGAGAAAGAAGCTGCTTAGAAGAATTGGTAATTACGAATTACGAATTACCGTTCACAAATTACTAACCTAATCTAATTAATTAAAGAGAAAAATTATGTCTGCAAAAATCGATAGCATCATTGAAGAACTAAAGTCTTTGAGCCTTCTTGAAGCTTCTGAATTGGTCAAAGCGATCGAAGAAACCTTCGGCGTTTCGGCTGCTGCTCCAGTTGGTGGCATGATGATGGCTGCTCCTGGTGGTGCTGCTGCGGTTGAAGAAGTTGAAGAAAAGACTGCTTTTGACTTGGTACTTGATGAAGTTCCTGCTGACAAGAAGATTGCCGTTCTGAAGATCGTTCGCGAAATCACAGGCTTGGGCTTGAAAGACGCGAAGGACATGGTTGAGTCTGCTCCTAAGACCATTAAGGAATCTATGCCTAAGGCTGATGCTGAAGCTGCTAAGAAGCAAATCGAAGAAGCTGGTGGTAAGGTTTCCATCAAGTAAATGTTGGCAACTAATTGTTGGCAACATTTAGTTTGCTTAAATGTTCTGCAAAGCAGAACATTTAAAAACAATAAAGGCACGCCCTGCGTGCCTTTATTGTTACAGCGCAAAGCGCTGTAGGATTGTGAGTCGCTTAGCGACTCACAATTATTTTTTATAAATATTTTTATTTCATGAAAGATCCACTCTCAGAATTATTTGCAGTAATTGTCGATCGCCGCGAGAATCCGCAAGAAAGTTCTTATACCTGTAAATTATTCGCAGGTGGCGATAACAAAATTTTAAAGAAAATTGGTGAAGAGTCTGCTGAAGTTGTGATGGCTTGTAAAGATGATGATCCTGATGCGATCGCATCAGAAGTCGCTGATTTGTTTTACCACACGTTAGTAGCGATCGCACATCACCATGTTAATCTGCAATTGGTATACGACAAACTTGCTCAACGACGCTAAAAGCAAAAACTTAAGGTTGTGACAAGCACAACCTTAAGTTTTTAGTACGCAATACTTAATTAATGCAGTAAGATTACCTATGAATTGATCAAAGGGTAGACAGCTGTGGCATCGAATAGTGTAGAGCGTTCTCAGTCTCTTACAGGCAGTATTTTAAAAGGCACTCTCAAAGCTGTTGGTGGCACACTGCTGGGCATTATCATGATTGGTGGTGCGGCAGTAGCTGGTGGTCTGGTTGGCTTAGCACTCAGTTTTCGAGATTTGCCCGATGTCAGAGTCCTTAAAGGCTATGTACCAGTTGAAACCACTTATATTTATGACATTAACGGTGGCTTAATTGCGCGGTTGCATGGTGATGTCAACCGCGAAGTTGTTACTCTTGATCGCATTTCACCACACCTTAAGCGATCGGTTCTCGCGATGGAAGATGCTTACTTCTATACCCATAAGGGTATTGATCCCAGCGGTATTGGACGCGCAATTTTAGCTAACTTTAACGCAGGTGGAAC
>Ga0209990_10001156_pt1 | contig 23283 bp, 30 predicted proteins | sample NOAtaG_6_FD_187304 | JGI IMG/M metagenome (GOLD analysis project Ga0209990, IMG submission 187304) | Freshwater lake microbial communities from Lake Erie, under a cyanobacterial bloom - NOAA_Erie_Diel5S_2200h metaG (SPAdes) (version 2) | ecosystem: Environmental > Aquatic > Freshwater > Lake ...
ATTGTGATAAAGAATTAGTACCTGATGCTCGTCTAGTTATACCTTTCTATGACCATTACAATGAATTAATCGCTGTAACTGGTCGATCATTGGAATCTGGAAGTAAAGTGCTTCGTTATGTTACCGTAAGAACGAACGATTCAAAAGATAAATTATTGTTTGGTATGGATACAGTTGATTTGAATCAACCAGTAAGAATTGTAGAAGGTCAGTTAGATTCCTTGTTTCTAAATAACTGCATCGCTTCAGGTGACGGAAATCTTTCAATCGCAGCTAAGAACGTAGATTGTAAAGAAAAGATTCTCATCTATGATAATGAAAAAAGAAACAAAGAAATTCTGAAGATGATGCACAACTCAATAGAATTGGGATATAAAGTAGTAATCTGGCCAGATTATATTGAGTCTAAAGATATAAATGAAATGGTTATGTCAGGCATTTCACCTGATGCAATTGAAGAAATTATAAGTAATAATACTTTTTCTGGTTTGGAAGCACAGACTAGATTTACATTTTGGAAAAGAGTATAATATGAAAGTTGAGTTGATTAGTTATTCACAACCTGATGTTTATTTTGTAGAAAATATGACAGAACTGGTTGCTTTCTGTGCGAGAGTATCAAATCCAAGTAACCAATCAAATAAAGAAACAAGTGAGAAGTTAATTCGTTATCTCATCAAAAACCAACACTGGTCACCTTTAGAGATGGTGAGTATGTGTTTGGAAATCGAAACCACAAGAGATATTGCTAGACAGATGCTTAGACACCGTTCTTTTTCTTTTCAGGAATTTTCACAGCGTTATGCTAATCCTGTAGAAGATTTGGATTTCGTGTATCGTGAAGCAAGATTACAGGATCAAAAGAATAGACAAAATTCTATTGAAACTGATAATGATTATTTGCAAGAAAGATGGGAACAAGAACAAGCATCAGTAATTCTAAGAGCAAAACAGGCTTATGAATGGGCTATACAAAATGGTATTGCAAAAGAGCAAGCCCGTGTAGTTTTGCCAGAAGGTCTAACAGTATCACGTTTGTACATGAATGGAACTTTGAGAAGTTGGATACACTACATACAGTTGCGTTCAGCAAACGGCACACAAAAAGAGCATATGCTCATTGCACGTAAATGTGCAGACGTAATTGCCAAAGTATTCCCTATGGCAAAAGAATTCACAGAAAATTAATAACAATAAAATTGGAGCAGCGAATGGAAGATATCATCAATGGTATTGTGGTAGACTATACAAGAGATAATTTATTTGATGAGTTGGGTGTAAAAAGATTAAAAGAAAGTTATATGAGAGAACAAGAACACTCTCCACAAGAAAGGTTTGCATATGTTTCAAAAGCTTTTAGTTCAAATAAAGAACATGCACAAAGACTTTATAATTATAGTAGCAAGCATTGGCTTAGTTATTCTACTCCCATTCTTAGCTTTGGCCGTAGTAAGCGCGGCCTTCCTATCTCTTGTTTCTTACCTTATCTGGATGATAGTGCTGAGGGCTTGGTCGATACGTTATCAGAAGTCAACTGGCTTTCGATGTTAGGTGGAGGTGTAGGTATTGGATTGGGTATTCGTTCTGCTGATGATAAATCTGTTGGCATTATGCCTCATTTACGCACATATGATGCTTCCTCCTTGGCGTATAGACAAGGTCGTACCCGCCGTGGTTCTTACGCTGCCTATTTGGATATTAGTCATCCTGATATTTTACTATTCTTAGAGATGCGTAAACCAACAGGTGATCAAAACATGCGTTGTTTGAATTTACATCACGGAATTAACATTACAGATGACTTCATGCAATTAATCGAAACATGTATGTTAGACCATCATGCAGACGATACATGGGAACTCAAAGATCCGCATAGTGGCGAAGTTCGTGATAAAGTATCTGCAAGAGAATTGTGGCAGAGAATACTTGAAATGCGTATGATGACGGGTGAACCATATCTACATTTTATAGATACAAGTAATCGTGCAATGCCAGAATTTCAAAAGAAAAAAGGTTTATCGATCAAACAATCAAATCTTTGTTCTGAAATTATTTTACCAACAGATAAGGAACGCACAGCAGTGTGTTGTTTATCTTCACTGAATTTGGAGTATTATGATGAATGGAAAAATGATAAACTTTTTTTACGGGACACGGCTGAGATGCTGGATAATGTACTTCAGTACTTTATTGACAATGCTCCTGATCACATTAGCCGAGCCAGGTACTCTGCTATCCAAGAGCGCAGCATTGGTGTGGGGGCTCTTGGTTTTCACGCTTATCTACAGAGAAATGGCATACCGTTTGAGTCGGCGTTGGCAACATCTTCAAACAATAAAATATTTAAACACATACGAGAAGGATTAAATGAAGCGAATTTACAATTGGGTGCTGAACGCGGTGAAGCGCCAGATGCTAGAGGGACCGGTCTACGTTTCAGTCATCTTATGGCCATTGCTCCTAACGCTAGTAGCTCTATTATCATGGGTAATACTAGCCCTTCTGTTGAGCCTTATCGTGCCAATGCCTATAGACAAGATACTCTTTCTGGAGCTTACTTAAATAAAAATAAGTATTTGGATAAAATCATCAAGGAGAAATGTGATGCAGACAGCAAATTGGATTATCAAGAAATCTGGTCAAGTATCATTGCAAACGACGGTTCCGTCCAACACTTGGATTTCTTGGATGACTGGACCAAAGATGTCTACAAAACTAGTATGGAAATCGACCAGAGATGGATCGTGGACCACGCAGCTAACAGACAAAATTACATTGACCAGGCGCAATCCATTAACCTCTTTTTTAGACCTGATGTAAACGTAAAGTATCTACATGCCGTACATTTTCAAGCTTGGAAACAAGGTCTTAAGACGCTTTACTATTGCCGCTCAGAAAAATTGGCGAAGGCGGATAAAGTATCGAAAAGAATCGAAAGAAAAGTAATTGAAGAAATTGATTTGAAAGCTCTAGCGACCGAAGAAGTTTGTTTAGCTTGCGAAGGATGATTGATATAAAGTGCCAACAATTGGTTTATTTGTGCAGCACCCGAAATGTTCGGTTCAATCGTGCAATGGTATAATCAAAGCACTAGGACCGAACTATACATATAAAATATTTACTAAACATGAAAACGAAGATGATTTTTTTGATGACGTTGACCTGGTTATATTTCCTGGTGGCATCGGTGATAGTGATTCTTGGGATATCTATTTTCAGTCTCATCGATCCAAGTTACGGAAATATATTGAAAATGGTGGACGATATTTGGGAATATGCATGGGTGCCTATTGGGCTGATAACAATTATTTTAGGTTCACAGATATCAAAACTGAGCAGTATATCAAACGACCAAATACTTGCACCAAAAGATACTACAGCAAAGCAGTGGAGTGTAGTTGGAACGGCACAACAGATAAATTCTTCTTTTACGATGGACCTGCATTTATCGGAGATGAGAGACAATTTGAAGTAATTGCAAGATATAGTAATGGCGATCCTGCTGCAATTATACAAGACAAAATAGGATTAATTGGTGTACATCTCGAAGCAGAAGAATATTGGTATGATAAACCTTATTTACATAAACATTGGAATCAAGGTAGACACCATAAATTATTAAAAGAATTTGTTGACAAACTAATAAGAAAATAAAAGGTTAAAAATGAGTAAAAATAAAGACTATACAAATTTTGAGATACAAAAAGAAATATTATTGGACTATTTACAAGTAATGATTGCAATTGAAGATTGGCATGGAGTATCTGATCTTGCAAATGATTTAAGAGAATTGGAAGCAAAACAAGATTCGAAGTATAAGAGTAAATAAGGAGATATTATGGCTAAGCAAACAGGTCTAACTAAACACAAATCAGTACACAAAAGAACTAAACAAGGTGGTCAAAAGAAAACTGCATCAATGAATAAGAGTGAGAAATCATCATATAAAAAATATAGAGGTCAAGGTCGATGAAAAAAGTTTTAAGATTTACAGCATCATGGTGTGGTCCATGCAAAATGCTAGCAAAAACATTAGAAGAAGTTGAAACTAATATACCAATTGAAGTGATTGATATTGATGTGAATCCTGAAATCGCAACAGAATTTGGTATTCGCAGTGTACCTACTTTAGTATTGATGGAAGATAATATGGCATCAAAAAGACTCATAGGAAATAAAACAAAACAAGAATTAGAGGCATTCATCAATGATTAAAAAGCACGATACAAAACTAACAGACGAAAGAACCGCATTTAAACCATTCGCATATCCTTGGGCGTATAACGCATGGTTGCAGCACGAACAAGCTCATTGGCTTCATTCGGAAGTTCCAATGATCGAAGATGTAAAAGATTGGAAAAATAAATTAACAACAGAACAGAAACAGTTTCTCACACACATTTTTAGATTCTTCACACAAGGTGATATCGATGTTGCTGGTGGGTATGTAAAGAACTATTTACCATATTTTCCACAACCAGAAGTTCGTATGATGTTATTAGGTTTCGCAGCTCGTGAAGCATTACATATTGCAGCATACTCACACTTGATTGAAACATTAGGATTGCCTGATACAATGTACAATCAGTTCTTAGAATATCAGGCAATGAGAGATAAACATGATTACGTACTTAATCTTAGCTCACAGAATGGTGATGCTGCTTCTACTGCTACTCACATTGCAGTATTCAGTGCTTTCACCGAAGGGATGCAACTATTCAGTTCCTTTATCATGTTACTTAACTTCCCACGCAATGGTACGATGAAAGGTATGGGACAAATCGTTACTTGGTCTATTGTTGATGAGACAATGCACGCTGAGAATATGATTAAATTGTTCCGTACATATGTAGAAGAAAACAAAGAAATCTGGAACGATGATTTAAAATCTAGGATATATACTATTGCAGAGAGAATGGTAGAACTAGAAGATAAATTTATTGACCTAGCTTTCGAGATGGGTCCAATGGAGAACCTAGATGCTGAAGATGTTAAGCGCTATATTCGCTATATTGCTGACCGCAGGCTTATTTCTCTTGGTCTTAAAGGGATTTTCAAAGTAAAGAAAAATCCATTACCATGGGTCGAAGAAATGATTAATGCTCCTATTCATGGCAATTTCTTTGAGAATCGTGTTACTGATTATGCTAAAGGTGCATTGTCTGGACAATGGGAAGAAGTTTGGGGTAAAGCTGCATAAAGTAATATGACAATCCGATGACGGTTCTGTTACAGTTCCGTTTAAGGATCATGATTTCATAGATAAGTGTGATATTGTGCATTTGCACAATTCTTATAGGAGAAATCATGAGAAATTTACTTTTATCTTTATTACTATTCACAGGAGTCGCATCAGCAGCAGAATTTACTGGAGCCGGTGCGACTTTTCCATTTCCAATCTATGCAAAGTGGGCTGAAGCATACAAAGCACAAACTGGCATTGGTCTAAACTATCAATCAATTGGTTCAGGTGGTGGTATTCGTCAAATCAAAGCCAAGACAGTTGACTTTGGTGCAAGTGATATGCCACTTAAGAAAGAAGAATTAGACAAAGAAGGTCTTGTTCAGTTCCCAGCCATCATTGGTGGTGTTGTACCAGTTTACAATCTTGACGGTATCGATGCAGGTAAACTAAAGTTGACACCTGATGTAATTGCAAACATTCATTTAGGTAAAATCACCAAATGGAACGACAAAGCAATTGCAGAATTAAATCCTGGTGTAAATCTACCTGCAATGAACATCACAGTCGTTCATCGTGCAGATGGTTCAGGCACTACATTTATCTGGACAAACTTTTTGGGCAAAGCCAATGCAGATTTTCAAAAGACTGTAGGTGAAGGCACAGCAGTTAAATGGCCAGTAGGTGTAGGTGGTAAAGGTAACGAAGGTGTAGCAGCACAAGTACAAAGACTAAAAGGTGCATTTGGTTATGTTGAATATGCATACGCAAAGCGTAATAAAATTCCTTATGCAGCATTAAAGAATCGTGATGGTAATTTTGTGCTGCCTGATGATACTACATTCAAGGCAGCAGCCGCAAATGCAGACTGGGTAAATGCACCGGGCATGTATTTGTTACTCACATGGCAGACAGGTAAAGATGCATGGCCAGCAACAGGTGCAAGTTTCATTCTCATGCACAAGCAACAGGCAGACGCATTGACAGGTCGTGCAGTTCTCAAGTTCTTTGATTGGAGTTATAAGAACGGTGGTCAAATGTCAACAGAGTTGGAGTATGTTCACATGCCACAAGATGTAATTAAATTAGTTCAGGACAATTGGAAGAAAGACTTCCGTGGCCCAGACAACAACCCAATTTGGAAATAAGGATAAATGATGAAATTATTAAAGAAACTTTCTATTGTAGTTGCACTAGCAGCCGTAATTCCTGCATATGCTGATGAGTATAAAGAGACATTGAATATTCTAAGAGAGAAGAATGTAATCACTCAAAAAGAATATGAAGCAAAACTCAAAGCATATGAAGAAAGAGAAGAAAACAAAAAGTTCATTGAACAAAGAATTGACAAAGACGTTAGTGAATCTGTCAAATACAGACAAGCCAGAGCAAACGATGGTTCAGTCACAGAAAATGGAATCGGACTCAAATCAAAAGATGGTAACAACACCATCCAATTTACAGGTCGATTACATATGGACTATCGAAACTACACACCAAATTATGGTGTCGGTCAAACCACGGATTCGTATCAAAACTTAGCAGAGATGCGCCGTGGTAGATTTGGTATTCGTGGACAATTTGCAAAAGACTTCAAGTATGAATTTTCCGGTAATTTTGGTAATGATGTTGGTGCCGCTTCTTCAACAACCACAATGGATGTTGCATGGGTAAACTACGCAGCCAATCCAGAACTACAATATCAATTTGGTTTGTTTAAGATGCCATTCAGTCTTGAGCAACTGCAAAGTTCCAACAATCTTGATATGATGGATCGTAGTTTAGTTGGTCAAGTTGAAGGTGAATTTATTCCAGGTAAAGAAACTGGTTTTATGATTCATGGTGTACCAAAACCCGGTTTGACATACGCCATTGCAGCAAGTCGTGGTCGTGCTAACAAAGACGCCGTATCAGATGGATTTGATTACATCGGTCGTGTTACTACAAACATTGCTGAATTGCAAGGTAGCAAAGCATACACACTACACTTAGGTGCTGCATATAGTATAGGTGAGATTAAAGGTGGTGTTGCACCAGCAAGTGGTAGAACAGAGGCACGTTCACAAAATGCTTGGTTCACCGGTTCGGCACTGAGTGGTGTAACCGAAAGAACTCGTCAAGGTCTTGAAGCAGCATTTGCATATAATGCTTTGAAAGTACAAGCAGAACAATTTAATTTCATATATGATCCTACAACAGGAAACAATCAGGAAATTAAAGGCTATTATGTTCTTGCAGCATATAATCTGACTGGTGAATCATATAACTACAAAGATGGTGTGTTTGGTGCAATCAAGCCTGCTAATCCACTAGACAAAGGCGGCAAAGGTGCTGTGCAAGTCAATGTACGTATGAGTGAGTTTGATGCTAGTAACATTACAGTAGCCACAGGTAAATCAAATCGTGCTACTGCAATGACTTATGGTCTAACTTGGTTCGCTACAGACAACCTACGTTTTATGGTTAACTATGTTGACACCAAATTTGATGCACTTGTGGGTAGTTCAGGTAGTCGTGTAAACGGCGACAAGGCCATTATGTTCAGAAGCCAACTGAACTTCTAATTACATTTGTTTTATTAAAAGCCCCGTAAGGGGCTTTTTTTTCGTCTAAATAAACATCAAAGGAGACTTCTATGATCACAATGACTGAACTCGCATCACGTAAAACTTTAAACTCTTTGAACAAAAGAGGAAAAGGATTAGGTATTAAGGTTGGTGTTAGAACCACAGGTTGTAGTGGTTTAGCTTACACACTAGAATATGTTGATAGTGTATCGGATACAGATACTATATACGAATCTAATGGTGTTAAAATTTTTGTTGACCCAAAACATATTCCTTATCTGAATGGAATGGAAATAGATTGGAAAAGAAATGGACTCAATGAAGGTTTTGATTTTATAAATTCTTTAGAAAAAAATCGATGTGGTTGTGGTGAGAGTTTCAATATTTAAGGAGAAGTAATGAAAATAACAAAAATACTTTTAACGGGTCTATTGTCTTTCGCTTGTATAGGAAATGTTTATGCTGACAAAGCAGCAAAAGGCGTAACGTATGATGCACAGATTGTACGTGTAAATGATGGTGATACTGTAGTTATCGCAGCACCATTTTTACCTGCACCACTTAAACCAGAGTTAGCAGTTCGTATCTATGGTGTAGATACGCCAGAAAAAGGTTTTCGTGCTCAATGCCCACAAGAGGACGAGCGAGGAAAAATGGCAACAAAGTTTACAACAAGCGCTGTATCAAAGGCAGTTAAACGTCAGGTTATCTTATACGGCTGGGATAAATTTGGTGGTCGTGTCTTGGGTGACATCATTTTAGATGGCCAGAGTCTACGTTCTATGTTAATTCAAAACGGTTTTGCTCGAGAATATTTTGGCGAAGCTAAACAATCATGGTGTCAATAATGGCGTCGTTGAAACATACCTGTGGTGAATGTTCTTCAGAGTTTACGATACGCTATGACGAAAACAAATGTGAAGATGATCCTCATTATTGTCCTTTTTGTGGAGAATACTTAATTGAAACTGAGGACTTTGGTGATGATGACGAATGACCTGGTACTTTCATAATACTGGCGAAGAATTTACTGAAGATAATATAGACGGCCATTTTGGGTTTGTATATTGTATTACACATACTCAAACTGGTCGTAAATATATTGGTAAAAAGTTTTTCACCAAATCTAAAATAAAACAAGTCAAAGGTAAAAAGAAAAGAACCCGAGTATCATCCGATTGGATGACATACTGGGGTTCCAATTTATTATTACAAGAAGATGTTAAGATAAATGGTGAAGATCAATATGTAAGAGAGATACTTCACCTTTGTAAAACTAAATCTGAATGTTCTTATTGGGAAACGTGGGAGATATTCTCTCGACACGCACTATTGAATGAATCCTACTATAATCAATGGGTTTCTTGCAAAATCACAAAAAAACACTTACTTAAGTAATTTTGTATTGTTATCAGGATTCATTGATAACATGTTGGAAAATATCTTTTGAGTTTCTTCATTAGATTTCACCATCTCATTTCTAAAACTTTCAACAGCTGCACCAGTTTGACGAGACATTCCTGAATTTTCAATCAACAACATAGGAATAAAAGTCATAGCACAGTTCCATTCTTCAACTTGTTTACCTGTATTGATATTATAACCTTCAACTTTAGTGAACCATGCACATTTAAATTGTACACATTCTTCTTTCAATATAGGACAAAAACTTCCCGGTTTTAATTGCATAATATACTCTCCTGTTTAAAATTTAAATAAACCATGTAATAATAGAATATCGTGTTCCTTTTGTTACTGGAATAATTTCATGGGGATACATGAAACTAGAGGGAAATAATAATGCTGATCCTCTTTTCAACTTGTATTTTAGTTCTCTATCAAAAAACGCAAATTCACCACCCTCATAATCATCATTTAACATAAAAGAACATGATACTGATCTCGGGTGTAATTTATAAGAATCAGTATGTTGACGATAAAACTGTCCGACATCATATCTCAATAACTGATACCCAGAATCTTGTTCGATATGACAATTTGGAAATAATTCATTATATTTTTTAATAGCTAAATGAGCACCTTGAAAAATCCTATCATCCAATTGTTGCCTAATTTTACTATTTTTTGCAATTATTTCGGGTACAGAAATTCCAATTTCATTGACATTTCTTACTTTCAAATCTATTTCGCCAATTCCTACAGTTGATGATGCCCATATACTGTCGTTTGCATATTCATTTAAAATATCATCACAAGTTTCATCAGAAAGTATGTTTTCTAATACGATAATATAATCATTTAAATTTTTTTTATAAACATTTTTTATAGGTTCTGGTTGTTCATCATCAATTATTTGTTTTGGTTTTTCTTTGGTTTTTATTTTATCAAAGTAAGCATATGATTTATCACCTCGACTTCTAACATAATGTAAAAAGACTTGAATATATTCCGTTCCAGTAAATTGTTTTCTCCAATGATCAGCATCACATCCTAAATACATCATGGCATCTCCAGGACGTAAATTCAATTCTACTTCTTCTCCTTTTGGAGTTTGAATATAAATTGGCCATTCTTTATCGCCATCTAGATGTATTGTTAAACTTATTTCACATGCATCCCTATCTCTATGGCGTTCGAGAACACTACCATCTTTATATACCCTAGCATATGAATACGTAGGTAAAACAGTTTCTCCTAAGATTTCACTGACAATTGGTGTTCGTTCACATAGTAATTCTAAAAAATCTATGAAATTATAATCTGTTAATGAATTGGGAGCTTGACTGTCTCCAACATTTTTATTTTCCAAACAATGATGTTTGAAATTGGAAGCAGTTACTTTAGCTCTTGATTCACTAATGAAGTTGGGAATATAGATGTAATTATTTTCTATCAATGAGGTATTCATAACAAATTTTACTTTTAGGTATTTTGAGAATTTTGAGAATTATAAAAATTAAGCCATACTTGATAACAATTTAATGCCCATTGTGGCAATTCAGTTATATTTAGGTTAGCATCATTTGATTTGAATTCGATCCAACCAGTTCCTTGACCATATTCCAATCCTTCTAAATGACTGTTATTGGGATCTGGCCAAACTGGATTATTCCATTGTAATGCATGAACATTTGTTGGTATACCACATGATGACAAGTCCAATTCGATAAAACCACCTTGATCTGTACCTACTGTTCCATCAATGGGTATAATAGTTAATTTATGTGTCTGTAACATATTATCTCCTTTTCTTTTTATTTATATATCAATTTAAAGTAGCAATAATAACATCAACATAACGAACAGCAATAGTAAAAACTGTTCCTGAAGCAGTAACGCTTATTGGATGCGAATGTCCTGTAGATGTAGCTGGATCTAGACTTGTTGTTGAATCCATGCGCCCACTCACAAAAAGTCCTGTTGGTGCAGTTGTGCCAGCAGCACGTTGAGTAACTGGACTACCTGACAAACTACCTTGTGGAGTAGGAGTTCCTGGACTTGGTATAGGATGATTATGTAATGGTATTTGAGAAATTGATAATGTTGTTGCAGCTGATGCTCCGGAAAAAGGAGAATTAGTAAATGTATATGCTGTTGGTGAAAATACTGTAGTAAAATCTACTGATCCACCAGAAGAAGTTGCTCCGTTAGTAACTCTTAATGTATGATTATTAAAATTTACTGTTTCTTTAGTCCAACCTGTTGGAGCCGAAGTTTGTCTAAAAATAGTTTTTGTGCCAGAAGTAAATATAGGCATAATTAATTCCTAGTTACAGAGATGATATCCACATATCTAACTCTAAGATCAATCCCACCACCTGAAATAGTTGGACTAGATAAAGTTGTAGAATCTGGATGAGTATGAGAACCACCACCACCTGGATTGTTATTACTTACAACTCCAGGATTTGCGGATGCCGCTAAAGTTGATCCGGAAGCAGCTTGAGTTCTTGTAACTGATGATGCAATAAAGGATACGTTGTGTCGATGTGCAGTAAATGTTGAGTTGTCTATAGTGGTTGCACCTATTGTAACAGCTGAAACTGAAGTTGCTGTACCCGCATAATTAGAAAATACTGTTGAAAACGCTGTGCCACCTAAATTATTGACAACACTCCCTGTAACTACCCTCAACATATAATCATTATCCGTGACATTCTTAGTCCATCCGGTAGGAGGAGTAGTCATTTTCATTATTGTGATATTTCCAGATCCGATAATAAGTGCCATTGATTAAGTCCTTGTTGCTAAAATTACATCAACATATCTAACTGCTAAATTTAATGAAGCATATGTACCCGAAATTGTAGATCCGACAAGAGGGTGAGCATGCGACGCGTTCGTTCCTGGGTGAGTATTGATTACTCCGGGATCAAATGATCCTACAAGACCAAAAAGAGTTTGAGGTCCTGCGGCAGTCGCAGGAGAAATAAACCTTCTACTAACAGCGGGGTTTGTATGGGTATGCAAAGGAATTTGAGCAGAAGTAAGTGTTGTGGCACCTAAAGTTCCACCATACGTTAAAGATCCAGATAAACTTCTAGATGTAAGTGCGGTAGTAAAATTTACCGAACCCCCAGATGATACTGATCCGGAAACGCCGCGCAAAGTATAATCGTCCGCAGAAGTATCTTTGGTCCATCCTGTTGGTGCAGTTGTTTGTACAAAAACCATTGTTGCACCTTGATAATTTGGATCTTCTGGATCACCACTGTTTATTATCGATGAGAGAACAAATGTGTTTAATGAATTTATTCTAGGCATAATTATCCAAACGTAGCTTCAGAACCAAAGACGGTCCATGCGCCACTTGTACGTATTAAAGTAAATGAATAGATTTCTTTTTTACTTGCTGAAGCAGTAGGTACGGTGTTATTAAACCAGTTGATTGTTTGAGCGGCACCATCTATTTGTACAGCACTAGGATAATATGCAGTACCACCTTGTATAACAATTATAGAAACAACAATTGTTCTGTCTGCTGTTGTTGGTACATTTGTAAAGTTTGCTGTCCAGTTTGCTGAAGGACTTGTATGATAAAAAGTTGTACCATTCTGTAAATTATGTGTAACAGTACCAGTTGCACCAGTTAATGTAGAGAGAACTTCTGTTGTTTCTGCTAAAGTAGTTACACCAGTAACAGACAAATCACCAGAAATTGTACCACCGCTGGTAGCTAATCGAGTATTCGCAGAAGCGAAAGCACCATTAGCATAACTTGATGCGGCAGTAACATTTGTTGAAGATGTGTTCGCAGTACCAAACGCCGAATTTGCGTATGATCCTGAAGTTACTGCTCTTTGATCTGCGGTATTTGCAGCACCAAATGCAGCATTAGCATAAGAACCACTTGTTACTGCTCTTTGGTCAGCCGTTGCAGCATTAGTGGTAGATGTATTGGCTGCACCATAGGCACTATTAGCATAACTTGATGCTGAACCGGCATTAGTAGTAGCAGTGTTTGCTTGACCGTATGCAGAGTTAGCATATGAACCTGATGTTACAGCTTTTTGGTCAGCTGTTGCAGCATTAGTAGTAGCAGTGTTTGTTTGAGTATATGCAGCATTAGCATATACACCAGAACTTACTGCTTTCTGATCAGCTGTTGCAGCATTGGTAGTTGCTGTATTTGCTTGGCCATAAGCAGAGTTAGCATAACTACCAGATGTTACAGCACGTTGGTCTGAAGTATTAGCAACTCCAAACGCAGCATTAGCATATGTACCACTTGTTACTGCTCTTTGGTCAGCCGTTGCAGCATTGGTGATAGCAGTGTTTGCTTGACCGTATGCAGAGTTAGCATATGAACCTGATGTTACAGCTTTTTGGTCAGCTGTTGCAGCATTAGTAGTTGCTGTGTTGGCTTGTCCGTATGCAGCATTAGCATATACACCAGAACTTACTGCTTTCTGATCAGCTGTTGCAGCATTGGTAGTTGCTGTATTTGCTTGGCCATAAGCAGAGTTAGCATAACTACCAGATGTTACAGCACGTTGGTCAGCAGTTGCAGCATTAGTGTTTGCAGTATTGGCTTGGTCATAAGCAGAGTTAGCATAATTAGATGCAGATGCGGTATTAGCCAATGCAGTATTCGCAACACCAAATGCTGAATTAGCATAACTGGACGCAGAATTAGCAGTATCTCTAGCATATTGATCTGAACCGCTAGTTCCTGTATTAGCAGCTGCAAAAGCAGCATTTGCATAAACACCAGCAGAAATAGAATTAACATTGGCTGTATTAGCGACACTGTAAGCTGAATTGGCATAAGAACTGGCACTTACGGCCGTTTGATTGGCGGTATTAGCTGTATTATATAATTCTTTAATTACATTCGCAGAAGTTAGATTTGCGAATGTAAGATTGCCTGAGCCGTCAGTTCTAATATAATCATCATTTAAACCACCAGTAATGTGTACATTTCCAATTGGTCCCAACAGAACACTTTTTGCAATACTGGTATCTAAGTTTGCACGTATATTAACTGTGTTACTCGAAGCAATGACACGAATTTGTTCATTTTCATTATTCATGCCGCCAGTAGCAATCACAACATCATTTTCAATTAATGTGCCAATTATTAAACTACCGCCGCCCGTTGTTGTATTTCCTGATACATACAGGTAACCATCATTTGGTCCAACTAAAGTATAATCTGGATCATTATGTGTGCTTGAGCCGATACCCATATCAATATAAGTATCGTTTTCTGTACCATTGTCAGCAGTTGCAACATAATCTGAAGATGCATTACTTCCAAAGTTAATGTTTTGAATGTTTATTTGCGAGTAACTATCTTCGTTTGTCGATGCTTGAAAAACTGTGTGTGGCTGATAATCATATCCAACAGGAATACCGGCATATAATGCGTTATGCCCATTCGCTTCACCAAAAAATTGGCCACTATTACCTGTAACTTGTAAAGATGTAACATTTCCTACAAAACTAACATTACCCAAAACAGTAAGGTCATTTTGAACTGTTACATTACCAGTTATTGTACCACCAGATGAATTAAATTTAGTGTTAGCTAATGTATACGCAGAGTTGGCATAAGAGCCAGAAGTTACAGCTCTTTGATCAGCGGTGTTAGCACCAGCAAAAGCGGCATTAGCATATGTGCCAGCACTTACTGATTTCTGGTCTGCGGTATTAGCCGAAGCAAATCCAGAATTGGCATAACTGGATGCTGAGTTAGCCACATCAAAAGAACTGTTAGCATATACACCAGATGTTACAGCTTTTTGATCAGCAGTGTTAGCACCAGCAAAAGCGGCATTAGCATAAACACTAGCACTAACAATATTTGCGTCTAATATAGGTATAGAACTTAGGATGGAGTTTATATTAAGATTAGCAATATTCGCAACACCAAATGCTGAGTTAGCATAAGAACCACTTGTTACTGCTCTTTGGTCTGCTGTTGCAGCATTGGTAGTAGCAGTATTTGCCTGATCATAAGCACTATTAGTATTAACCAATGTAGTATTAGCAACACCAAATGCTGAGTTAGCATAACTAGAAGCAGATACAGTATTAGATAATGCGGTATTAGCAACATCGTAAGCTGAATTGGCATAACTGCCACTAATTATAGCTTTTTGATCAGCTGTTGCAGCATTAGTAGTTGCTGTGTTAGCTTGGCCATATGCTGAATTGGCATAACTGGAGGCCGAATTAGCAGCATTTCTTACCCACGTATCAGTGGCATTATTGGCAGTTTCAAATGCAGCATTAGCATATACACCAGAACTAATGGCTTTTTGATCAGCAGTAGCAGCATTGGTGTTGGCGGTGTTTGCTTGTAAATATGCTGAGTTAGCATAAGAGCCACTTGTTATTGCTCTTTGGTCAGATGTAATCGCATTGGTGTTGGCAATGTTTGCTTGTAAATATGCTGAATTAGCATAGTCACCAGAAGTAACAGCTCTTTGATCAACAACTGCAATATTCGTATTTGCTGTGTTTGCTTGTAAATATGCTGAATTAGCATACGAACTCGCCATAGTAGCTTTACTATCAGAAGTATTGGCTGTAGAGAAAGAACTGTTAGCATAGTCACCAGAAGTAACAGCTCTTTGATCTGCTGTTGCAGCATTGGTAGTTGCTGTATTAGCTTGACTGTATCCACTATTGGCATAACTACTTGCACTATTTGATGCATCTCTTGCCCAACTATCTGTAATTCCACTGTTTGCAACAGCAAATGCAGCATTAGCATATACACCAGCAGAAATAGAATTAATATTTGCTGTATTAGCCACAGAAAATCCAGAATTAGCATAATCACCAGAAGTTACTGCCTTTTGATCTGCCGTATTCGCAACAACAAAAGCACTATTTGCATATGAACTAGCTGCGTTAGCTGTATTTCTAGCTAAAGTGTCTGATGATCCTGTATTTGCTGCAGCATAAGCAGCATTAGCATATACACCAGCAGAAATAGAGTTATTGTTTGCTGTATTGGCTAGACTATAAGCACTATTTGCATATGAACCGGATGTTAATGCTTTTTGGTCTGCTGTGGAGGCATCTGTTAATGCTGTATTTGATATACCAAATGCTGAGTTTGCGTAATCACCACTTGTTACTGCTTTCTGATCAGCTGTTGCAGCATTTGTTGTTGCAGTATTTGCTTGACTGTAAGCAGCATTGGCATATGAACTGCCAGAGTTAGCTGTACCAAATGCTGAATTCGTATGATCTACAGGATCATATCCTCTAACTCTAATTGTATCGGTTACTATATTGGCCGTAAGATTTGCAATACTGAAACTTGAGTTAGCGATATCGATAACATTATTTGGTGAAGATGTATCGAAACTGGGATCTTCGTAGTTATAAAACAAATAATATTTACCATCTGTAGCATCTCGGAAAAGACCAGTATGTTTTCTGGTGACACCAGCATCTGGACTATAGTGACCAAAGAAACCCATATCTAAAGTATCAGAAGTTTCATTATTTGCAGCTAGTTGAATTAATGGATCATCAATTTTAATATCCGAAACTGATATTGTTGTGGCGTTTCCAGATACTATCAAATTACCAGTGATATTTAAATCTCCAGATATTGTACCACCAGTCAAATTTAATTTACTATTTGCAGTACTGTAAGATGAATTTGCATAAGAACTGGCAGAGTTCGCTACACTAAAGGCTGAATTGGAATAACTTGAAATAGATAATGTATTGCTTGATGCGGAATTTGCTACACCAAAAGAAGTATTAGCATAGTCACCAGAAGTTACTGCTCTTTGATCCGCTGTAGCTGCATTGGTCGTTGCAGTATTTGCTTCATTATAAGCACTATTAGCGTAAGAACTAGCACTACTGGAATTGTCAATAGAAGTATTAGCTTGTGCATAAGCTGAATTAGCATACGATCCACTAGTTACTGATTTTTGATCAACAGTATTAGCCGCAGCAAATGCAGAATTAGCATAAACACCAGCACTATTCGCTGTATTTCTAGCTAAAGTATCTGGTGATCCTGTGTTGGCTGCAGCGTAAGCGGCATTAGCATATACACCAGAACTATTCGCAGTATTTCTAGCATATGCATCTATTGGATCTGTTACAGCTGTATTCGCCGCAGCAAATGCAGAATTAGCATATGACGCCGCAGAGTTAGCCGCAGCAAAAGCAGAAGATATGTTTGCTGCAATCGATGGACTTAAATCAGATTGTTGAATCGTTCCTGGTTGAATTAGACCATCTGTTAGTTGTGTTAATGGCATATCTTTTTCTTTTTATTTTGTTAAAAATGTTGATGTAGGTGGTGTAAAGTTAGAAGTATATCGTGCGTAACCCTTGGTAATGCGGAAGTCATCAATATAGCCATTAAAGTAGTAGTTATCGATGTCCACATAATATCTTCCTAAAGCCATCACCTTTAGTGTTGTTGCTTGCGATGTCGTAGCAGGAGTGCCTTCGCTTGTTCCGTTCAAATAAAGTTTTAATTGCGTACCATCGTGTACCACAGCAAAGTGATACCAAGTGTTTGCACTTATCGTTGTTGATGATGAAATAGTCACCAATGCACTTCCAGAGGTGGCTATCTCAACATTTATTTTCAACGGACTCCCAAACAATGTGATAGCAATAGCATAGGCTGATATGCCGCTGTTTCGCGTTGTATAGATGCCGTAAATTTGCCCAGCAGTTGCAGCCGATGGGTATATCCAGCCTTCTATTGTGAACTTTTCGTTAGATGCAAAAGGCACTAACTCGCTTGACGGAAACTTTAGGTAATCCCCCGTACCATCGAAGTACATCGAGCTACCACCAAACTTACTCTGCGTCGTGCTGATCCGCGCGTTGCCTACTGTCTCTAGTACGTTCTTGGCGGCCGAGTCTACGACACCTGCGTTGGTGAAGTTGAGGAACAGGCTGGTCGCGGACGCAGCGAAAGAAGTGTTGACGTTTGATGTGCTCGGATAGGCCGAAGCGGAATCTGCGCCAGATGCCGATAGCGGCCTTGTCGGTGGAGTAAATGCACCCGTATAAACCGCAGTGCCTTTAACAAATCTTGCATTAGAAATAAAACCAGGGAAGAACCAAGTATCACCTCGATTGCAACCAATGTTTACACCACCTACTCCAGTCGAGCCCCAACTTCCGTAATTGGCAGTTGCGTAACGTGTTCCATTAATAAAAATTGATATGTTGCCGCTAACATCTCTTACGAACACTACGTGGTGCCATGCTCCTATTATCCAAGTAAAGGTTGCAGTTAAAATTGTACTGCCCGAACTTGTAGCCTGCCACACTACATTTGAACTAGATAATACAAACCTAAAGGGTTGACATTCGCTGATGTCAAAAATACAGTTAGTAGTCAATGCTGAGGTAGGATATATCCAACATTCGTAGGTAAAGGTGGTTATAGAACTAAATCCTTCTCCTGTACTTGGTACTCTTAAAAAATCTCCAGTACCATCAAAGAACCCACTACCACCTACAGTAGCCGCGCTGTATGCAGCAGTAGGAGCGAATGGGCTGAAGGCTTGGACGCTAACATCACCGTGGCGTGTGATAGCAAAACCGTTGGTGCTGTTGTCGATAAAACGATTCGACTGACATGTTAGTAACGAAGTGTTCGTAATTGCTGTTAGCGGTGCGGTTGGTACAGTCAACGTAGTGAGTGTCGGATCATAGGGCGTTGAACCTTTTATAACCCTTGCATTAGAAATATATCCAGTAAACGGGTCTGTTCCACTAGCATATGCCCCGACTCTTACATCTGTAGTAGCGGAGTAATTATTACTATGGCTTGATAAAGTTGCCGACCTACTACCATTTACAAATAAAGAAAGTGTTGTACCAGACCTGCATACTGCAACATGGTTCCATTGGTTAATGGCAGGGGCAGATGGGTTCAGCCAAATCGTATTCCATCCCTGCCAACGAATTAACCCTGTACCAGTAATCATCAACGCCCATTGAGCATCGCTGTTGCTCTCAAGATTGGCAACTAAATAACCGCCGGTAGCAGTACTCGATGTCTTATAAAACCAGCACTCTACACAGAAGTCACCAGCGCCAAAAGACGTAGAGCTGCCTGAAGCAGTCTGTAAGTAATCGCCAGTTCCATCAAAGAAGTTACTCCACCCAGTCTGGCTAAACGGCGAGAACGTACCCTGCGTCGTGTTGCCGTTACGAGTAATGGTGAAGTTATTAGTGCTGGAATCTTGGAACACGTTGTTGTTAGCATTGTTTGTGCCATTACCCGATAACAACAATGTAGTTAGGTTGAAGTATGGGTCAGGAATTTGTACTGTTATATTAAATGATCTTGCAGTTTCTTGGTTTTGTGCATCAATCGCATCAACACTAAAACTATAAGTCGTTTCTGTACCTACACTCACTGTGCCATAAAAATATCCATTTGATGCTAAGAATGTACCTGAAGGCAAAGAACTACCAGAAGAAACTGCATATGTAATTGTACCATCGCCTGCTGCACCTGAAGCCACTAAATTAATTGCAAATGCGGTCCCTGAGTCTTGAGTTGTTAATGGTGATGTTGTAGTCCATGAAGGTGTACCATTTGCATTAAGTGATCGTAAATAGATAGAACCCGATCCATCTGTATTGACCACATAAACATCTAATAATCCACTACTTAATGCTGGTACTGTAACATTTAATCGTGAAGAACTTACAAATGCTGTTGATGTTGCTGCTGTACCTTGAATGTAAACTACAGCACCACTTTGAAATCCTGTACCATTGATAATCATGAATCCGCCAGCTGTATCGATGGCAGTATCATCTTTTACGACAAACGTAGAATTCGCAATTTGAATTGAAGAAATATTTACTGTTGCACCGCCACCACCACTACCTGTAATAATATTTACGGGTGTCGCTGCTGCAGCTGTAACACCTCTATTGACTAGTGTTTGCGAACCCGTTCTACGAATTGCCATTAGGTCAACTCCGTACCAAATAGATTGAAACTTAAACTGGTATTATTTGCATACACAGTGATTACATCGGTATTACCTAATGTCATACCCATCGTTAAATGAATCGAATCATTTCCTGGTACGGCAGTATCATATGCTATGTAATGTTTGTTTGCAATGGTTTCACCGGCAGGACGTATAGCAATTCTAAATGTACCACCAGTTGATGAACGATTACATACTGAGATTGATGATGCTACTGCTTGAGTAGATGCAGGTACAGTATATAATGTCGTATCAGTTGTGGCTGATGGTGCTGATTGTCCTAAAACTTTATATGTTGTTGGCATTTTTACATTCCCGAAAGTACGAATGGATGAAATTGTGCTGCTGTATTTGCTGTAGCCATTGCGTAATTAATGTTCGCAGTAACTTCAGTATTTAAGTCTACTGTTTTAATTGTACCTGGTTTAATAAGACCAGTTGATAGTTTTGTAATCGTCATATGTTTAGAAAGTAATTGAACCTGAACCTGTGAATGTGTAAATCGTATCTGAACCTAATGTTGTAACTGTTATTTTTAAATTAAGCCCATGTGCCAATAGAAATATTTGAACCTGAACTTCCGAGTTTGGTTAATTTGCAATAACTTCCTATTGAAGTTGTATAAGCACCACCAGGTGCTGCACTTAATAAATATAGTGGAATAAAAGTTCCTCCTGAATTTATACTAAAACTTCCACGAATTTGAATTACAATAAATCCCGCAGCACTAGTTAAACCACTTAAAATTGCTGTTTGAGTGTTAACAGAAATGAATGATTGAATACTATCTGTAGTTATACCTTGAGTAAAACTGGCAGTATTATATTTAATTATACTTGAATAGTTTATATTATTAAAAGTTGATGTTCCACCAAATCCAATTAAAAAGTTATGTGATGTTACACCGGCTGATTTAGAAAATGCGTAAAGGGCTTCAATTTCATATTGAGTATTTGATTCTACTGTAGCAGAAGCTCCAAAAACACTTTGATTTCCGGTAGCATTTGAACCAACTACAGGTGAATTTAATCGATATAATAAGAAATCTGTTTTATTAACACATGAAGTTAATCTACCTTGAGCATCAACTGTTAATGACGGAGATAAACCCGATGTATTACCATAAGAACCTGGTGTAACTTCGGTATTTGCTAAATTAAATGATTTTACTCTTGTATTGGCCATGAATACCTCTTGATTGATACACTATTTAGTCAAACTCACAATTACCCTATTTTATATTGCAGCACAACATAAAATTGGATATATACTTGTATAGGAGTTTTTATGAGTTATCTACAAAAAATAATCAATTTTCTAGCACCGGATCATAAATCGGAGATAGAACTATTTATTGAGTCAAAAAATCCAAAGTCTACCGCTGATGTAGAACATTGGATTCAATATTATTCAAATTACAGGAGAAACTAATATGTTTTATACATTCCCAACAGTACCAACTTTCAATGAAGTCGCAGAGCGTCAAAAAGATTTTATGAAAGCTTTCGTTGATTTGAAAGTTGATGGCTACAAAGCTTATATCAAAGCTTTCGACAATGCTACATATTCCTTTTTTACTACATATACCAAAGAGTCTGAAAAATTTGTAGTAGGATTAGGGAACTATGCAAAAGAAGCCATTGACTTTGAGCCAGGTAAGGTACAATCAAATAAAAAGTGATTTAAAATTTTGGTCACCAGTAGAACGAAATGGGTGGTACATTAAATTCTCCTTTTTAAAGGATGAACAAGTACTACTCATTTTTGTTTCTGCTTACACATGCCAAACTATCATTCGTTATTTCGATAACGAAAATGAAGCAGTTAAGTATATAAACTTTCTTTGCGAAAAAAATCCTAGTATATTATTACAAGGCAACGAGAACCCAGCATAGTCTGGGTATTTTTATGGCAAAAGAAAAATCTTGTCCTCGCTGCGGCACCACCCACACAAAACGTGGTCCATATTGCTCAAGGTCTTGCGGCAATGTTCGTGAGCATACCGAAGAAGATAAAAAAGTTCGCCGCAAAAAACTTATTGAATATCACCAAACACCTGAAGGTATTGCTACCCAAGAAAAATCTCGCCGCATGGTCACGGCAATGAACAAAGGTGAAGATTGGAGAGAAATTTCGGTAGATGATTTTGCTGTTGACATTCCTGACGTAACCGATTATAATCTAGATTACGATTCATCATGGGCTCGGGCAGAAAAGTGGTGAGCTTGACAAATACCTTTTTCCGTGTTACAATGACGTATGATTATCAATGGAAAAATACCGAAAACGCATCTCTTGGCAATTAACCATTTTGCCGAGTTACTATTCACGCCTGCAAGAATCTATCAATTAGAAATTACGGTAAAATATAAAAATTTAGACGTTTTCGGTCTAGTCTATATAGATAATTACAACCTTAAAGGCAAACCAGATTCTTTTATCATTGAAATAGATCGTTGTTTGAGTACAGATGATAAACTAAAAACCTTGGCACATGAAATGGTTCACGTAAAACAATATTCGTTAGGATATTTAAATGAATCGATGACAAGATGGCGAGGCAAAAAAGTTTCTCAAAATATCACCTACGAAAACAAACCTTGGGAAATTGAAGCAGAACTCTACGGTTTAAACCTTTATGAATCTTTTGTAGCAAATTACCAATGAAAGATTTACTTAAATTTCTACCACAAATACTCTCGGCCTTGCCAGAGTTATCAAAGTATATTAAAATAATTCCTATACTGCTTGTATTAGCAGGCATTGGTTATGGTGCATACTATTATTTTTCGAATTACAAAGATCCCTATAAATGCGTAAACAATCAAGTATTTGAACAAATACGTGTTGATTCAAATGTTTATGTTTTTAAAGGCGAAGTCTGTATTGACGGTGAAAGGGTAAATAGTGAGTATAAAGAATGAATCGTCATGTAATATTTGTGGTGAGAAAAAATTTCAACAAAAAATGTGTGAAAATTGTGGAAGCGAGTCTAGGCATAGATTGCTTTATTCCACATTAGAAAAGTATGGATATTTAAACAAAAAAACCACATTCGAAAATATAAGAGTTTTACATATTTCTCCTGATCCAGGAATAGTAAATAATTTATTTT
>Ga0209990_10001159_pt1 | contig 23271 bp, 21 predicted proteins | sample NOAtaG_6_FD_187304 | JGI IMG/M metagenome (GOLD analysis project Ga0209990, IMG submission 187304) | Freshwater lake microbial communities from Lake Erie, under a cyanobacterial bloom - NOAA_Erie_Diel5S_2200h metaG (SPAdes) (version 2) | ecosystem: Environmental > Aquatic > Freshwater > Lake ...
GCACAAGCGTTTCCTCACCCTCGAGGAGTGTTTTATCCAATCGAGCAATGTGGGCATCAGCAAGTTTGTAATCAATGGTTACGGAGACCAACCGGGCGATTTCCTTGACCATGTCTACCGCCTGAAGCTCGACCAAAAACCGGCTTTCGATATACGCTCCAGCGGCCGTCCACAAATAAAGAATCCGAAGAAACCCGATTGGTACCGCACCACCTTGCCGTGGATGAGTGTGGGATATGAAACCGCACTCAGTCCCTTGCAAATCGCAACCGTTTACAACGCGGTCGCCAATAACGGCAAGATGGTCAAACCTTATCTGGTGAAGGAAATCCGCCGCGATGGCAAGGTGATCGAGCAAAGGGAAACCGAAGTGATGGTGGAGAAGATTTGCAATGAAACCACCCTCAAGGCTTTGCAGAAAATGATGCTCGGCGTGGTGGAACGCGGCACGGCCATGAACCTCCGCAACGAAAACTACAGCATCGCAGGCAAGACCGGCACCAACCAGTTGCTGGACAAAGGCGGATACCGGAAAGACAAACACAAGGCTTCGTTTGCAGGCTACTTCCCTGCCAACAATCCACAATATACCTGCGTGGTGGTCATTGTCGAACCGCGCAACGGAGTTTACTACGGAGGCGCAGTGGCAGGACCGGTTTTCAGGGAAATAGCCGACCGGGTGTACAGCACGAATTACCGCCTTCATCCCGGGCTGGAGCCCCCGATTTACGTCCAGACACCAGACGTAAAACCCGGTGATCGCGCCTTAACCCGCAAGGTGTTGAACGACCTTGGCATCAGCTCACATACACTGCCCGGCGCTGAAGCGATCTGGGTAAAACCGCGCGTAAAGGAGCATTCGGTTGAACTGGTTCCGGCGGAGCCACTCGGGAAGGGTTTGCCCGACACACGCGGCATGGGCCTGCGCGATGCCCTTTTCATCCTTGAAAACGCCGGATACAAAGTACAGGTAAGTGGCTTTGGCAGCGTTTGGCAACAACAACCTGAACCCGGCACGGCTTTGCGGCCCGGCGCCACGGTTCGCATTCTTATGAGCAGCGAAAGATGAAAACACTGGAGCAACTGATCATCGGAAGCAAGCCGGATGCGGTTCACGGGCCGGCACCTGCCGATCTGGAAATACTGGAACTCACGCTCGATTCGCGGCGTGCGGCTCCGGGCGTGCTGTTCGCCGCACTGAAAGGGCATCAAAACGACGGCCATGCTTTCATCGGACAGGCTGTAGCCGCAGGTTGCCGGGTAGTATTGTGTGAAACACTGCCGGAAACGCAGCACCCTGAATGCACATATCTGCTGAGCAAAAACTCTCGTCAAACGCTTGGAGCGCTGTGCCGTGTGTTTTTTAATGATCCTTCCGCCCAATTGCAATTGGTAGGAACCACCGGCACCAACGGGAAAACAACCGTCAGCACCTTGCTCTTCGACCTTTTCAGCGGGCTTGGTTACCGTTGCGGGCTTATCAGCACAGTGGAATACCGCATCGGCACGGAGGTTTTCCCCAGCACGCATACCACGCCCGATGTCGTATCGCTTACCGGCCTGCTCGCCCGCATGGTTGAAGCCGGTTGCCGGTATTGCTTCATGGAAGTGAGCTCGCATGCGGCCGACCAGGAACGCATTGCCGGGCTTCGCTTCGCCGGCGGCGTTTTTACCAATATCACGCACGATCACCTCGATTACCACGGCACTTTCGCCCATTACCTCCGCGCCAAGCAACGCTTCTTCGATCAGCTTCCCTCCGACGCCTTTGCCCTCACCAACCGCGACGACCGCAACGGGCAGATCATGCTGCAAAACAGCAAGGCATCCCGCTATACCTACGGATTGCATGGCTCGTCAGACTTCAGTGGCCGCATCATCGAGAGCGATTTCAGCGGCATGCTGATGGAGCTCGACGGCAAGGAAATCTGGTTCCGGCTTATTGGTGACTTCAACGCCAGCAATATCCTCGCTGTTTACGGCGCTGCCTTTCTGCTAACCGGAGGCACACAAGACGATCTCGCCATCCAGCTTTCCAAACTCGGCCGGGTAAACGGCCGTTTTGAAACCCTGCAAGGTCCCGACCGCATCACGGCCATCGTCGATTACGCGCATACACCCGATGCGCTCGAGAATGTGCTCAAGACCATCAACAAGATTCGCAGCCGCAACGAACAACTCATCACCGTTGTAGGCTGCGGCGGAAACCGCGACACAGCCAAGCGCCCGGAGATGGGGCGCATCGCAGCGCAGCTAAGCGACCGCGTGATCTTCACTTCAGACAATCCACGAGACGAAGACCCGGAGGCCATCATCGAGGCCATGAAAGCCGGTGTTGAACCGACCGATTACAAAAAAATACTCAGTGTGGTGAACCGCATGGAAGCGATTCGCACAGCGGTGAGCATGGCCGGGAAAGGCGATGTGATCCTGGTGGCCGGGAAAGGGCATGAAACCTATCAGGAAATCCGCGGCGTGAAACATCCCTTCGACGACCGCCAGGCAATAGAAACCCAATTCAAAACTGCGCGCTGATGCTCTACTGGCTCTTCTACCAATACCTGCACAAACTTGGCGTTCCCGGAACCGGGGTGTTTCAGTACATCTCGTTCCGCGCTTCGATGGCGGCTGTGCTTAGTCTCCTGCTCTGCCTTTTCCTGGGCAAACGCATCATCCGTTGGCTGCAGAAGCAGCAAATCGGTGAGACAATACGCGACCTCGGTCTGGAAGGCCAGATGCAGAAAAAAGGCACACCCACCATGGGCGGCATCATCATCCTGATTGCCATCATCGTTCCCACCCTCCTGTTCGCGAAGCTGAACAATCCCTATGTCATCCTCATGGTGCTCAGCACACTGTGGATGGGCGTGATTGGCATCATCGACGACTACATCAAGGTTTTCAAAAAAGACAAGGAAGGGCTGAAAAGCTGGTTCAAGGTATTGGGACAATTGGTGCTCGGAGCCATCATCGCTATCACCATCGATTACAACCACCATTCGCACAACCTTCCGCTTGAAACCAATATACCCTTCCTCAAGGAGCCATTTAACTACAGCAGTGTATTCGGTGAAGGCAATGCCTGGTGGATCTTCCTTCCCCTGATCATTTTCATCGTCGTGGCGGTTACCAATGCCGTTAACCTCACCGATGGCATTGACGGGCTGGCATCGGGCACGACGGCCATCGTGGGTGCCGGGCTTGGTATTCTCGCCTACGCTGCAGGCAATACGGTATTCAGCGATTACCTGCACATCATCTACGTACCCGACAGCGGTGAAGTGGTTGTTTTCCTCGGCGCGCTGATTGGCGCTTGCATTGGCTTTCTCTGGTACAACGGCTTCCCGGCCCAGGTTTTCATGGGAGATACGGGCAGTATGGCGTTGGGCGGCGCGGTGGCGGCTGTTGCCATCATCATCAAGATGGAGCTGCTCATACCCATACTCTGTGGCGTCTATTTCGCGGAAAGCCTCAGCGTGGTGCTGCAGGTGAGCTGGTTCAAATACACCAAACGCAAGTATGGCGAAGGGCGGCGCATTTTCCTCATGTCGCCTTTGCATCACCATTTCCAGAAGATGAATATCCCGGAGAGCAAGATCACGGTGCGCTTCTGGATCGTCACCCTCATCCTCGTCATCATCACCATCGCCTTACTCAAACTCCGCTGATCTGAAACAGAAACTTGTCATATTGGGTGCCGGTGAAAGCGGTTGTGGCGCTGCCTTATTGGGGCTGAAGCAAGGATACGAAGTCTTCCTGAGCGAAGGCGCTGTACTGAAAGAGCGCTACCGCAAGGAGCTGGATGGCTGGGGCGTGCCGTATGAAAGTGAAGGGCATGATCCGGCACGGATTCTCGCAGCCAATATCATTGTAAAGAGCCCCGGTATTCCCGACACGCATCCGGTGGTTGTGCGTGCCAGGGCCCAAGGCATTCCGGTGATTTCGGAAATCGAATTCGGCGGATGGCATACCGATGCTGTGAAAGTGATCATCTCAGGCACCAACGGCAAAACCACCACAACGGCGCTCACGCATGCTGTTCTGAAAACCGGCGGCCTGAATGTCGGTCTGGCCGGCAATATCGGTAACAGCTTCGCGCGGATGGTGGCCGAAGAACTACACGATTACTATGTGCTGGAAGTGAGCAGTTTCCAGCTCGACGGCATGTTCGATTTCCACGCGCATATCAGCGTGCTCACGAATATCACTCCCGACCATCTGGACCGGTACAATTACGATGTTGACCTATATGCAGCATCTAAGTTCAGGCTGGGCCGGAATCAAACATTGGCAGACTATTTTGTTTACTGCGCCGACGACCCGCTTACGCTGCAATACATGGAGCAGCAACGTATCGAAGCACGGCGTATTCCCATCAGCCTCGACCGGCAGCTCAGTATGGGCGCCTGGAGCGACGGCCAACAATTGCACTTCCAACTTGAAAACAACCCATTCGACATGAATATTCAGGAACTGGCCCTTCGCGGCCGACACAACGCTTACAACAGCATGGCCGCAGCGGTGGTCGGCGGACTGCTCGACATCCGCAAGGAGAAGATCCGCGATTGCCTCGCCAATTTCCAGAACCTCGAACACCGGCTTGAGTTTGTAGCCCGTGTGCGCGGCGTGGAATACATCAACGACAGCAAGGCTACCAATGTCAATTCTGCCTGGTATGCGCTCGAAAGCATGGACAAACCGGTTATCTGGATTGCAGGCGGGGTCGACAAAGGCAACGACTACAAAGACATCCGTCCCCTCGTAAACAGCAAGGTGCGGATCATCGTAGCCCTCGGAACGGATAACCGCAAAATTCATGAAGCCTTCCGCAAGGATGTAGACATGATTATCAATACCAGCAGCATGGAAGAAGCAGTGCATGTTGCTGCCGGACTTGCCCTGCCCGGTGAAACGGTACTTCTCTCACCCGCCTGCGCCAGTTTTGATCTTTTCAGCAACTACGAAGAACGCGGTCGCCTTTTCAAGGAAGCCGTGCGCAATCTTTAAACCATGAAACCCGGTATTTTCCGCGGAGATAAATATATCTGGCTGGTAGTGGGTGCCTTGTCTCTGCTTGGCATCCTGGCGGTGTATTCCGCTACCGGCACCCTTGCATTCAGCAAGCGCGGCGGCAATACCGAATTTTACTTCATCAGACACACAGGCTTCCTGTTGATAGGGTTGTTCTTCATGTACCTGTGTCACCTGGTGAACTATCGCTATTTCTCGCGCATCAGTCTCCTGATGCTCTGGATTTCGATCGGACTGTTGGTGGTCACCCTGGCCATCGGCAGTGAAATCAACGACGCCACCCGGGTATTGCCCATACCTGGTTTGGGCATCACGTTCCAGACTTCCGACATGGCCAAGCTGTTCCTGATCATGTACATCGCGCGTTATCTCGCGAAGAATCAGGACCAGATTGAATCGCCGACCGCCTTCTGGCGTATCACGGCCATCATTTCCATCGTTGTCTTGCTCATTGCACCTGAAAACCTCAGTACTGCGCTGGTATTGTTCAGCACCTGCATGTTGTTGCTGTTCATCGGCCGGATCCACATCAAGTACATCGCCATGGTTTTCGGTACCGGTGCCCTGGTATTGGGCCTGGCGGGATATGCCTTATTGCAGATCGACACGGATACCCTGGGCAACGCAGGCCGGATCCCAACCTGGAAAAAGCGGATAGAATCCTTCATCGGAAAAGAAAAAGACAGCTACCAAAGCATTCAGTCGAAAATCGCCATTTCAACCGGCGGCTTGACCGGTAAAGGGCCGGGCGGCAGCACACAACGCAATTACCTGCCGCATCCTTACAGCGACTTCATCTATTCCATCATTGTCGAAGAATACGGGTTGCTTGGAGGCCTTGTTGTGATTGTGCTCTTCCTTGTACTGCTCTACCGCTGCCTGCGGATTGTCGTCAACAGTCCGCGCGCTTACGGTGCCTTTCTCGCTATCGGGCTATGCCTGAGCCTGGTAATTCAAGCCTTTATCAACATGGGCGTGGCAGTAGGCATATTGCCGGTTACAGGGCTTACCATTCCGCTCGTGAGCATGGGCGGAACCAGTTTGTTGTTCACCAGTATCGCATTCGGTGTTATTCTCAGCGTGAGCCGCAGTCTTGAAGAAGAGCAGGATGCGGATCAAAAAACCAAAAGCCAGGGAGGGGCGGTAGCCAATGCCTAAATTCATGCTTTCGGGCGGTGGAACAGGTGGTCATATTTTCCCGGCGCTGGCGATAGCGGAAGAACTGCGCAACCGCTATCCCGGCTGCGAACTGCATTTCGTTGGGGCCCTCGGGCGCATGGAAATGGAGAAGATACCCGCAGCGGGTTATACCATTACCGGTTTGCCAATCCGTGGTTTACAGCGCAGTTTCAGTTTGCAGAACCTCCGCTTGCCTTTCGATCTGATCAGGAGTTTGCGCATGGCCTTCTCCTTGTTGCAATCGTTCAAACCCGACTGCGTTATCGGAACCGGCGGTTATGCCAGCGGTGCCCTGTTGTTTGCAGCGGCCTGGAAAGGCATACCAACACTCATCTGGGAAGGAAACGGTTACGCCGGCCTGACCAACCGCTGGCTGGGCAAGAAAGTCGATATCGTTTGCACAGGTTTCGAAGGAATGGAAGCATTCTTTCCCGCTGATAAAATCCGAAACACCGGCAATCCGGTCCGGAAGGATATCCTTTCCCTCCCAACGCGCAGCAATGGCTTGCGGCATTTCGGCCTCGAAGACCGGCTGGTTTGCCTGGTAATCGGCGGCAGCCTGGGAGCTGGCAGCTTTAACCGTGCCCTGAGTGAAGGCGTGGAAGCACTGTTGCAGGCAGGCATACAGGTAATCTGGCAAACAGGCAAACGCTTCAACACGGCGCCTTTCCAACACAAAAAAGGACTTTGGTGCGGCGCTTTTATACCTCAGATGCACCTTGCCTACGCTGCGGCCGATCTGATAGTATCGAGAGCAGGAGCATTGTCGGTTTCTGAAATCGCGGTGGCGGGCAAACCTGCCATACTCGTACCGAGTCCGAATGTCACAGCAGATCATCAGACGGCCAATGCCAGGAAGCTATCCGACGTCGGTGCAGCATTGTTGCTACCGGATGCACAAACGGATCAACTCATACTCACCATTCAGCGCGAAATGGCCAATGCGGAAGGCCTGCAGCGCATGCAAGAAAAGCTGCGCAGCCTGGCTAAGCCCGGAGCTGGTGCTGCCATCGCCAACGAAATAGCCCAACTCATCCACGCATGAACCTCAACGCCATACGCAACGTCTATTTTCTCGGCATCGGCGGAATCGGCATGAGTGCCATCGCCCGGTACTTTCATGCGCTGGGCTGCAAGGTGGAAGGATACGACAAGACACCAACGGCACTCACCAAGGCTTTACAGACTGAAGGCATCCACGTGCATTTTGAAGATGCGGTGGAGGCACTTCCTGCATTCATCCAGGAAGACCCACAGGCCACATTGCTGGTTTATACGCCGGCCATACCGGCAGACCATCCACAGCGCGTATGGCTGGAACAATCTCCACTGCAGCTATTCAAGCGCAGTGAAGTACTCGGACTGATCAGCAGGGACAGCTTTACCATTGCTGTGGCCGGTACGCATGGTAAGACAACGACCAGTACCATGATTGCGCATATTTTGCGCACTTGTGGCGTTAACTTCACTGCATTTCTGGGCGGCATTTCGGCCAATTACCAAACCAATTACCTGCGCTATGAAAACGGCAGGCAGGTTACAAAGAAACCCATCGTGGTTCTGGAGGCCGATGAATTCGACCGCAGCTTCCATCGGCTGACCCCTGATATTGCTGTCATCACAGCCATCGACCCGGACCACTTGGACATTTACGAAACGGAGGCTGCGTTCCGGGAAGCTTTCGACGTGTTCGCCGCCAAGACGCGAGCAAGCGGCCATGTCTACATCCAAAGCACATTGAAGGTTTTGACTCCTGCCACCGTCAAATTGCAGCGGTACAGCATCGATCCTCACGCACCCGGTGATTTCACAGGTGAAAATCTGCGCATAGAAGACGGGTACTTCCGCTTCGACATGAAACTTGGCGGACTGGCTGCTCAAACCATATTCACTTGTGGGCTTCCGGGCAGGCACAATGCAGAAAACGCTGTTGTTGCGGCTGCAGTCTGCATAGATGGGCTCGGCCTTGATGCACAAGCGGTGGCGCGCGGCATAGAAACATTCAACGGCGTAAAGCGCCGCTTTGAATATCTTGTGCGCAATGCAGAACAGGTGGTGATTGACGATTATGCGCACCATCCCACCGAGCTGGATGCGATTATAGGCAGTGTGCGCATGCTGTATCCGGACAGAGAAGTTTGGGGGATTTTTCAACCGCATTTGTTCACCCGCACCCGCGATTTCGCGACAGGGTTTGCGAGCAGTCTTGCAGCGGTGGATCGCCTCTTTTTGATGGAGATTTATCCGGCGCGCGAAAAACCATTGCCCGGCATTAACAGTCAATGGCTGCTTGAACAGGTGCAGCTGGTGCGGAAGGAATTGGCAGATGGCCAAGCCATTCTTGCTGCATTGAAAGAAGAAAAACCGGGGGTATTGCTCATTTTGGGTGCTGGCGATATCGACCGATTGTGCGGGCCCATTCAACAACTCTATGCACATGGCTGAAGCAGGAAGCAAGCGCAGAAAGCAGCAGTTGATGCTGGCGGCCGGACTGAGCATTTTGTTGCTCATCGGATGGTTGGTAGCCGGAAGGCAGGAAACGGTGCGCGGAATAAAAACAGTCCAGGTGCGCATTTTACCTGATACCGGCTTGTATTTCGTTACAAGGGAAGAAGTATTGGAAATGGTTGGTGGCGGACCGGAAGGCGTTGCAGGCAGGCGGGTGGCTTCTGTGCGACCTGAAATGCTGGAGACACAGCTGAAGGCTTTACCCTTTGTAAAGACCTGCGACGTATATGCCGATTTGAGCGGCAACCTGAAGATCACCCTGGAACAGAAACGTCCGCTGATGCGGATTATCAGCCGCAGCGGAGAAAGTTATTACCTGGCGGAAGGCGGCGAAAAATTGCCTTTCAGCAAGCAATTCACCGCCCATGTGCCGGTTGGGAACGGAAACATAGCTGAGAAGCTGGCAGATTCAACACACGCTAAGACTCCGGTCCTGCAATCGCTGGTTGAACTTGCTACTTTTATGGACAGGCAAGCTTTTTGGTCGGCCCAGATTGAACAAGTGTATGTAGATAATTATTCAGAGCTATTGTTGATACCGCGCGTAGGAAATCATAGCATTGTTCTGGGAAACACCGACCGGCTTCCGGAAAAAATGGAAAAACTGGGGCTTTTCTATACGAAGGCCTTGTCTAAACTGGGCTGGGACTTATACGAACGCATCGACCTCCGGTACGAACGGCAGGTAATCGGTGTCAAAAAATCAACTTTTAATAACGAGGCCGAAACAGGCGCAGAAACGGCCACTGCACAATAAACAAGACATTAACGGCAAATATGAGCAAGCAGAAAATCAAGAAAGACAAAATCATTGTAGGTCTCGACATCGGAACGACGAAGATATGCGCGATTGTAGGCCGCATGAACGAGAACGGCAAGATCGACGTACTCGGAATGGGCAAGGCCCCGAGCATGGGCGGAGTGTCGCGCGGCATGGTGTCGAATATTACAAAGACCGTAGAGGCGATCAGGCGTGCCGTCGCAGAGGCATCTCGGCAGAGCAATATTGAGATCAACCGTGTGTATGTAGGCATTGCCGGGCATCATATATCCAGCCGTCAACAGAACTATGCCAAAATCCGCAGTGGCAACAATGAGATAACGCAACTGGATCTGGATGATATGGAAGCCCAAATGCACAAAGTGTATATCGGCCACGAAACTGCCATTATGCACATCATGCCGCAGGAATACACGATTGACGGTGAAACGGGCATTAAAGATCCGATTGGCATGCACGGTATGAAACTGGAGTGCAGTTATCATATCATCACAGGCCAGACCACTGCGGCGAAGAATATCACCCAGGCCGTACAAAAAGCCGGGCTGGAAGTGGAGGATCTGATAGTGGAGCCTATCGCCTCGGCACGCGCCGTGCTCAGCGACGATGAAATGATGGCGGGTGTTGCGTTGGTAGATATAGGTGGCGGAACTTCGGATATTGCCATTTTCCACGACGGTATCATTCGGCATACTGCGGTTGTTCCGCTGGGCGGCGACATCATCACCACGGACATACAGGAAGCATTTGGGTTACTGAAAGAGCAGGCTGAGGCCCTGAAGACGCGCTTTGGCAGTGCCCTTTCGGAAGGAATACGCCACAATCAGATAGTTACGGTTTCGGGCCTTCCCGGCCGCAAGGCCAAGGAAATTTCACTCTTCAACCTTGCGCAGGTAATTCAGGCCCGGGTGCAGGAAATTTTCGATTTGGTATACGACCAGATCCGGCTGTCGGGCTACAAGAACCGCCTGAGCGCCGGGATAGTATTGACAGGGGGCGGAGCCAACCTGGCCAATATTGCCGAACTGATCGAATTCATCACTACCCTGGAAGTACACCAAGGGCTTCCGAACAAGCACCTCGCGAAGGGTATGGTAGACGAAGTGCGCAGTCCGATGTTCAGTACAGCCGTTGGATTGGTACTGAAAGGCTTCGATAAGGAAATGCGCGGGCAGGGCAGCGATCTGCCCGATAATAAGCCGGCCGAGAAAGAAGGCCGCAGCCGTTTTGGTTTCAGCGGACTGTTCGGCTCTCTCATCAACGGCATCATCAAAGACGACACTAAAGACTTCAACGATTAACCCCTAAACCATATGCTGAAGAATTTCGAACCAGACATCCCCCACATGAACTCCGCCATCATCAAGGTGATCGGCGTGGGCGGTGGTGGAAGCAATGCTGTCAACCATATGTTCCGTCAGGGAATTGAAGGGGTACAGTTTTACGTATGCAATACCGACGCGCAAGATTTGACGCGCAGTCCGGTACCGAATAAAATCCAGCTCGGGCTGAAACTTACCGAAGGCCTTGGAGCAGGTTCAGAGCCTGAAATGGGTCGCAAAGCAGCCGTGGAAAGCACCGAGAAGATCACCGACATCCTCCGTCACAATACCAAGATGGTATTCATCACGGCCGGAATGGGCGGTGGAACCGGAACAGGTGCAGCACCCGTGATAGCGAAAATTGCCAAAGAAATGGGCATTCTCACCATCGGGATTGTAACTGTTCCGTTTTCGTATGAAGGACCGGACAGGAGGCAGCAGGCGCAACAGGGCATCGAGGCATTGCGCCCACATGTAGATGCGCTGTTGACGATCATCAACGACCGGGTGTTGGAGATGTACGAAGAGATGCCTTTCTCGAAAGCATATTCCATGGCAGACAATGTATTGTGCACTGCAGCCAAGGGAATTGCGGAAATCATCACGCTGCCCGGTATTCTCAATGTGGACTTCAAGGATGTGGAGACTGCTATGCGCAACAGTGGCCGCGCCATTCTGGGTATGGGCAGCGGCAAAGGGAACGAACGCGCAATGGAGGCTGTTAAAATGGCATTGGATTCGCCACTGCTCGACAACATGCGCATCAGCGGAGCACGCCATTTGCTGGTGAATATCTCCTATGGCAAGAAGGAGCCCTTGATGCGGGAAAACGGTCAAATCAGTGAATATCTTCAAACCCAGGCAGGCAACAATGCCAAGTTAAAGCTTGGTGTTACGCCAGACGCGAACCTGGACGAGGAATTGATAGTTACCGTCATTGCAACCGGCTTCGGCGATATGGAACAGCCGATGGAAGCTGAAATGCCCGAGTTTCTGGAAATTGATCTTGGGCCAATCATGCCTGATCCCAATCCGGCGCCTGTTCCTGTAATGCAGCCTTTTAGCGGAAGGCCGGGCATGGGGAGCAACAATCCGTCTAATCCGGTTCACCATGCGCCTGTTACAGCGGGCAGCGATGACATCAATACTCCGGCTTACCTGAGGCAGGGAATCCAATTGATTCAAATTCCGGATAGCGAAAAAGAAGTTGTTTCGAGGTTGAACCTGGGAGAAGACAACAGCAGCACGGATGGCAAAACCAAATTGCGCGGAGGGAACTCATTCCTTCACGACAATGTCGATTAACGGCTGACATTGCAGCTTCATCACCTCTACACCAGGAATCCCGTGCGGCACCTACCGCTCGGGATTCTTCATGAATGCCTTGGACCGTCTTCGAGACAGTTGGATTCCTGGCTTACTCAGGTAATGAAAATTTCCGTGACCGATATATTCCGTTTACCTGCTACGCAAACCTTTCTGACAAACGGTTTTTAATTGCGCTTATCCCTGAAATCCGGCTTGGCAGCTAAACCGATTGTTGCTTTGCATACAGCATATGCCCATAGAATTTATCTTCAGCATCACATGAACCTTTGATACCTTTCAGTGCAAAACCCTGACGTTCCAAACCCCTGTTGAGCGTCGCTATTTCTGCAACAGCCGCTTCTTGTTCAGCGGCACCGGGTTGAAATGGAATCAACAAAGCCCTGATGGCACCATCGGCCAATTGCACGCGAGCACCGTTGTAGAGGGAAACCTCTGTAGCTGTTCCCGGCAAGCGCAACAGATCGATTTCATCTATGCGACAAACACGGCTGTAGTCGTCTACAGTAATCCTGACAAGATGTTCGTCGGGCAATGCCAATTCAGTTCCATCGAAAATTTGAACTGGTCGTAAGCAAGGTGTCTTTGAATTATTAATTGGACTCAACCCACTGCTTCCACACAAGGCCATTCGATTCAGGATGACCCGCCGGTGCTTGCTGTATTGCTTTTCGAGCCGCTCGAACGCTGCAAGGTCTGGCTCGAAACAATGTACAATAGCGTAGGGGAACAATTGAAGAAAATAAGCGAGACGCATACCTCTGCCGGTACCGGCATCGAGTATGGTACGAACCGAATGCGGCGTTAGGTTGGCACTTTTATCCGGCACGAGGTTCCAACCCTGTCATTCCGCAGTTTGATGGTAGCTTTTCCTGAAAAGGGATCTCATATCCAACGCTTATTCATACTGCTTTTTACTGCTTTCATTCTCTCGTCCAACCGAATCTGCAGAACACAAAAAGGCTTGCCGCCCGGTTTCATAGCGTGAATTTCTTGTTTTTGAATCAACACAGCGAAATATTTGACTTCTGGCAGCATAAATATTTACTTAAAGTAGAATGACTACACAAAAGAAAGCCAAGATGACTTTCTACAAATCACGGAATTCAGGGATATGACTTGCGGTGCGCTCCAACAAGCGCTTCCATACTTTGCAAATCCGGAAGCCGGTACAGCTGAAGTCCTCGGTAGGTAGCGCTTTTGTTATCCAACGAAACAGGAAGCAATGGTGGCTGCAAGGTATAAGTGGCAACCGGCTTGATATAGCTCAGAGCGCGCGGCAACTCCGTACCCAGGTAATAGACTTGAGCATAATTGTTGAAGGAAAACTTCTGCGGATAGATTTCCAGTGCGAAATCGAGTAAGGTATCCTGCCGTTGCCAGAGATGGTAATGACCGATGCTGTGCCCGATGAGCAAGGTCTTTCCATTGACTGGCAGGCTGCGGTTCAACCAGTTGATAACCGCTTGCGGATCGCGGGCTTCCCACTGCATAAAAGCATAAGTGAGCCGCGAAGCCCAGGGGAAAAGCAAGAGTGGAACCACCGCAAACATGGCTAATCTCATCCTGCGCGGGAAAGCCCAATCTTTCTCGGCAATCCAAATGGCCCAAACCGTATACATCAGCAATTGATGTGGAGGGAGGTAGCGGTAATGGGGCGCCAGGATAAACATCCAGAACAAGTCCTGACCCATCCATAGCAAGCCGGGAAGCGCTTTGAGGTTCCAACCATATTTACGCATCAACTTCCACGCCGGCCACCAGGTTAGGAGATGCAACAATGGAACCCAGGGTTGCCCGGCATAATACGGCATGAACCGATGCCAAACATGCTGCCAGATGCGGTTGAATATATCCCCATCGGCACCGTGCCCGGCGCTTTGACCCAATAACTGTGCGCATAGCTCTTCAAATGGAAAGCCCAGCCAGGCCATCCAAAGGAAGGCTGGCGCTGCGATTAACATCACGGCGCGTAGTTTCCTTATTAAACCTTCTGATTTCCATAAAACAAAAAGGCTAAGTATGCCGGTCAGTGCCCAGAGTTTTGGGTGTGCAATCCATAGCAAACCAACAAGAAGCGCGGCGAGCGGCATCCGATTTTTGAAAATGGCGAACAAGGTTCCGGCCAGGATAGCCAGTTCAAGTGTTTCGCTTCTGCCGCTGCGCAGTATTTCGAATACTGCCCGGTCGCAGGCCAGCAATCCGACCAGGAAAAGCAGCCAGACTGACTTTAGTTTCCAGCTTTCAAGGAGGCGCACCCAAGAGAATAAACCGGCAATAAAACAGAGCAGGAAAGGCAAGCGGATGGCGGCAAGCGTTTTAGGTAACCAGGCAAGGTTGGCAATGTGAAACACTTCCACCAATGGCAGGTAAGCCAGGAATACGTGCCCGGTTCCCTGATTCGGCCAAATTCTGCTGGTATATTTACCATACAGATGCCATTGCACCGCAGGATCCAGGTTCATGGTTTCGTCCAGCCAAGCTACCGGGGTCCTGGAAAACGCCAGCAGAACCGGAAGCAGGAAAAGAGCGACAATCCAATAAACCGTGCTGCGTTTCATTCGATGGGCGTTCGAACTGCGACGGAGAAGCCGCGGTTATTCGAATTCTATGAGCACCTGGTTCTTATCAACTGCCTGACTGGCCTGAACCAGAATTTGTTTGACGATACCGTGACCTGGCGATTTGATCACGTTTTCCATTTTCATGGCTTCCAAGATCATTACTTTATCGTCTTTCTGAACTTCTGTGCCTGCTTCAACCAATATTCTCAACACCAGGCCCGGCATTGGTGCTTTAACCTGAGCTGCCTTGGCAGCCGCGGCCGTATCCATTCCCATATCGTGGAGCAGCTTATCGAGCGGTGTACTCAAGGCAATGCGGGCCGGCTTGCCATTGATGCGCAACTCAACCCAGCGTTCCTCTTTGTTCACCTGCATAATTTCGGCTTCAAATCGCTGATTATTCAACAGAAAGCAGATTTTACCGCTATCAGCGCTCAATACTTCGGGAACAGCGTTGGAGCCAACGATTTGCCAATTTCCATTTTCTTGCTTGAATTCCAGGGTCTTACCGTTCAGTGCTGCGTATAACATGTTGGATGAATGGGGTAAAGTTAATGTTTGCGATCGATGACGAAATCTACCAATGCACGCATATCCAGATCATTACGACTCGCGTGATTTCCAAGTAACGCAAAGGCCTCGTCTTTTAGTTGCGTCATAACGCTGCGCGCGTATTCCATGCCATTGTTTTCATTTACAAAAGCTGTGACACGTGCCAATTTCTCCTTGTCGGGTGTCTTGCTTTTGATGAGTTTAAGCATCTCTTTGGCACTCGCAGGGCTCACTTGTTTCAGGGCATGGATGAGCGGAAGTGTCAGTTTTTTTTCTTTGATATCTATACCGCTTGGTTTACCGCTGTCATTGTCACCAAAATCGAACAGATCGTCGCGGATTTGGAAGGCGACACCAATTTTTTCACCGAAAGCGTGAAAGCGATCTGTCAAGTCCTTATTCGCTCCTGCAGAGGCGGCACCAATAGCGCAGCAGGATGCGATAAGGGAGGCGGTTTTTTGCCTGATGATTTCAAAATAGACCGGTTCAGTGATATCCAAGAAACGGCTGCGCTCTAGCTGCATCAGTTCACCTTCGCTCATATCGCGCACTGCGCGGCTGCTGATTTGCAGCAAATCGTAGTCTCCGGCATCGATACTCAGTAGCAGCCCCCGGCTAAGCAGGTAATCACCTACCAGCACCGCAATCTTATTTTTCCAAAGCGCGTTGACACTGAAGAATCCACGTCTTTGGTAACTCTCATCTACCACATCATCATGCACCAGGGTGGCGGTATGCAACAACTCCACCAGGGCTGCACCCCGGTATGTGCGTTCTCCGATATCACCACACAGACCGGCACTGTAGAGAACGAAGATGGGCCTGATTTGCTTTCCCTTGCGCCGAACGATGTAATTCATGATCGTGTTCAGGAGCGGAACACGCGTTTTCATGCTTTGGGCAAAGCGTTGTTCAAACTCCGACAATTCAACCCGGATGGGCGCTTTTAACTGTTCCAGGGATGCTGACATCGGGCCCTCAAAACTACCTAAGAATTGCTAAACCGCAGGCCTATTTTTGCTGATGTGAAGCGCATACTGATAATCACCCTGTTCGTGGCCGCTGTTTCGTCTTGCCAGCTGCGTAAACCGGTTGTTGTGGCCCAGACGGACACGGTAGCAGCCATAGCACCGATAATGCCTGAAGATCCGAATGCGGGTATGGTTCAGGACACTGCCATCCGCGGACTGGTACCTGAAGCGCCACCTGTTTTTGCAGATATGCACAACTACAACAAAACCATGACCCAGCTGAATCTGGAGTCAGACCCCGGCGATACCGGTCGACCCAGTCAACAGCAGCTTTTCACAGACATGCTCTATGAGGCATACAACCGTTACACACCAGACGACGCCAAGCTAAAGGCCTTAAACAGTGCCTATGCCGGGTGCCAGATACGGGTGATCGGCGGCAGTTGGTGCGACGATACGCGCATGCATGTTCCACGCCTGTTAAAAGTGTTGGATATGAGCGGATTCAAAGCTGACGACTTCAGTTATTCAGGAGTTAACAAAGCCAAAAAGCCACTTAATGGCAACGGACCCGCTGCGGGGATGGCTATTGACCGCGTACCGTTGATTATTGTATACCGCAATGGCGTCGAAAAAGGCCGCATTGTGGAAACGCCCCGCAAGAGCATTGAGAGCGACTTGCTGGACCTGTTGCGCTGAAATTAAAAAAGCAGGATGCCCAGGGCAATGATACCTGCTACTGTGGTTCCGGCGCCGGTCAAAAAGCCACCCCAGACTTTACGGGATTTGATTTTCCTGGCTTGGCGCGTATAGGCCTGTCTGTAATCAGGACTGCTTCTGTAAAGCGCTTCATTGGGCACATTCAGATAATCATAGCGCGGAGTGGTGGACGCCATGGCAGCAGTGGCTATCACACCCGGAATCAAGTAGAAAACCGGGGCTGTAAGCCCGATGACGATAGATGCGTTCCGCGGCCGGCTATAGTCGTAGTGTTGTTGGGCATCGTTCATAGCTTTCTGTATGAGCACATCGCTACCCATAGATGCTGCGGTGCTATCGGCAGCTGCTACTGCTGCATCTGAAACCGGTGCCGGGGCCTCCTGAAATACAACATTGGAACCCGTTTCGTATACCAGCTTTAGCAGCAAGGCCTTGTTGATTGAATACAGCGGACCAGACTGGCCCCATGGTATATAATCCACATCTACGCGGTTGATGGTTTTCACGCGGCAGCGGATCATTTCACCATTCACCAGCCACAGGGTATCCTGAGCCGGAAGCAAGTTGGGCAGACTCAGCAAAAAGAAGCCCGCCAAGAGCCCTTTGGCACGCAGCTTTTTTTTAGTATATGAAGTCATAGGAGTTGGGTTCGAGGTTGAGGGTAACGCCTTTGGCGTTGGTTTGCAGCTTTTGTCCGCGGAAACTGCGGGTCAGCATTTGGGGTGCGACAAAAACAGCTGCCTGTTCATTCAGATTGAACACGGCCCAGATGCTGCGACCGAAGTACTGGCGTTCAATTGCCAATACACCAGGAGCGGATTCCAGAACACGGATATCACCGAACATCAGCACCGGATGGGAGCGCCTGAATTTCACCAATCGCGCCATAGCATCGCGGTGATCGGTTTGAACGGAACTTAGTCCTTCGAATCGCATAACCCTGTGATTGTCCGGAGGTCCGCCACCAGGCATTGCGATTTCATCGCCATGGTAGATCCCAGGAATTCCAGGCAGGGCACAGCATAGCGCGAAGAGGCTTTGCAAGCGACTGAAATATTTTTCTCCGCGGTTTTGGATATCGTGATTCCATCCGGCCTTGGAAAAATCTTCATTGGGATGAAGGCTTCCGTCTGCGAGGGAAATAAAGCGCGGCAACCATTCGCTGCCGGTAGAATGGAAACGGATTTTCAAGTTTGTAAAGGAAGCGATGTATTGGGTTAGCAACTCCGAGGCAGATGTGCTGCTCGCCTTGAATGCGAAGGTACTGAATGCCAAGGCGTAGAATTCAGGGCTATTGTATGCTTGTGCGTGGTAATGACTGGATACCTGGTTTGTATTCGATTGAAAACTGCCATCGAAACCTATTAGCAGTTGTCTGCCGTTTTCTTCATTGCCAAACCTCCGCACAGCAGAAGCTATTGCAGCGCTTTGTTTTGCCGAAGCACTTGATCCAGTTTGCATCCAGACAGCCGCATTGAATTTGCGGAACCAAAACAATGCTGAATCTGAAGACAGCGTTGTTGTGCTTCCATCTTGGCGGAACAAGGTGGAAGGAGGTTCCAATGCCATATTTAAACCGGCGGATTCAGCCTGTTCCAGCAGCTGTTTCAAGGCACCTTCACTACCAAAGCCCGGCTCTGATTCTACAGCTGAAACGGGGTATCTTCCATCAAACGCTGTTGCAATACCATTCGGACAATTCTCCGCAGGAAGCAGACCTTCCATATTCCGGACGACAGGAGATATTTGAAGGAAGTTGATTCCCAATTCGCGGAAGTAGCCATCGCGTATTTTAGACCCAATGCCGGCAAAGTCTCCCCCACAAAAATCTACTTTGGGATGTGGCAGGGAACGGGAAGGTGATTTGCGGTCATTGGTAGGATCGCCGTTGAAGAATCGATCGGTCATCAACTCATACCGCACGGCCGCTTCCCACAGTTCGCCGGGAATTGACGCGGTATCCACCGGAACTTTCCCTTTTATCAAAGGTATTTTGCAGCTGCCTGTGATGCGGTTGTCATTGTAAATCCATACCCTTAAGTAGCTAATCGGGACTTTTTTAGCGTCTTTGGGGATTTCGAGTCTCAAAGCACCGTCTGCAGTATCGAACGGTATTTCGATGTTATTCCAAAGCGCGATTACAGACTGTGGTGACAGGTCGCGCGACAAGCGAACTTGTGTTCCGGTAAATGCCAGGGTTCGGCAAGTATTTCGATTGTCTTTGCGCGGATCAGCGGGAATGAGCGACACCATGCCCATTCCCGGCCAGAATATTGAATCCGCATTGGACGGGTCCCTTCGCAATGGCATCCCATTGGCCTGGAAGGCGTAGGCTTGAATGCCCTCGGGGACTCTTGTTGTAAAAGTCCAACGACCTTCAGCGAAGGCTGTAGCTTTGGTTTCCGAAAAAGAAGTCACCAAGTTGACCGACGTGTAAAGCTGATCTGGGTCATGCAACGTAAATGTTTGACTACGGTAAGACCGACGGATCAGTGGCAAAGTATAGGCAAATCCAGCTGACCAAAACTGCATTCGGCCAATTGGTGGAGCGTTGTCGGATGCACGGATTAACAGGGAATCCATCCCTTTTACCCAATTGCCTTGAAAACCTGCACTGAATGTAACGCTATCCAAAAGGTTCAAATCGCTCCAATACGCGCCGAGGTAAACCGTCTGAACTCCGGCATACACTTCAAGCGGCGCAAAGGGAATGGACTCGATAATTTTTGTTGGCATCCGCCATTGCAGGCCTTTTTCGCAGCCACCCAAGACCAAAAGGCAAGAAAGAATGGGTGTCAGAAAGGGATGCAGGCGTGCCATGATCGGAAGCCGCAATTTAAACAGGGCTGCTGACTTCCGGAAACCGGAAAATCAATCCAGGTAAAGATAAAATGGCCTTAACAATGCCTGTATTTCCTTGCTGTAGGTTCCATTCTCGAATAGGCGCAAGTTGCTTTCAGTACAAGCAGGTTTGGTATTTATATCTTGTCTTCGCATCGCGATCATCCAGCGGTGAGGCGTTCGGTCCTGGTTATGACTCAACCGGCAAATGGATATCGGAAAGACATTCCTTACTGCAGCTTTTTCCATCCATACACTGGCTTCTGCCGGCGGTAGAATGAGGAAGAGTTCACCGTTCATACGGAGTAAACGAGCAACTGCATCCAAAAAGCCATCGACGGAGAAAGTATCTGAAGCATGTCGGGCCATGTTTCTGGGCTTGTTTTTCGCCGGCAGGGCATTGAGGAAGAAAGGCGGATTGCAAACGATGGTATCATAAGGTTGACCATCGTCAAAGGTCAACACATCTGCAAGTACAGCCCGGAGCCTGCCGGCGAAAGGCGACTTAGCGAAGTTGAGGGCTGCATCCCGGTATGCGGCCTCTTCCAATTCTACTCCGGTTATCTCCAGTTGCTGGAAACGCTGCGCCATCATAAGGGCGAGCAATCCGGTTCCGGTTCCGGCATCCAGCACACGACCTGTCGGCGGAACGTCTATCCAGCTTCCAAAGACACATGAATCGGTTGTCACTTTCATGGCGGCGCCGTTTTGCTCCACATGGAACTGTTTGAAAGTGAATCCGTTCACTTTCATTTCAAGGGGTATCAAAAAAGGAATATGCTTTTTGTTGGAGGTCTGCACCTTGCATCACACGAGCGCCTGACTTATCGAGAAAAAGAAGGTGTGTGCAAACAGGCAACAAGACATGGTGATCATGACTACTGACAAAAATGAGTTTATTCAATTCACCGGCCCAACGAGAAAGAAGACCAGACAGTTCGTTTCTTGCTGCGAAGTCGAGAAAAGCCGTAGGCTCATCCAGCAGTAACACCGGTGTATCCTGTGCCAAAGCACGGGCCATCATGACCCTTTGTTTTTCTCCATCGCTTAATTGCTCGAATCGTCGGCCAGCTAACTGCGATGCACTCAGACCATCAAGGTATTCAAACGCAAGCCGCGCCTTTTCTCTAGGCCGCATGCTTCGGTGAAAGAGTCCGGTTTCAACGATTTCCAAAGCTGTGAACAAAGCTGCATCAGGCTTTTGAGTAAGCACGAGTGAAAAGATTTTGCTGCGCGAAGCAGAATCCAGGGTTTGGGTGTCGGTTTTTTTCCAAAACATCTGCCCGCCACGAGGAGGCGCGATACCCGCCATGGTGCGGAGCAGGGTGCTTTTACCGGTTCCGTTCTTGCCCCCAAGCATCCAGATTTCACCCGGCATGGCTTGCAAGTTGATAGGATGCACATGCAAGACTTCCGCACCGGGATAGCCGGTCAACAGCTCTTGCATTACCAGTCCTTCAACCATGCAGCAAAACAAGTTCTTTTATCCCACTTTTGCCCTGTGAACCTGCGCTTATGCAACAACCTGGAACGATTAAGCCAAATGGCCGAAATAATATGGCTTCACCATTATCCGGCTATAATTGGCTATACACAGACAGCATATATGCTGCAACGCAATTACAGCCTGGCATCGTTGAATGAACAACTCACAAAAGATCAGATGTTTTATTGGATAACCAATGAAAAAGATATTGAAATAGGTTTTTTAGGTATCAGCCGGTTGAAAAGCGACGGATTGTTTATTCACAAATTCTACATACTTCCAGAGTTTCAAGGTAAAGGTGTTGGCAAATCTGTTTTTCTTTTGCTATTAGCGCTCTACCCGGAAATTCGTTCAATTACATTACAAGTTAACCGACAAAATTATAAGTCTGTTAATTTTTATTTTTCCGTAGGCTTTAAAATCATACAAGTAGCAGACTTTGATATTGGCGAAGGTTGGCAGATGAACGATTTTATCATGGAATGGAAAAGAAATTGAATCACCCTTTCAGGATTCCGAGTTTATACTCGAATAACATTGCCATTTGCCGCGCCTTCTCTTTCCATGTTTCCACTACTTCGCCTTCATAGTTTTGATCCAAGGCATTGAATAAATACTTCAACCATGTTTCAAAATGTCCGTGTTCCAAATTGAGACGGGAATGCGGCTCAAATGCACTACCCTTATACGGATGATCTTCGGCTTCAATGTTGAGTATGAAGCTCCAAAAATGGTAGATACGCGGCATATGGTCAGGCATGTTAACATGCTGGAATCTTGAGCTGGTGTAGGGGTCTTGAAGCAGCTGGCGATAATGCTCATCTACAATGGACTTAATATCGTGGTAGGAAGTAATAAATTGTTTACTTGTCATTGGACGAAGAACGGGAAATTGAATTGTTGTAGGAATGATTGATATCATCGCTGTTAATGACGGGCAACCTCGGTTAATACTCAGATTAGTCTGAAGCCTCCACTATGTATGGAAGATTCCATGCCTTACTGACGAACAATGCGAACATTTGTTCAAGTTTTTCAAATCCACTGTAGCGCCGGTTGGTAAGGTAGCAGAACTCGCCCACGTAGTTCCTCATGTACCTTGTCCATACGTAGTGGTGAATGCCATCCAGGCTGCGCTTGGCGTTCACTTTCATGATCTCCGTGTACCACAACTTCCTGCTTTCCGGGTCATCTTCGAACCAGGGGCGAGGGCGATTGTCGAGACTGCGAATGCTGATGTTCATGCCATTTGGCAGCACATCAGCGCTTGTCGGTGTGGTCTTGCGTGAAACCGGATGGTGATGATTGTAAGGCATGTCTTTCAAGGATTCCGGACGCATTGATATCAAACGCAAGCGCCCGCCCTGCGCAAGTTTGAACCATGGATGCCATTCCGGAATGCGCAGATTAAGACCCCGTAATTCGACCGGCATTAGTTCCAGCTTTTGTCCTTCTTCATTGCGGACAGAGCGTTGCATTGGCTGAGAGCTCTCTGATGCCGTTTCTTTCCCCACTGGTTCCGGAACCGCCGGAAAATCTGCTGTGCCTGCTGTGATATGATCAAGCATCGCATACCAATCCACAAGGTCGGCCATCATCACTTTCATCTTCTGCATCATTAACCAGATAGGCCGGTAATGCCGGTGGCCCAGATGGCGCTGTACCTGCATGGCCGAAATGGATTTCTTCTGAAATGAAAGCACCGCAATGGCATAGACCCAATAATGAAAAGGAAGTTTAGAATACTCCAGGAGTGTCCCGCTGCGCAGTGTCGTCTCCCATTTGCATTGCTTACATCGGTACCTGAGTCGAGACGGGAGCCACAATTGGTCGGATGAACCGCAACGGTTGCAATAGACACCGTGCTTATCCCGAAATTCCTTCCACAAAAGAACACATCTTTCTTCTGTGTTGTAAGTTTTGATAAATGTAAAAAAGTCCATATCTAAAATAGCTATAATGCAGTCGCAATATAGCCTTTCGGCACATG
>Ga0209990_10001162_pt1 | contig 23226 bp, 43 predicted proteins | sample NOAtaG_6_FD_187304 | JGI IMG/M metagenome (GOLD analysis project Ga0209990, IMG submission 187304) | Freshwater lake microbial communities from Lake Erie, under a cyanobacterial bloom - NOAA_Erie_Diel5S_2200h metaG (SPAdes) (version 2) | ecosystem: Environmental > Aquatic > Freshwater > Lake ...
GCCACCAACTCTTCCCTTCTGTCCATTTTATAGGACAGGTCCTCAGCTACTGATATCAGATTGTTGAACGTCGTTATCTTTCCCATTGGATTGATTGGTTTCGGCATATTTTGAATCCAGCACTGACCCCAATTCATCGATAAAGGCCTTCATGGCTTTATCACTCATGGCTTTATCACCACGCTTGGAATAGTCGATCTCTCTGGACGTCGTGATACCGGATCCGATTTCATCATCCTTGAGTATCTGTTCGCACTTGCTGGGTTCCTTAAAGCTGGTTACGCCATCGACCAGATAAGCGGTCTTCAGCGCCGATCTGTCGTATAGCTTCACGCATCCGCATCTGATGCAGATCTTGGTATCCAGGTAGCCCATTTTTCTGGACTTGTGAACACCCCTAGTGTTCTTGAATTTGTGTATCGCGCTCATTCGCTCATGGGTTTATTTCTGTTCTTGTAGAGCATAATCAGTGCTATCGCTACAATAACCACAAACATTACCGCGTGCTTATCCATTATTTCTCCTCCTGTTGTTGTTGTGAAATTTTATCGACCACATCCGCATGCAGCCAAGGTCAAGTAACTTGATGAGATCATTGCTTGATAGATGTGGTTTACTCTTATCATACTTACACCTCCTGATCCATCTCGCTGAGTACCTTTCGCCACCAGGGGTTGGAATGGTTTTGACCGCGATTATACCGAATCTTTCCGGCACCACGCTCATCGCGGACTCAAGAATGTTATCCGGTACCGCGTACACCAATCTATGGATCTTTTTGGATTCATGGCCGTGCTCTTTTTTGAAGTCGTTGACCAGATCCGATTTCGTGACCTTGATCTCGATTTCGGTCACATAACCTGATCCATTGACCGCGATCATGTCGGCCTCGTGACGAAGACCCCATCCCCAATACACGTTAGGGACTATGGAGTGGATCCTGTAGTTCAATAGCATCGCTACCGCGAGCTCCATATCTCCGGCGTGAGGTCGCTTCATGACGTAAACAATGTATCGGATTCATCCAGTCTATGAAAGGTCACGATTCCAGAACCTAGTACTCGCTTCTTAATCAGGCCAAGCGACTCCAACTTCCTGCAAGTCCTATACGCCGCAGAAGTCCGTCCAAAAGCATATCTTGATGCTACTGGATGATGCGAATCCGGATTCCTGGTGTACCACAGGTATGCCAGATATCCTGGATTCAGGTTTGTGCTGTGCTTATTGATCTGATCCAAGAAGAACTGCTGCATTTCGGTCAGCTTGATTTCATTATTCATGGCTCCGATGGTTTTTGGAATTCATTAACAAGAGCGTCTGCGTATTCGATAGAAGCCTTAGCGAAGTCAATATGAAACCTATCCGAAGAGTTTGCTGAAATGAAATCTCTGGCTATGTTTATATTGGAAAGGAGTCCGCTCATGGCTGCACATGCCGCCTTAAATCTCATTCGGTTTAATTCGGCTTGATCGATATTTATTTTGTTTAGTTTTTCGGTGATTTCAGCAACAACATTGTTTACGTGTTTATCAATGGCTCTAGCAACCACGACTTTAGATCGATGAAGATCGAAGAAATCCACATGATTAACATTGATAAATACGGCGTTAGCTATTTTCATAGCCTCATCGGACGGGGTCTCGTTACTCATGGCTCCGATGGTTTTTGATTATTCATTCCCGCGAGCTCGCGCATTTTCTTCCATACCGCTTCTTTTCTCCTTGCGTAATCCACGGCGTCTGCAAGCCCATACAAGCCGTTATCCTCGTCTTCAAGCGGCTTTTCACTCAGGTCTTTCAGTTCCACCATCTCGCGGATGAGGGTGAGCATTTCGTCGCGTTCCTTCCGTAATGATTTTGGCTCTGAAACACCCGCACACGCGTTGAAGCAGTCTACGATACGATTGAGAATATTTACGTTTTCCTTTGGAGAGCCTTTGGGCAAACGAATGCCCTTTATGTAATCCTCAAATCCATCATCAGTATCATAGGTTATCCGGTACATATTAGTTTCGCCGTCAATTACAAGTGTCCACGGCTCAGGCGTGTGTGTTGTCTTGCTCACGGTTTTTGGATTTTGGTTTTTGTCGTGTCGTCGCCCTCTGTATTCGCGAGGAGTGTAGAGTTTTCTGAAAATGCTCATATCTCAGTAGCGTTGTATTGAATTTCTTTTTTGCAGCTCCAGCACTTTCGCCCGTGCTCGATGTAATTCCAAAGGGAATTTTTCTTCGTGCATTGGCACAGCGGAATATCACTGGTGACGTATCCCGATTTTCTGACGGGGCACGTTGGTTGGTAGGCAGCGAGGTGGCTCATGGCTGTGTGAAGTCTTAATACAGCTTACCATGTAATTTTGGACGTGACGCATTGTACCTCACCTTGGCATTAATATGCCGCTCTAAATCAATACCTAAACCCGCCGACAAATCAAGTAGACGAATCACAGCATCGGCAATTTCATCTTCAAATGTATCTTTTATGAGGCTTGCGAAACCATATCCATCATCCTTAACATTAGACCAGTCAGCAAATCTACCCTTTCGGTGCGCTTCCAGCGCTTCGCCTAATTCGCTTGTAACAAGCATAAGTAGTTCGCCCACATTCCTTTCGTTATCCCAAAATCCTTTTGCTTTATTATTTTGGAAAATAATTAAAGCAGACTGATTAAGCCCATCGCATAATAGTGTTTTTGCGTCATTCTGGCCGGGTGTTGTGTCTTGAGCCTTTGTACTCATGTCAAATCTTGTTGTTAAATAAAGTATTTATTCTTGATTCTATTGCCCCATCCATAAAAATGGTGTGGCCGATTTTCTTCTCCAGTGCCGCGATGATTTCAAAGGCTTCGCGATCGTTTTCATAAACGGATTGCGTGTCTTTTTTGCCGTGGTATATACAGATCCTGCAACTGAATCGGTTCAGGTATTCATATACCGGGTGAAGCGGTATTCCTTTCTCCATCAGGTACGCTCGAACTCTGGCTTCTTTCCAGTGTAGGATAGGAAGCCACTCCCATACATCACGGCCTTTTTTACTGAGAACATCAATCCGCGACCACTCAAGACGCTTTGCTCGCGAACTGGACTCTTCAGCCCTCAGCCCTACTGCGTTAACGATATGACCGGTGCAATTACGTCGTATCCAGGTCTGGATTGGACCTCGCTTCAGATCGCTAGTGCATTGACGTGGTCCCATCCCTGGAAACATTCTACGTTTCTCAACCATTGTCAGGAACGTCTTATTCGGATTGCGCACCACGTGAAGCGGTAGGCCATACCGCTCAACTATTGACCGGCTCCAGTCCACCGCGTCTGTATGCTCCCATCCGGTATCAGCCATCACCACGTGAATGCGATGGCCACCGTAATGCTCCATGATGTGGGCCAGCATAGCAGAGCTGTCTTTCCCTCCGGAGAAGTTGACTACAATGGTGGTATCTGGTGTTATGTTCATGCCGCTACCTGAATTGATTTCAATCCTTTGCTTATACTCTCGATCCAAACCTTTGGAACAACGGGGTGCACGGAGTTTCCGATAAACTTCTTCTGATCCGACTGGTTGCCGGCTAGGTAATATTTTGATGGAAAACCCTGAATGCGTAAAAGTTCATTCACTTTAAGCATGCGCATCTTGATGTCCACGATTCCATACATCGCCATGAACTCTTTGATGCGAATCATGACCTCGCTGTCGCCTTCATAAACCGCGACCTGAACAGGCCCGTGCTCCACGGCCACCACATAGAGCGGTGCCTTGTCCTGACGCGCTACGATCACCGGGCATGGCGCATCCGCTGTGGTGGAGTGACCGCCGTGCGATGGATTCAGGATGAATCTTTCCGCTTTGACCAATGCGTGTTTATCATTTCCGGTAATGGTTCCGGCAGGACGCTCTACTCCGACGGTGTTGTCATTGCGTCCATCGCTGTACTGTTTGTCGATGAAGACAATGCTGTGCCCGTCACCAGTGCGCAGTGTGGCGCTCGGAGAATCTATACTACTGGTGTTATCTCCGTTGCTGTAATAGTTAGCTAGGAAAGCCGTCACCAACTCCGGATGCCTCTGAGTAGTGATAGTCGGAGCAGGAGCATCCACGCTCGCGTTCCTGTGCTCACCCGTTCTGGCATCGGTACTCATGCGCTTCATCAAGAAGTTTGCGGTGACCAAGCCTTGATGTGCCTTTGTGGTCAGTGTGCCAGTTGGCCCATCCAGTGACAGATTTTTATCCATCGGACTACCACTAAAAAACTTCGTGATAAACGCATCCTTGCCACCGGCCACATACTTGATCAGTCCGTGATATACGCGCTCCAGTGTTTTGTCCACCAGCGGCTTCTTGCGATCGAAAATACTCTTGCCTTCATCCCATAAATCTAGGACATCTTTCACCGCTTTCCATTGCAATAGACCTGGGTGAAAACTCTTCTTATTGGCTTTGATATGGGTTTGTTCAGGCCATAGCGGACTGAATCCGGGTCTCATGAAGCACCCGAAAAGTCGGTTCCTGCTGGTGTACGCACCGAAGTCTGCGCTATTCAACTCCTTCCAGTGGTCCGTGAATCCGAATTCATTGATCTCGTTGACCCATCTCTTGAAGTCGACTCCAAGGACCGAATTGTTCGGTTTGTACGCGATCTCCTCTCGATTCCTTTTCTTGTTGAAAAGAATCTTGAGTTTGGTGTGCGGGTACGGGTGTAGTTCAGTTGATTCCGCGATGGCCATAAGAGGACCCCACTTCTTGAACTCGACTACGTTCTCTATCATTACACACCACAGATCTTTTCCGAGCGCATCCACATACCTGGACAAATGATTGGCAAGGGTCCTGCTATCGGCATCACGAGGCATTCCACCCTTGGCCTTGCTAAAGTTCGTGCACTCCAAGGAAGCCCATAATATCAGCTTAGCGTTCGGGTGCATCATCTTCCAGAACTCAACGGCTTCGATAAGACCACTGAGATCCAGTGTTCTGATGTCTTCCTCGAAGTGCTTGACATCGGGATGGTTCTTCCAGTGTGACTCTATGGCCTTGGGGTCGTGGTTTACCGCAGCTATGACCTTAGCTATTTTCCTTCCTCTACTATCAACAGCGGATTCAAATCCAGTGCTGGTTCCACCGGCCCCGCAGAAAAGATCCACTATCAGGAACTCAATGGGCTCGGTGTGGTCTCCGGTTATTGGTATCGGTATCGCCATGGTTATCGTTTTGCTAATCCGAATGGATCAGTGTATTTGAATTTGATGATCTCCAGTTCTTTCGTCTTCATCATTTTTTCGGCATGAACAACCCTGTCTTTGTACTTCTTCTTCACACCCTCGGATAAGTAGAACTCGATATATATCCTCTTCATGAATTCGTGATCGGACACGGCATCGTCCTCGGTTTCTCCGATGAAGTACGAGTACACGGTTTTGATCAGGCCCTGCTTGGATCTCAAGGTGACGTAGGCCCTTCGCATGTTCACGTACTCCGACATCAGATATCGGCTGCGTATTGAATACTGTACCGGTTCTTCTTTTTGGACCTCGCGTTCATGGTCTTGATGAGGTCCATAACGGATAATCCGTTGTGGATACCATCGTTTTCCTTTCCGGAAACACATGACACAAATCTTCGGTCCACGATTTTGTGACCGGATTTTCTCAAAACCGATCTCATCACCGCGATTGAAGCCGAACCCAGATTAGAATGGGAGATCGTCTCCTCCGTTACTTGACTCTTTTTCATAGAAGTTGTTATTTGGCTTAATACCTGTTTTTGATCTTGCCATCTGACTGATCAGGCAATTATCTTCTTGGTTCCGATCATGGAACCATGTTCTTCTACCCATGAATCTGATATCCACGTTTCCGACTGCACCGTTCCTGTACTTAGCAAATATCAACCTGGCTTTACCCATAGTGGATTCTCCGGCATGATCGGTATCGAACCCGTAATACTCTGGTCTGTATATGAACACGACGCAATCCGCGTCCTGCTCTATGGCTCCGGACTCACGGAGATCAGACAGTATAGGAACCTTGTCTGACCTGGTTTCAACAACACGACTCAACTGGCTGAGCGCAATAATCGGAATATTGTTTTCCTTGGCCGCGATCTTCAGTCCTCGGCTTATGGCGCTGACCTCTTGCTCTCTGTTGTTTTTGGATTCCTCGTCGGATGCGAGTTGGATGTAGTCAAACATGGACAACCCTATACCGTACTTAGCCACAAGCCTTCTGAGTTCGTTTCGGTACTCATTGATGCCTTGGGCAGCGGTGTCATCGATCCAGATCTTGAGCTTCTTCATCCTTTCCATGCTCAACGCCGCTATCCTGAGTTGCTCATTATCTGGTTTTCCTTTGGCCAGCAACTCCACATCAAGTCCGCTATCAATCGATACCAACCTCATCAAGAGTTGCCTTCTGCTCATCTCAAGACTACTGATATGAACAGGTACGCCGAGTATTGCGGCATTGTATGCCTGGGTCAGCATGAAGCCGGTTTTACCCATACCTGGACGAGCCGCTACAACGATGAGATCCGATTTCTGCCACCCACCGGTAAACATATTGAGTGAGTGTATTCCGGTATTGACTCCGCTGAATGGAGTACTGCTGTTCTGACGTTCGCCGAGTTCAGCGAGCAAGGAATCGAATTCGGACTCAATCGGAACCGATCTCGATGACGACTTCGCGTTGATGATCTTGACGAATTCGGATTCGATTTCACCGTAACACTCCAGTATCGGCTTCATGGTATCCGAAAACTTTGATCCAGAGTTCTTGGTCAACTCTATCACCGCCCTGCGCTGCCACAACGAAACCACTTCGGTCACCCAATGCGATGGCGATATCCTGATCTCTGCAGGGATGTCGATATCGATGAACGACATATACTTCGAGTACTCAACGATGTCCTTGAAGTGTTTCCCGAATAGACCTCGCTTTTTAAGCTCGTATCGCATCGTGATCGTATCTATTGGACTACCGTTGGCCTTGAGCTCGCAGATACAATCCCATAGATCGGCGTTCTTCTCGAAATAGAAATGCTCACGCTTGACATCAGCAACAACGGAATAGTTGGCCTCGTCGTACTGATCACGCTGCACGCACCAGGACACGATGGCTCGTTCCAGCTCGGCGTCGAATAACTGGTTATGTCCAACCGTTCTTTTCGCCATGGCTTATTCCAGTGTTATACCCAGCTTCGGTTTTTCACTCTTTGAAACCGGGTTTATTACGTGATCGTAATCCAGCCATCGATTGAATATTTCGTCTCTAAGCAAGAAGTCCATGGTAACAAACTTGAAGTTATTGCCCTTATGATACTCGTCGGCGAACGCGTTTTTGATAACGGTTTTCACGCCTTCGATACCAGGGCCATTCTTTTTCTTCAGGATATCCTTAAGTCTTCTTCTTGCCTTACCGTTGGTCGACAACGACACCTTGCTTGGTCTACCCAAAGCCTCTGCTCTAACCCTGTTGTATTCGGACTCGAACTCGATCTCATCGGCTCCGATCTTTGGTAATAGCTCATCCTTCACCAGCTTCTTCTTCTGTTCTTCTACTGGCTTAGGAGGCGGTGGTAACGGATCCGGTTCCGAGTCCAGGAAGTCTGGCTCTGGCAATGGGTCAGGAGTCGTTTCCAGCTTGCGTTCAGCGAGCTCACGCATAACCGCTCTTGAATTCTTTGACGACAACTTTTTCTCACGCTCCCATCTGGCCTTTGCGGCTTGACTGGCGCTTGCCTTTCTTCGCTCGGTATCCGAAACCAATTTATCCAGACCATCAAACCAGACCCCTAGCCCATCGGACTCCAGAACACGGTCTTCAACAAACCGATCCAGGAGTTCGATGGCGCTATCGACGTCAAGCCAGGGCTCGATGTCGGGTCCGATTATTTGCTGAATCGCATCTCTGGTGAGCGCGATCCTGTTACCTGGGTCAGCCGTCATGTGCTCCAGAACCAGAATCAAAAACCCGTATCCAACGAGACCATGACGCGATATCACGGTCGCGCACTCCCATTTCTTGGAGAATTCTGAATCATGACGATACGATCTCATTTCGCCTTTTTCTTTTCAGGGTCCTTGATGCCGATTTTTAACTGCTGAGCACCATGCTTCTTGATCTTGGCGCCGCTGAAGACCTCTCCGGTTTCTTCATCCGTGATCTGCTTGTTCGCTGATTTTTTAAGAAGTTCTGTGCGTTCTTTCAGCGCCTTCAGATTCTTCACGTAATTCTTGTCTTCAAGGTGTTTGTTAACGAGCTCGCTCAATCTACACCACTCGGGATCATGATTGTATTCGTACTCGTTAGCACCGTTAGCGACTTCGAATGAGACCCCACGAAAGATGCGGTCATCTTTATCAAACCTCTCGGCCTCTTTGATGGCTTCGTATCTGACCTCATTCATACAGGCTTCGGCCAGATCCGAAACCACACGCATTTCGATATATGCCTTCAGTGCACTGTTGTTGACCTCTGAACTGAGCTCTCGAACACCATCCGCGAACCGCTTTGCGATGTCACGAATAACGCCCTTATCGATGTTGCCGTCATGAAACGAAAGCATAGAGTTCTTGACCTCGGAAACCGCGACTTCCGTAATGACATCGGATCCGACGTCTTCTGTTTCGATCAAGAAATCGGGAGCCTTAACCTGTTCTGGTTCTGAGTTGATGAAGTCAGGGAGATCATCTCCCTGACTTTTGTTGGTGTTCTTCTTAGTACCCATGTTCTTGCGCCTCCTGAGCCTTGAATTCGTATGCGCCGCCGTACTTCAGCACCCACCAGTGCCAATGCAAGACCTTCTTGGTATACGGAAGGAGATCGATGTCGCCAGCGCCCTTAGCGGCTATGGCGTAGATCTGCTCGCGCTCCTTGTTCAACAGATCCGCATCCTTGTACGAAAACACTTCCTCGTATGCCTCCTTCATGACGGCACGATTCTTATCGACGAAGATCTGAATGTTGTCCAGAGCCGACTTCGGTCTGTACTTGATGGCGTCCTCACCCTTGATTCCGTCATTGAGCTGCACGGAATCGCTGAATGAACGACCCTTGTTGTCGGGTTCGTTACGGGCTCCGGTGTAATTCGGTTTCGGTTTTTGCGGCGGTGCCGGTGCTTCAACGGGAGGGTCCTGCTCATCATGCTCAACCTTTAGCGGTCCACGAGCTTTTCCAGCCGGCTTCGTCGACTTCTCTTCAGGGGCTGGTTTGTCCAGGTAGATATTCTTGAACCAGGTCACCGCCATGGCCTTGCTGATACCGTTCTTCGCGGTCCTGATGTTCAGTGTTGCGGGATCAATGCCAAGCGCTTCCTGAATCCACTGCTCCAGATTCATGAGGTCGACCTCGTTCTCAAGGAACTCAAGAGTGGCGTGACTGGCATCGTACTTGAACGGCTCGGTCTTGACCTCCTGTTGAACAGGCGCCTGAGCCTTTTCTTTTCCTGCCGGTTTCGTCGACTCTGGTTTTGGTGCGCCTGAACCTTCACCATCCTGATTCGCCGCTGGTTTCGTACCACCAGTTGGTTCAGTGCTGACATCATTGGTCACACGTCTCGCCACATTGTATTCCTGGCTCTCGGGGTTACCCTTGAATACCTGGATTCCGACCTCAAGGAAGTTACCGGCGCACTTCGATACGATCGAGGTCACACACCCCTTGAACACGTCTTCAAGAGACTGGAAATCGTAGGTGTCGATGTCATCACCACTGTACTGCCACGGCGTGTACAAATCGAATTCACGCAAGTAGATGCGGCCGATCATCAGCACCGTTCTGGTCCAGTACTTGGTCTCCCCGTCCTGCTTGTCCTTCTCCTTGTACTTCAGTACTGGCTTCATGAAGAAACCAACGATGTGGTGTTCGATATCCCATCCCATTACACCAAAGACCTCGTTGAGTCTTTCGTACACGAAAGCGGATTTAATCGTACTGAGTTTGGCGTTACCACGGTACGATCCAATAGCGGCCGCTGGAAACGGTTTACTCAGTCGCATTCGGTAATGCGCGGGAAGCTGAAACATCTTCGGGGCGCCTTCATGCCGGATACTCATGATCCGGTTCGCGCGCTCCATCAAGGTCTCAAGTTCCTCTAACCTGAGATCGTTGTTCTTGTAGTGATCAATGGCTTCCTTCAAATTACTGAAGCCGTGATCGAGCAGCCCGTTAACCGGGCTTGACACTTTTTCACTCATTGCTGTTATGGATTTGATTTACGTTTCTTGGTGAGCTCCTTGACGAGCTCGACATCGACATCGAGTATGTCCGCGATGAGGCCGTGGATAGGTTTCCTCAACGTGTTCTTCCGGTTGCACACATTCGACCACTGGACCACACTGATGTTTCTATTCTTCAGTATGATCTGATCCCGGACGTAACACATCTTCAATCCTTTGTAAGCAATCAGATCCTTGAGTGATCTGAATCTGGTTTTTGATTTAGGGTTTCGCTTTGGTAACATCAGATGACAATGATTTGGCAATTATATGAAAACATACAATATCTAATCCAATGTGTTGATAAATAGATTTTAATGAGCTCGATATGAACCCGTTACAAACCCTTGGAGCGGAGCTGGTCTCTGATCACGTCATAAACCTTGGTATTGTTCTCGTAATCGAACTCATCGCTCACGGGGTCGCTGACGTAATCCGGTTTCTTGATCTCGATGTCATCGAGTTCAATCGGATCCGAGTCGTAATCGATGTCGTCGTGATCGATGACAACGACTCTGACATTTGACGAACTCGATACCACGCGCTGAACCGCACCGTCTTTGATCTCGACTAGGATATCGATTGGTTTCATGATGACTCCTTTACGAATGATGATTCAGATCTTCTCGAACTCTTTTTCAAGAGCCTTGATTTCTTTGTCAATCTTTCTGATTGCAGAACTAATCATATCGATCATACACTCATTCATAATTTCCGAAGCGTCACAGAAATTAATTCTCGACTCGCTGCTTGAACCATACCACACGTCCATGCCGCGAAAAGAAGACTCTTCGATTTTTTCTAAATCGGCCCTCAGACCTTTTTTCGCGTCAATACGGCGCTTTAGTTCTTGTGCTTTTTCTAATTGCTCGTTTGTCATTGTGTTGTGCGTTATCCCGCCGGAGTTTGGTTATGGTTCTGGATGATAAGTTATTGTTGGTTTACGATCACCTCGCTTGACCTTATCCATGAAGTTGCGAAGACGGCGACGGGCATCGCTATACAACTCAACCCTGGAATGAGCGAGTCTGGCCTCGGCATCCATTTTATTGGCTTTATGACCGAGTTCGATTTCGGTGTGCATGAATATGGCGTCTGACAACGCCGATATCACGACTTCAAGATCTTGTTCTGTGACGTGCATTATTCTCCTCCTCTCTGATTTTGATACCCTTGACGTAGAATCTGAACTGGTTTTCATCACTGAGAGCCTTTAAGTCATCGGCTGATAAGACCTTGTAACCATACCTGTTTCTCTCGGTTCCAGGCACGATCTCACTGACTTTGTAGCTGAAGAAATCCAACATCACGGCGACCCCAGCACAGATGTCGAGATCGAAATGCTTCATGTGTTCGATGTAGTCCGGTTTGCTACATGTGATTTCAAAATCCTTTTCCATTTCAGAACGATATTTCAAATTTACCAAGACCGTAATTCCGGTTCTGGCTTAAACGGTTTCTCTCACCAACACAGGATCCGTAAGGAGCTGGCCCATGACACAGTTGTTTCTGACGACCGGCGATGTAGTACAACTTGTACTTGTTCACCGACATCAGCTTCATCAGCTTCGTGTTCAGTCCACCGACCTTGTACTTCACGTACTTGATACCGAGTCCGACTCTGATATAGGTCTTTGATGGAACAACTAGGAAGAAATCATTCACCATGATGCCGTCCGGAGTCGATCTCAACGTCATGATGTGATCGCCCACAACGAGCTCATTGGCTTCTGCTGCGGCAAGGCTTTCAACGAACGGCTTCATTATTCCTCGGTTTGATCGACGTGCTCACTGAAAACGCGCTCGATTATTTCATTCACATAGCCTGACGTAATCTTGCTTTTGTCTTCGATATCGCGAAGAGCATTGATCAGTGTGCTGAAGTAGGCGACATCGACACCGGTGAGTTGCTCCTCAAGAACGTCTGGATTCGTGAGATCGAGTTCATTGATCTGCATGATGATCTTCATGATCTCACCGGCTCCGATGTTGAACCCGCGCTTTACGAACTTTTTCATCCGCATGATCGACGTCACCGGGTACAATGATCCATGATACTTCAGTGTCTTCGTCATCAGCGACAGAAGAGCGTCGGTATTACAGGTCAGACCGGTCTTGAAGTCCCAGTAGTTGGTGGCGTGGATGAAATCGAAGCTCTTATGGATTTGCTCGGCATCACCCCAGAACCTGACCACGATCTGGACGTCGTCGGAAAGCGATATCGCGTTCGGACTGAAGAACACGGGCCTGTACGGTTTGAGATCAGTGTCTTCGGGGTACTCAATCTTCAGACCACCTGGGTGATGACTCATGTACAGTTTGATTTGATCCGGTTTCAGATTCCGGATGGCAATACTGTATTCGGCATAGTCTTCTTCACTGTCAGGATACTTACACATCCATACCGACCTATCTTCAAGGTATTGCTTGTACTCATTGGAATGAGCGAAATCGAGGACCTCGATAGGACGGCCTTTGGTGTAGTACTGCACAACAGATCTCAGAACATCCACGCTTTTGATGTAGATGTCGTAATCGTTGACGCCGACACCGAGCAGAAGTGATGCAATGCAGCCGCCGCTGACCAAAACTCCTTTCTCGGGATCGCGGAGACCTTTGCGGATGGACTCGTCTTCAATGGAATCGATCCACTCATTGATCTTCGATGCGATGTTTTTGTTGATTGACTTCGTGTTCATGGGTTATGATTTTGTGCGCTCTACGGGGCTCGAACCCGTGACCCGCGAATTATGAGTCCGCTGCTCTAACCAACTGAGCTAAGAGCGCTATGTTATTTCGGGCTGATTTTTATACCTGGTATGTACTTGGATTTGATCCAGTCCACGACGATTTTGATCCTGAGCTCTTCTACGTTAGTGAATCCGTCTTCGTAATGGGTTCCAATGCTTTTGATCAGAACGGCGTCATTGCCTTTGCCGTCGAAGTCCTGGAACCGATGTATGAAGTAGATATTGCTGTGGTTAACGCCTTCGGACTCGTAAATCGATTTCAGCATGCAGTCCGGCATATTTGACCTGGACTGGCGACTGATTCCGTTTTGCTCAACCGACTTCACCATGACCCTGTAATAGTCATCGATCTCCATGTTGGAATAGGATCCAACAGGGCCTATCGAGAACTGGACCTGACGACTTACGGCGTGATGACTGAAGACCACCGTTGTGGTTCTGAAGTCGGTCTTTCCGTTGATCAGAACCAGCATTACCGATCTCGTGACCTTGGTGTCCTGAAACAGATCCGCGATCATTTCACCGAGCTCCAGAGTCAACCTCATCGAGGCCAGGACATCGAAGTCGATGTTGTTGGTCTTCGGCTTTCTCTTGAACCATTTTGAGAACGCCTGGAAAACCGTTATCAGGAACTCCGCAAGATCTTTACCAAGTGACATAATCAATTTGTTGACGACAAAAATAAGACCCCCATGAAGGGGGCCTTACTTTCTCTCATTAACCCTGAATCAACTGAGACGCCGGATATCGGGCAACAGTCGCTTCTTTGAGATCGTCTTGGCTTTGTTATGTACTGCTGTATTCGAACCAGGTCGCCAAATGTCAGGCGAAATCTTTGCTGGTTTACGACAACTGTACGGGGTATGTTCGTTCCGAACCGCGAGAATCATTGGCGTCGCAGCAAAACCGGCCATACTATACCCATGCCATTCCGGCTCCGGGTAATTGGCTTCGATTTCCGCATTGACTCCGAGATCGCATGGAGTCAGTAACTGGTTTTCGGTGAGCTGCGTGATCTCCACCGGGGGACCGGTGTCACACAACCCAACGCTGGGGCTTACCATCATCCCGATGGCAAGGGCCAGAAGCAAAAGGATTGCTTTCATGTATGCAAGTATAGATAATTTACGGCTTTTCCAAAAATCTGATGTATGACGCACCCATGGACTCAGCGAGTTCATAGGACTCACGGAGTTTTGATATCACGGAATCAACAATGAATCCGTTGTCGATTTGGTCGTTCACGAAATTCTTTACGTCTTCGGTCGAGTAGAGATGCTCTCTCAGTACTTGATCACGATATGTTGGGCTTATTTCATCTAAGCACTTCCTGGTTTTTACCAGCCTATTCTTAATTACATCCGAAATATCGATATCGATGAGCATGGCTCCTGTAACGGAATCAAACAGATCCAGGTCGGTTTCCAATATATAGAAATCGAACTTGTCTCCGTGATGATCGTAGAACCAGGTTTTGAAGTCGTCAAGAGAATTGATTTCTCCTTTTTCGATATCGAGATCAACCCACTTTTTATGAACGAATTTGATGGCCCATTCCAGGCACAATTCCGGATTCGTTGATGACATCTGATCCTCTGGGATACCAGATGTCATGAACACGCAAGTAATTATTTTCATCGGTTTATGATTTTCTTTCCGACAGGTTCGTCGAAAACGAGTTCGTAATAGTTGGCGCTGCCGCCGATTTGCTTGGTCTGCTGCACGGTTCGCATTTTGTACCGGTACATATCTCTGGCCTCTGCTCTGGATTCATGCTCGGTGAACGTGGCGTTGGAATCATCGAACGCTGTGCCAACCCAGTGCTTAATCCAGGTCTTCTTCTTCATTGGGCATGGGGTTGATAAAGGCTTCTATATCGAAAGCATTTCTTTCCAAGCAATGATGTATGACTCTAGCTAAGTGATGCTCTAGTTCCTCCTTCTCGTCATCACTAAAGAAATCACTTTCCGAAATCCGCGAAGAACATCTATGCCACTCCTCTACATTGTGGGTAGACCTGAACTCCTGCTGTTTGGAAAAAGATTTTCCTACCTCCGAGTACGTGAGTTCGAGCTTGGCGACGTACTGGCCATGACTTCCGGTCTTCGAGCTCATGAAGTGCATGGCCACGATGGATTCATCGAATACCGGAATGAAACGGGTTGCCAGTTCTTCGGCTACGTCATCCGGTAGGTTGGTGTTGTTTCTGAACTGCATGGTCTATGGTTTTGATTTGATGTGTCTGTACCTGTCATACATCACCAGGCTTCCAGCTACTGCCACGTTGTAGTTGCCGAACGGTAGCTCGATGATTTCATGGCACTTGGATCTGGCCTCTGTCGTAAGGCCTGAATCCTCTGCGCCCAGCAGATAAATGCATCGGTTTGGGTGCTTATACGATTCTATCGGTACCGACTTCTCGTCGAGCTCTACGCCTACCAACATGCAGTCGTATGGCATTCTGCTGTAGAACTCACCGAAGTCGTTATGATAGAAAAACGGGATGTGTCGGTAGGCCTGAGTGGTGTCACTGGCTTGCCTTGGGATCCGATTTCCTATGGTAAAGATGAATGATGCACCGAGTATACTGGCAGACCTCCAGAGCGTACCCACGTTGTCCTGATTCTTTGGGTTCAGTATCCCGATACCGAAATAACCACGGTGAGGTAATGTCTTCATGGGTTGAGTTCGGATTCGATGATGTAATAATAATCCTCACAACACGGCTCATTAGCGTACTCACGAATGAGTTCGTCCATATTGGAGTCGTTGATGTAATCCGCTGCCTTATCGGTGTCTTCTCCGATATCATCGATTTCTGCGTATTTACACACGAACTCAAGGAAGTCGGAATCGTTCACCAAGGCCGAAAGCAATGCTTTCCTTGCGGATTCCATTGATTCTCTGACGTCAACAGACATTCCATGTCTGGAATCAAATACAACCACATACACTTTTTTCATGGTATCGATATCATGGGTTTGATAAGACCGTTGTCGGCAAATGAGTAATAATCCTTGTCGGTCACGATGATGTGATCCAGGCATGACAACCCAAGCATTTCACCAGCGTTCACAACCTTCTTCGTCATCTTGATGTCGTACTCGCTAGGGATATTTTTTCCACTTGGATGATTGTGCGCTATCGCTATTGAAGACGCTCCTGAAGACAAGGCCTCGTGGAATATTTTCTTCGGATCCATAGCGGTGTAATTCCACCCACCCTCTGAGATCTTCTTGACCTTGATGACCTGGTTAGAATTTGTCAGCATCACGACCCAAAGTTCTTCATGAGAAAGCCCGAACATGAGTGGCGCAAGTAGTTCATACAAATCTTCGGACTCTCTGATGCGCTTGGCTTCAGCTGAATTCCGTCTGGTGAATGATATCCTCGACGCCAGTGTAATCGCTGCCGATACCTTATTCGCTGCCGAAACCCCGATAAGCCTTTGGATAGCGGAGTCGTGATGACTGAGGTCAGATACCTGGATCTCATTGTTCCGCATCCAGTTATTCAGTTTTGTCGCGTTGGGCTTTCCAATCACGACCTCTAACAATTCGTTGTCCGAAATCGTTCTCATGATTTTGATTTGAAATAGCCCTCACAGAAGGCTGGGTTGATGTCTTGCATAACTGACCTGGTATGATCTCGCTGAGACCTGAACTTCGGTGTCTGGCACACGGTGTCGTAATATATCAGAAGCGAATCCATCAAAGCCGCTGCTCTTTTGTATTCACCATTGGCTTCGGCTTTTTCGTACTCTTTCTTGATACGATCAGGGAATTCATAGAGTTTATCGAATGCCATTTTCGTACTCCTTTATAGCTGATCTCAGCCGCTGAAAACCGGAGTCATGACCGGTTGATGAATTCGCAATAGACAACACATTGAAGTCATGGGTTCTGTTGTCCGGGATAAAACTGGACTGCACTCGCAGCGAATGCGGTGGATAACTCAGATCCACAGGGTATGGTGTCTTCATAGCCGTATGATTGCGCGTTCGTTTTTGTTGATTGCGCGGTCCGCGAATTGCCATTTCGGCTTCAACGCCTTGACCGCATTGACCGCTTTTCTCACGGCTCCGTATCCGTTGGCGCCATACACTACGTATGCACGCTTCGGCATGTTCTCCAGAACCGAAATGAATTCTGCGCTGTCAAATCTTCTGACGCGCTGAAGCATGGATTCGAGCTCCTTTGATGATCTAACCTTTTCCATTTTCAGAGATGGGTTTTGATTACGACTGGTCTTTCTACGCCACAGATATCCTTGGCTATGGCCGCGATGGCTTCTGTCATGGCTTCTTCACCGACTCCATCGATAGGGTATTTGAGCTCGATACCCATCATCGTTATGGCGTCGTGAAGCGCCGCGCTAGATCTATGATACCCGAAACCAAAGGCCTTGGCTACGGCTTGTCTTCCGTTGAAAGCAGATGTGTTATCCTTGGTGTAGATCCGAACCTCTACCGTGTTCGACGCCGAGTTCAGGCTTCGGTACACCCTGCACACCACGTAATACTTACTGAAGTCTTGACCGAGGTCAGAAGGATCGATGGCAATGAACACATCGGTGGCTACTGCGTTCTTGGATTTTTTACGCCCTGATGACTGCACAGGAGTGTTCGATGGTGATGCGGTCTGTCTCATAGTTCGATATGGTTTTTGTGCGGAATCAACCACACGTTATGCTTGTTGAGCTCGGTTTCGATATCATCCATCTCTGAGGCCAGAGAATCCTCGGAGTGTAAATCCAGCACGGATTGGATTTTTGCAATCATCAGATTGGCGTGATAGCAATTCGGGAACATGAGCCTGACGCCTTTAATACCCACGAATACCATGTCGTCGAATCCGAATCTATGACCAAAACTCATCGCGGCCCCGGCCTCTTCATTTCCGTACTTTTCGTTCAGGTCATCGACTACTGATGTCAACATCTTGACCTCTCCCAGGATTCCAGATATCGCATTGAAGTTGTCGGAACCACGGCTGATATGGATACCCATGTCGACAATCTGTGTCCATGTCGGCGTGAGATCAATGGTCTCACAGTTTTTGAATTTTTCGAAATCACTCATGACACTGTTTTGTTTTTGAGGTATTGAGACAATTTTATTGCATGACGAAGGGCTTGCCACTTGGTGTAATAATCCAGCGCCTTGGTTACGACTTCAGGCTTCATTCCCTTAATCTTCATGTTGGAGTTCATGAATCGCTGGAACTCGATACCGGATTCGGTATCGATGTACTTGTATACGTGAGTCCATGAGTTCGCCATGGGTAAACCCTCATGAGTACTCACGTTACCATACTTCTTTAATTGCTGCGGCCAGTCCAGGTATTCGTATCCACTGAGGTATCTAACGAATTCCACGAACTGACATGGAGCCAAAGCATTTCCGGTTCCGTACCCGAAATCATTGAACCTTAAGCTCTGGATGATGTTCTCGTTCTTCACGATGAAGACGTAGTCATCGTATCCGATCTCAAGTTTTTTCAACTCTGCTTTCAGGATTTTGATGTTTTCCTTGTTGGATACATACGGATTGAACACCAGTGGTTTTGATGTGTGGTAGTCACCTCGCTCTACATACACCGACCTTTGCAATACCGGAAACGTATCCTCATGTGTGTTTGAGTACACGTATATTCCGGTTTCGTTTTGAAACTGATTTTTCCTCACCTTACGGAATACGTAACCGATCTCGGTATCCACACCGGTATAGGACTCGATTTTGTCATCCTTGAGGATGTACTTCAGCATGGACTTCAGGTTCATTGGTTTTGGGTTCATGATGGTATGATTGGTTAGAAAAAGTCTTTGATTTTCTGATCGTCGTGACCCACCGGCCAGTTCATGATTACGTCATCGATATCGTTCATGTACCTCCACCATGTGGTCTCGTACTCCAGCATGAATGCTGACATGTCCTGCGGGTTCATGATTTCGGATTGATATCCGTACACACCCTTCATGGCTTTGACTACGGTGTTATCGCATTGGTCATCTCCGGACTCACCGAAGACATAATACGCTACGGCGTCACACGCATACGGATACTCGTCACCAAATACCAAGCGGAGTTCATTGGTGTCCGTGATTTGATCTTCATCCGGAACCCATGCCACGTATGGCAAGTCCGTAATTGAATCCACGGCATCTTGAATGACCTGAGTATCGATGTTATCATCGAATTCAGGAGCATCGCCGTCTGCTGTCATGAATAGCCATTTTTCTTCAGGAGTCACAACCATGAGTCTTACTTTTTCATGACGCTGTCTTACGTGTCGTAGAGCACGAGCTACTTCTGGTGTCATTTGATATTGTTGTTGATGAATGATTCTGTCTTAAGCCAATGATTTGGATCTCCGCATTCTATTCGGAAGCGAACCCCGCACTCAAGTCTGTACCAGCTCACATCGAATGCGTTACCACCGTCGAAGAAGACCACGTCTCCGGTCTTGATGGTGTAGTTCACATATCTATCAAACATGCCGTGCTTAGGCTTTACTGGCAATCGGTGGATGTCGTCTACCCGAATACTAACCACAACATCTTTTGTCGCGGTGTACGGAACCCATTCATTGGGCATGATGAAAGATGGTAACATAGGTTGTTGTTTTTAATCGATCCAGAAAGTGCCACACTTTTCGCAGCGATTGCCGCAAGGGAACTCATTGACATAAGTCGTGTTCCGGTGTCGCTTGATATTCATATCACCGGCCGTGCATCCTCCATAGCGATACACTTTATCGAGCTCGGCTTCACGCTTCACATGCTCACTCATTGCGGATTCCGGAAGATCAGTGGACTCACCGGTCTCATACGATACCGTGGTATTGTCACACCACCCGCCACACATTCCAGCGATATCGTATGACCAGTTGTAACTCACGCACTCCTCAATGAATATTCTGGATTTGTCCAGCGGGAACCTGGCATCGATTACGAGATCACAGGTGTCACCACTTCCGTTTCTGTGGTCGATGATGCCGACACTGCACTCGCCGGTGAAGTGAATGGTGTTGTGTCCATGACGATGGATGGCCTCCACGATGTTTTCGAAGTCCCTGAAGTAGATCTCAAGAGTGCCGCCATAGCTGGCCTGAACCAACATAGTTTTAATGGCTTCGTCCTGAGCATCATCCTTGATCCCGAGATTCTCCTTGATTACGGTAAGGCTTTCGTTGATCTCATCCTCATCGGAGAAACTGGAATCTCCGAACTCGATTCCGGTTGAGTAGAACATGTTCGGGTTGGATGAACCCATGAGTTCGGACAATACATCGGACTGGTTTCGTTCATAAAAGGCGTCACGAATATCATCTTCGTACTCATCCCATAATTCACGAACCCAGGACTCGATGAATTCGACTTCATCGGTATCGTCCTCATCGATATCGAAGTACTCGATCAGGTCCTGAGACATCTCTTTGATGCCTTCTTTGGTGTACTCACGAATACTTTCGCATTCCTGCTCAGAGTAGGCTTCATACACATCGGTACAGATTCCTTCTTCGAGTACTTCCTGCATCTGTTTCGGAGACATTTCGTCTCTGTAATCGACGTAGGCCAAGTTGACTTTCTTAGGGATGTACTCCAGGATCTGGTCCAGATCTGGAATGTAATCGGGTTTTGACATGGTATTGGTGTTTGTGGTGATTAAAACGTGACGAGTCCTTTATAGATCAGCATCATAAACAGTGCGGCCCCGCTGAAGAACAGGGCCAACACTGTTGCTGAAACACTTAACACAATAGCGATCCGTGTCCTGCGGATCATGCGTTTTTCGAGTTCGTAGACTCGACGGACAGCGGTTTCAGGTCTCATGGCTTCATTCCGATTTGGTGCTTGGCGTCAAGTATTGCGATGACTTCATCGTTATTAACACACTTGGCTACCCGCTCAACGAATGTCTTGTTGAACACATGGCACCCGATCTTGAACTTGGTGCATTCATCGATCCACTCGCCTGTCTTCCAATTTCCGGCTAAGGCATGGTCGAATTCAACAGTCTTACACATCCTTGCGACCGCGTTTTTCGCAGCCATTCGGATCTGCCCTATTGTGGTTTCAACATGTAACGATGACTGTACTGTGCCGTCAGTGAGGTAACGAAGCAACGTGACGTCGTAAACCGTGAACGAATTGGTTTGGTCGCCATCGAAGAATTTTCGCACCCTCTCTTTCAAGAACTTGAACTCTGATTTCATTCGAAGGTTTGCGGCCTTGATGCGAGCCTCTTGGAGTTTGATCAACACGTCTTGACTTTTGAGGTTGCTCCACATCTCGTCGGTAGGCGCATCTCCCTTTCCTTTCCGTGCAGCCAACTTCATCTCGTATAACCCGATAGCGGACTCATACATATCGTATTCAGAAATCATCGCGATGATGATTTTGTGTTGATTACGAATGCGCTTGATAGCGCGCTTTGGTAATCTTTCATCCATTATGTTGATGATGGACCGCATGAATGCGATATCTGGTTTAAGATCGTAAAACCGAGACCTTGTTTTTTGCTTGAACACAGACTTTGGGCCGACATGACCAAGTTCTGAAAAGACCGACTCTAATGAGCTGGTCAAATTGTTTCTGGCGATGTCGAGGATATTGTCTATGATCACTTCCTCTTTTGGCTTTCCATCGAAATCATTGACCAAGAGCCAATGGAAATTAGCCAATCGCTCATCCATGAGTCGATTAAGCCTGATACGAGTACCCACACCACCGATGGCGTAATTCAGATCGGACTGATGTTGCGATGTCGTCACGCTGTACCGTGATGTGTTGACGTAAAACCAGGGCTCTGCATTCTTGTCACGCTGGAACCTGTAAGCCATTGGGAAATGATAGCCATAGCTGTAGATCGCCGCCATATCTACGGATTCCGGAAACCTGAAGTCTCCGATGAATTTGTATAGGTCGCCAGCGAATACAGACGACTGCGACTTGCGCCAGTTCTTTCCGCGTCCGGCACGGATGCCGTGAGCGAAGTCATGAAAAAGATTTGACATTATCAATTGATGTTAAGTGTTTCAAATAGAAAAGGCGCGGATGAACTCACCCGCGCCTGTACGACGTCGTACACCATACCATACACCATAGACGTCGCCTTTTACTGTGACACCGGTGGGATTCGAACCCACGACCAACTGCTTAGAAGGCAGTTGCTCTATCCACTGAGCTACGGTGTCGGCCTGTTATCTCGCAGCGATTGCCGCGATGAATATGACCAGGGTTCCCGCATTCATTGCGATGACCCCTGTGAGTGCGATGTTGTAGATCGTTTTCATAGCAGGGTTTTTATTTGGTTTGACAACTCGATAACGCGATCTAAGTTCTTTGGATTTTTTGATCTGGTCATGTACTGAATGGAGTACAGTGATCTGATATAGATCCTGCATGTAGATATTCTGACTTCATTCAGGACTGAGTGCACGCTTTCGTTTTTAAGCCTTGTGTTTATGCGTCTGGTCGAAAACCTGAGTTCCGTGATGGATTTCGTTATTCCCACAAGGGCTCCGTGGTTTTTCTTGGCCCAATCAAGGTCGTCTGGCATGAGGTCGATGATTTCTTCGATCAAGTCAACTGACTTCCGGAATCCGGACAAGGCGTCCAGAATCTGCTGCATTTCGTTGGATACGGTTTTCATCTGCATTTGGTTTTAACGAAATCCTCCAGTGCATCATACCAGTCTCCATCCCACTCACGGTCTTCGTGGAGTTCGCAGAACTCGGTCGTGATCTCTTCACCGAGCTCCCACATTCCACCAGTACCCTGCTGATTCCATACGTTCTGAAGATGTGGATAGTTTTCGACATCATCCCTGAGTTTGTCGAGTAACAACACGACTTCGTGATGGGTCTCGATCCAGTTGCTGTCTGGCTTGCTCATATCTGTGGCTGGTTTTCTGGTTTGAATTTATTGACTGTCCACACGCTGAAGACGTCATCTGGATCCAGGTCTTCCCAGACCTGATCCCAGTCGATGTAGACCACGCCACCGGACTGGATGTGGTGTGGGTTTCCCATATTATTATTAACTGCCCTGAGCACGATTGTTTTCAAGGCGTCGGTGTCGATATCGACGTATTCGTCGCGGTCTTCATAGTCCTCGACTTCGCCACGAATACGGTTCTCGATCTCGCTGATGTCCATATCAACAGCCTCTTCGACCATCTCCATCTCTTGGATGGAACAGGCTTCGTCATCCAGCGCTGGGTAATCGGCGAGATTCATGACGCCTCGCAGCGCGTCGTGCAATAAGTCCA
>Ga0209990_10001168_pt1 | contig 23120 bp, 23 predicted proteins | sample NOAtaG_6_FD_187304 | JGI IMG/M metagenome (GOLD analysis project Ga0209990, IMG submission 187304) | Freshwater lake microbial communities from Lake Erie, under a cyanobacterial bloom - NOAA_Erie_Diel5S_2200h metaG (SPAdes) (version 2) | ecosystem: Environmental > Aquatic > Freshwater > Lake ...
GCAATCGATTCACTTCTCCATGCATCTTCAGAGGATAAACCATCTGGATCGGTTTACCCATGATTTCTACTGGTTTTTCTGGCTTTTCTCTTTGGATAGAAGTAATGAGGCTAACTTCAGGAATTGCCTTGTCTTGATTCTCTGATTGGATTTCTAGGCGATCGCTGGTCTGAGGTATAGCTGGAATCGGAGCCGATGTAATTGCTTCGCGATCCCTAACAGGATCGTATCGAACTCCCATCGCAGCGAGATTCTTCCACGTTAACTCAACTAAACTAGCCTTTACTGCTTGCCCTTCATAAAGATAGGTAATTCCATTAATCCTACCGCCAGATTGCACTTGAGCTTTAATACCAACCTGTTCGGCGGCTAGTCTTTCCACAAATTCAGTCATGGTCGGTTGGTTCTCAGATGCTGTAGCGATCGATTGTTTCAGTGCAGGAATAATTGCATCAAGATTGACCGCTTTCTGTACCCGCTCTGGTGACAGTCCATGCCATATTTCAGGCAGTTTCAGGGAATTTGGATCGAGTACAATGTCAGCATCTTTCTTAGTCGCCGAAAAGTTAATATTTGCAGTAAACTGTGTGCCGATTGGCATATAGGCTGCGTCGCTGTGCAGTACACCCATATTTTTCCAGCGATCGCCTTCTTGTACCTGTAGCACCCGCTTATCATAAATGGGACTATCGGGGTTAGATTCTATCCCTAGTCTGCATACTGCACCTTGATCCTGTTGCCATTGTTTATCTTTCAGTTCGTTGGTTTCATACTGTAAGCCAATGATTTTGATTTTATCAACCCGTAGTTCTTGCAGTCGCGTGGTCACTACCTCGGTAAACATCTTGCCCGCGATCGCTCGGTTATTGTTATGCCACAGCGCCGAGGCTCTACTTTCTCGCTCTGGTTCTGGAATCCCATCACGCTGCACTTCTAAATACTTTTCCGCATCGGCAAACTTGTCGTCTATGTCATTTCTGGATATTCCTAATTTAAACTCTAGTTTGAGATTAGCGAACATTCTGCCCGTTTCTAGGGTTTTGCCATAGGCTTCAATGGAGGCTGGTGATATCAGTCCGATGTCCACCTTATTTTCTCGATCAATAATCGCGACAGCTTTGTATGGATATAGCTTTTCGGTTTTCCAATCTTTGTTTTTGGCAACCTGAATATCGACACTAGCTCCTGTTCTTGCCATTTCCCAGATTGGTGAGTCACCATCGGGATTAGTGCTAATCAGGCTGACAATTTCAATTTTGTTGCCTTTAGCGGATGTGGCGGTTACGGAGATCGCGCAGATCGCTATTAAGCGGCAATTGAGTGGATATTCTGATATTCGGATTCTTTAATCTGGCTAATCTCCCAATTATTTTGAAGGTTTAACCAAAATTGAGGGCTTGCTCCCAATGCACGAGATAGTTTCATGGCTAGTAATGCGTTAATATCCTTCTTGCCATCACAAATATCGTGAATGATGCTGGGTGGTATTTCTATATGGTTAGCTAAGGCTTCAGAGGAGATATTAAGTTCTTCTAGTTCATCCTGTAAAACTTTTCCAGGGTGAATAGGCGTTAGGTGTAATTGCTGCATGATTGGTTGTGTTACAAGTCTAATGGTTTAACAAATAATTTATGGCTATCAATCATGATAGTCAATGATTTCTACATCATAAGCATTCTCTTGCAGCCATCGGAAGCAAATGCGATATTGATCGTTGATACGAATGCTGTATTGTCCTTGTCGATCTCCCTGCAAGGTTTCTAGGCGATTGCCACGGAGTTCGCGTAAGTCTTCGATTGAGGTTGCCGCAGAAATTCGAGCAAGCTTGATTTGAGCCTTTTGATGTAATATTTTGGGCAAAAGTTTTAAGCTGTTTTTTGTGACGCGACCATAGTTTATGTCTTCGGTTGCTTTATTCCGAAAGTTATAAATTGCCACTTATGCCAACACCGTTGTAAATCATCACTATTCAATCACAAGTTGGCATAGCGATCGCAGTCGGAACATTTTAATAAAAAAATCATCTAAAGAACTAGAAAATGTTTCTTTTGCGATGCTTTGAATCAGAAACAGATCGTCAAATAACATGAATATTTGCGGCTTTGTGTTTGTGACTACTGCAATTTTGGAAATGATTAGGTTAAAGTTTTATAATATAAAATTTTAACAATTGAATTTTCACTCATGTAGTCAATATCTTTGTTTACCTGTGTATTCAGTCTAATCAGCCTTATGACTGCCAATTCAGGATTCTCACAACCATCTAAATTTGTTGGATCTGACGAATGCGGTCGCTATGATGGTAGGGATAAACGCCCTCTGCCTCCTACTCGGAGAATGTTATCAGCTTTTTTTGATATTGAAGGAAGTGGATATGTTTTAAAGGTAAATTATGATGGCGAAAGTAGAGTGGCTTCGTATAGATTTGATTCAGATTTAAAATTTAAATACGGAGATCGTAATCAACTCAAGATTTCTTCTGAAGGAAAATTCCAGTTTGGTATCCCTCACCGCGCTGAATACTGTAGGTATAGTGGAACAGCCAAGATTTCACCTCAAGCGTCAGCAAGGCTTTTCGGTCAGCGTAGTAGCAGTAATGATTTTCCTACAAGTTCTTCTGTGCAAATTACTAATGGCATAAATACAATTGTTGAGAGTACTAGTTGCCAAAACGCACTTACGGAAGCGGTAAGACGTATTGAAAGTGCAAATGCTAGTGTTAATAGAATTACCCGATACGATCACAAAAAGACATCTCATTCAGATAACTATCCAACAGATAGACCTTTTCGTTACAATTTTTGGATTTCAGGTTCTGGGCTTGATGATGTCATGAGTTCTACGATGTTTTTAACTGATATAACGTCACAGATTATTTCAAGTTGTCCATCTGTTAGCTTATCTAGTTTTAGCCAATATCGCACTGACGGGGGAAGAGATTTTGGTTTGATGGAAAATGGAAAAGTCAAACCATTTGAGTGCGCTACTCGCGATAGAGCAAGGACGGGGAAAATCTCTTGGGGAGAAGAGTTTTGTCCCTAGATCAACCGTTTAATATCAGCAGGAAAATCACCCTTCTCAACCATCTTTCCGAAAACCTTATAACAATCATTCTTCCCACCCTCATTCCTTGGATATCCCAACCAAAGAATAACAATCGAATTCTCTTCTAAATCAACCCTAAAAAACAATCGATATCGATCAAAAATACCAACCCACTTAACTCGTCTATAATCGCTCAAATCCCCTCTAAGCTCAAAATCTTTACTAAAAGGATTATTAGGAATAGACTCCTTAATCGCTCTTTGTAAAGCTTTTAGCAACTTAGGCTTAAAACGCTCCTTGTATTGTTTAGGCGTATCTTTTTCTTTAAACTTAACCGAACTCTCGATAAGCTCTTGAAACTGCTTATTAAAAACACTGTGGAAATAGATTTTCCATCCATTGACCTCTATCAATCTATCTCAACTCCCTCAGTAAGCGCCAAAACTCTAGCATCCATCTCACTCGTATAAGATACTAAATTCAAAGGATTTTTCTTTGCGTCATTCCACAAAAAATCAAGAAAACTTTTCAGCATAACCGAATTTTTTTCAGTAACATTTGCCTTTGCAGTAACGCGATCGCTCAAAACATTAAAGCCCAAAGAAATCCGCCTTTTTGCGTGTCCCAAACTTAAATTTTTGGTTAGCTTTTTTAACTTCATATTTTTGCTGCCTACACTGCGACTTACAATTTATGGCTGTCAACATATTTATATCATAACACTATGCCACTATCCCCCCTCAATCAAAGCACTTTATCAAATATTCGCTTGATTGCTTCCGATGTTGATGGCACTCTTACCCAAAATGGGAAATTCTCTTCTGATTTCATCTCGACTCTTATCGATTTGCAATCAGCAGGAATTAAAGTCCTATTGGTGACTGGTCGCTCGGCGGGTTGGGTTAGTGCTTTGGTAAATTATTTACCTGTCGAAGGGGCGATCGCGGAAAATGGAGGGATATTTTTGCATCCAAATGGAACTCAAGATTTGCTCTCTTCGGTTCCCAATATTTGCTCTCTTCGGTTCCCAATTTATCTAGACATCGCATTCTATTAGAAAATACTTTCCATCACATTAAGCAGCTATTTCCGAATCTTCATCCTTCTGCTGATAATCAGTTCCGTATTACCGATTGGACTTTTGATGTCAATGATTTATCAACCGATGATATTCAAGCCATCTCTTCGCAATGTCAGCAAATGGGTTGGAGTTTCACGTATAGCAATGTCCAATGTCATATCAAACCAATCCATCAAGATAAGGCTACTGGCTTGCTCTCAGTTCTAAGCAACCATTACCCTGAACTCAATTCGCAGCAAGTGTTAACCGTTGGCGATAGTCCCAATGATGAAGCGATGTTCGATCCCGATCTATTTCCCATCTCAGTCGGCGTGGCAAATGTTCGCCATTATCAAGACAAAATGCTGCATTTACCCAAGTACGTTACTGATGCTTCTGAGTTTGCTGGGTTTTCTGAGTTGGCAAAATTATTACTACAAAAGTAAAAAGCGGCGCAATGCGCCGCCTCTTATTTTTTGGAAAGGGACTGACAATTTAGCGATCGCCTCTCATCAATAACAATTGCACCAGTTGCAATGCTGCATAAATCGCCGTCGCTACATACGTCCATGCCGCAGCATTTAAGACACTCCGAGCGCCCCGATTTTCTTCACCTTGCAAAATTCCTAACTCGTCAATAAGTCTCAAGGCGCGGCTTGATGCATCAAACTCAACGGGTAAGGTGACGATGTGAAACAGGATCGCTCCTGCAAACAAAATAATGCCAATGTTGATAAAAACTGTACTTAAGCTACCCAATGAGGTCAGAAATAGCCCTGCCATTACCATCAGTGGTCCAAAGTTTGCACCAATATTTGCCACTGGTACTAACGAGGCGCGGATATTCATGAATTGATAGCCCCGAATATCTTGCAATACGTGACCACATTCATGGGCGGCGATCGCGGCGGCGGCTAGGGATGACGATGCGTATACCGACTCCGATAATCGGACTGCTTTGGCAGATGGGTCGTAATGATCGGTCAGTTGTCCTTCGACTTGCTCAACGGTGACATCATGAATCCCCATACGTTGCAAGATGGTCTTGGCAACCTGTGCGCCTGTCATCCCTAAACTCGATTGAATTTCGGCATATTTTTCGTAGGTTGCTTTGACGCGATATTGCGCCCAAAACATCAAGAGCATCCCTGGAATGAGAATCAGGTAGGACGAGTGAAAGTACATAAACTCTTCTCCTTTAGTCAGTTCTATGACTCATTATCCCCTTGCTCTATGAGCCTCTGACGGTAGTGAAAACACTACTGCTGCACTTGCTCAAACATTATGTAAGTCATTGTAGTAAGCAAAGCAGGAAAATCCCGAAATACTATGAATACTGAAATCACGCATTGCTACAAAATAGTGACACAGATGACAGTTTCGTGACTTGGACACCAAATTGAGGCTGACATTAATAAAATTTTGATCTTTTCTAGAGCAGATCTAGAGCGATCGCTGTATGCTTAAATTGCACTTTTTTATCTACAGGAGATTACTTAGTTAGTTTTCCCCTTCAAACAAAAAAGCCAGTGCCTGAGAACCACTAGCTTTCTTGTAAACCCGAAGGTACAAATTAAATTTTTTGGAAACGGGCAGAGCTGCTTTGACAAGGCAAGATTTGTTCGATGCTTTCTTATATCTTAAACGCAAGATACAAGTTTAGCAATAGTTTTTGCTGCAAATTTTTAAATTTGTCAAAAACAATGATCGAACAAGTCTAAAAAGTCTATCCGTTTCCTGATTGAAAACGCTACAACCCATACAATCAGGACAACTTAGATGTTATTAAATTTGCGAGACTTGACTCGGCAGATCTGCAAAGCGATCTCCGAAGGCAAGCAAAAAGGAGGTCGAGTAGCTTGACCTCACAGATAGATCATGTTTCTAATGTTGCGGATCTTGAATTTACGACCAAAGGCTTAGAGCCAAAATCATTAACCACAACAGAACTAGCAGCGCAAACCTTTGCGAGCTTTTTTCCATATTTGTGGAAATTTATCTATGCCAAAAATGTAGATCGGACGAGCAAACCCGAATGGAAAACCGAAACGCGCTATCCGATCACAGGAAGGCGACTATACGACTATTGGGCAGACCCAGACACTCTAATCGGCGTAAGATTTGACAACCAAACCGAATATGCCCTCCTCGACATAGACAAAGGCAGCCCCTACCACCCCAGCAACAACCACGAAAAATTTAAAACCGTACTGCAAGCCCTAGAAGACATAGGACTAGTCAGACCCCTAATCGTGCAGAGTTCGCATAGCGAAGGACTGCATATTTACTATCCCCTCTGGCAAGAAGTACCAAGCTTCGGCATCGCCTGCGCGATCAAAAGCTGCCTGCAAAAAAACAACTGCGAAATCGCATCAGGAGTAATCGAGAGCTTCCCCAACACCAAAAAATACGACTCAGAATACAACGGACATCGACTGCCCCTGCAAACAGGCAGTTACCAACTCAACAACGACCTCCAAATTATCGGACGAGATCTAAATCAATTTGTCGAAACATGGCTGACCGTACAAGAACATCAAGATATCGACCTACTAAACCAAGCGATCGCCGAAGCCAAAGCCAACTATCAACCACCCAAAGACAACCGCAAAACGATCCAATGGCGAGAAGACCTCGAAAAACAAATCCAACAAGGATGGACAGGACAGGGACAATCCAACGAACTGCTGTACCTCATGGGCAAATACGCCCGAGTTTTCTTAGGCTGTGAAGAAGACGAAGCGATCGCCGAATACATCACCAAAACAGCGAGAGCCGCCGCAGGATTCCTAAAATATTGCGGCGATATCAAAAGACTCGAACAAAAAGCCAAAGACATAGCCAAATGGTGTATCAAGCATCATTTCCCATTTGGCAGTAAAAAAGGAGAACAAACAGAAACCGAAAATGAAAAAACAGAAACCCAAAAAGCCCAGAAACAAGCAGAAAGGCTAGAACGCATCCGCACAAGTGTAAACGAGCTAAATAAAACAGGAGAAATGCCAGAAACAATCCGAGGCATGGCACAAGCGATCGCCAAAACAGCAAAAGTATCAGTAGAAACGCTATACGAAAACAAACACCTATGGCATCCAGAGTTCACTGAAACGCGTAACAGTCCAAATGCAAACAAATCCGTCCCATCTCCCATAGTGATCGTCCCCCCGATCGAACAAGCTGAAATCCAGACAGAAAGAACTGTTACAGAAAAAGCTCTATATAAAGCGTTAGCGCCTTCTGAAACGCCCCTGCGAGGGCAAGAATTGCCAAAATTTGCCGACGTTGATTTTCAGGTCGCAACGGACTTGTCCAAGTCGGCACAAAAAACTAGCGATCCGATGTGGATCGAGACACATGGCAGGCTTAGTCAGCCAAAAGCTGAAATTTCTAAGGTCGCAATATCTCAAAATCTATCCCCTAAAACTGCCAATGCTGATTGCTTGCGCCCATATCAACCTCCAAAATCTGAACCTATGTCGGCAATTGGAAGCAGGATAGGCTATCTCAAAGCTTTACTAGAAACGCCTATTTTGCGTAGGAGTAAATCTGCATCGGAAATTGCTAGCTTGCAAGCCGAACTGGAAAGGCTAGAGCGCGATCGCCAGACAAACTCCAGTTCCTAATGTGTGGGAACGACTTGTTTCAATCTGGTGGATGCCAACCAATTGCAAACCAACGTTTACGGGTAGCGACAATGACAGCGTTATTCATCCGTAAAGTGATAACTGTTGCACGTCCGATCACTGTTAAACCTTCAACTTGAGAGGCTTCATTATTCCATTGAAAATGCTTCTTCCAATTTTGTTGTCGTGGATTAAACAAGGCTACGAGTTCGCCTGTTAATGGATCGATCGCTTCTGTGGTGTCAGATTTATATTCGTTGCAAGTTCGACAGGCAAGGCATAGGTTTTCAAGGATATTCAGTCCTCCTTTTGAAACTGGTTGAATATGATCGATTGTCATGGGCATACCGCTATTTGCTTGAGTTGTGAGGCAATAGCAGCAACGCTTACGGTCAATTGATTCTATTTGCGATCGCAAATTTTGAGAAATATAGCCAGACACAAAATCTACCCTACTAATCTGGAAACGTTATGTCCGCGCCATTTTAGGATTGCGGCGGATTGGGATTTACGTAACATGAAGCGATCGCTATCTTTACGCAGGTTATCTAATTCCAGTCTTTCAGGATCTGTAAGTGTTGTATTTTGTTGTTTGGACAATAGGGATTCGTAGCGCTCCATTTCTAATTGAGTTTTTTGACTACGGGCAATTTGCCATAGTGAATCGTCATCAAGTCGATCTAAGCTGGCAAGGTCGGTTTGAAATTCTTCGGGTACGTCTTTCCATGTTGGTGGACTACCAATTTGCAAGGCTTGTAAGATTATGTCTTCTAGCGATCGCTGTGTTGCTTCTGCGGCGATCGCTAAGCGTTGGTACAATGCTTCTGGTATTTGTAAGGTAACTGTTTCAGTCATAAGTCTTATCAGTATGATGTATAGTTTAGTCATCATTACTTCGATTATCATCATATTACTTTAATTATTTGGTTAAATTCGTGTCCCTAGCAAAGTTTCGTGCAGCTTATGCAGATGTTTATGGTTTTACAGTAGAAGTAAGAAAATATTTGACAGAAGCAAAAAAACGATTGGGGGACGATGGCAAAAATCTTGACAACATCAACGCACAAATTAAGAAGATTCAGGGAAGACTTAAAAATCAAAACTATCAAGTAGCTGTAATTGCACCGATGAAGGCTGGCAAAAGCACTTTTCTAAATGCTGTCATCGGTGCAGACATATTGGCGCATGAGTCAGACTCTTGTACTGTCTGTGAAACTCATGTTAGACATATAGATTCAGACAAGACTCCAAGGCTGATTGAGTCTCAAGGCAGCAAAAGACAGCCAATTATATTTGAAGGAGATGATGCAGAAATAAAGCAACATTTTCTCTCTCGTACTCGTGAAATCCGTGCATCGGGAAATTCTGATAACTCTTTCCGTTTTGAGATTGAGCATCCGATAGAAGCAGTCGGTAGCATGGACTTACTGAAAAACTTTACACTCATAGATATCCCTGGACCTGATGAGTGGAAATCAGGAGACTTTGACTCTACTAGTCTCAAGGAGACAGCGATTAGGGTTTTGCACGACTGCAATGTGATCTTGTTTATCTTAGATTACACAAGATGGCAGAATGAAACGACTCAAAGATTTTTTGACGAACTCAAAGAAAATCGTGAAGAATTTCTCAAACAATGTGAAGGGAGAGTCTATTTTATCTTGAATAAAATTGATATGAGAAGAAGAACTGACCCTGAAATTCATTTGCTCCTTGAAAATGTTAAGAAAAAGATATCTAGTTTTGGCTTTGTTGATCCAATCGTTTATCCTGTGAGTTCAAGAAAAGCATTGTTGGCAAAATTGATTCGGGATGAGAAAGCTACAGAAGATGACATATTATCGTTTGAAGATGAGTTTCTACCGATATACAGGAATCGGGAGACAAGAACATATCCAACACCACAAGAAATTGCATCTCAAGCTTTGGAAGATAGCAAGGTTCCAGAAATTGAAGAAGTTGTTATTCGCACTGTAATTCAAAAATCTGGTTGGGACTTATTAAATGATTCACTACAAGGAATTGAGAAAGCTATTAATGCAATTGATGATACTCTCAAGTTTCGGCAAGCTGGATGGCAGACAAAATACTCAGACTTGAAAGTAAAGGTTAAAGAGTATGAAAAAAAGACTGAAACTGCCCAAAAAAAAGTAAATTCAGTCAAATTGTCTGTTGATCAGCAGAAAAGCTTTCTAGTTTCTGGCTTTCAAAAAGGAATTAGTGGTTTTGCAGAAGGGGCTAAAGCCGCTATAGAAAGAGAGCTTAATCGAATCGCAAAGGAAAGATCGGTTGATTCCAATGCTATTGAGATTATTGAAAATATAGAAGTTCAACCCTTCGTCATTCCTGATGAAATTAAAGCTTTTGGTCAGACTGCAATAGGTGCTTTGCCTGTTCCATCACCAATGAAAATCATCCTGAATGCAGCAGTTTCTTTACTTGACATGATAACTGGCTCTCCTGCATCAAGAGTAACAAGAAGTCCAGTTAGACAAAATGATCCTTACAAGATCAAATTTAGTGATCATGCTGAAGCAAAGTGTTTTGCTGACCAAATCAACACTTTTTTTGTATGCAATATCAGTGATTGGTGGATACAGGTCGAAGAAGAATTGATCAATCAAGGAACCTTTATTCAAGAGGTTCTTTCCAGTAAAATTCAAGCTGATATTCAAGCAATATCTAATGAGTTGTCTAGTTATCTAGGTGAAACTTTAGATATAAAACTCAAACCTAGTCCTATCACTAAGATTTCAAGCTTTGAAGTCAAAGGTATCTATACAGAAATTCAAGAAAAGCTTGTAGCACTAAAACGCTATGACTATGAAACAGTAAGTTCATGGAGTTTTTGTTTGCCAGACGATGTAATCAAGAGTGAAACAATAGAAATCGAAATTGATCTTCGAGAAATTTTAGCAGTCATCGAACAGCGCATCGATAATATGGTTGCAGGAAGTGGAAACCTTCTAGAAAAAACTATATCAGGTCGAATTAAAGATGATTTTGGCAATTCTGAAAAACAAATTGATGAGTACATTGCTCGTTTTCGTGAAGAGTTTGCACTTTTGCTTGAGCAAAGAGAAAAAGTCGGTGTAGATTCTACTCAAATCGTTAAGGCAATTAATGAACAGATAGCCGAGCTAGAGACTTACAGCAATAAATTAATATCTGTGAAAGATTCATTGCATTCTTGGAGATTGGATTAAGGCGATCTCCTATCTCTACCTTACTTACATTCTGGCTTTTAAAGAGATTGTTTTTGTCTGCAAAACTTTGTTAGTGATCGCGCTTAATGATGACAAAAGGCGATACGAGTAAAGCTTTATAATAGGCACAAGCCAAATCATCAACACTTAAACCTATGCTGCAACTCCAAGAACAATACATCACCAACGCTCAAGGCGATCGCATAGCCTGTTGTAACTTACAAAAATGAAATTTTACTCTTGGAATCCCGACAAAAACAAACTACTTCAACAAGAGCGTGGCATTAGTTTTGAGGAAATCGTATTTCATATTCAATCTGGTGATGAAATTGAAATTTTTGACCATCCAAATCAAGAGCGCTATCCCAATCAAAAAATATCTGCCGTTGCTGTTGAAGGATATGTTTATTTAGTTCCTTTTGTTGAAACTGAAGAAGGCATCTTCTTAAAAACAATTATCCCCAGTCGCAAAGCTACCAAAAAATATCTAGGTGAAACCAATGATTAACCTTGACCCCGAAGAACAAGAAATTTTAGAAGCGTTTGAAAGCGCTCGCCTGACTCGAACAGCAAATTGGCAGGAAGAACTAGAGCATCATAAACAAATCGCATCTGCGACCTTTGCCCAAAACAGTATAATCAACATCGCTGTTTCTGAGAAAGACCTGCGATCGCTCCAAAAACGTGCCTTAGCAGAAGGAGTTCCGTATCCATTATTTATATCGAGTATTTTACATAAATTTATTGAAGGTAAGTTAGTAGAAATTTCTTGATCGCGCTTGATGATGGTAAAAGGCTATCGCCTACTTCTCCCTTATCTAACTTTTGATGTTTGATGCGATCGCTGCTAACAATTGGTCATATATCAATATATGACCAACGCAAGTCAGCCAAAATTTAGACGACTATGAAATTAAAGATTCAATTTCTGTCATCTTTTGCTTTAGCAAATCATAGACATCTCTTAAACTCGTAGGATCGGCAGATCGTAGTAAATCTGAAGAAATCAGATCAACACTTTGCTTAATTTTACCTAACTGTTTATTGGCATCGATCGCACTTTCTGGGCTAGGGCTATACTTAGCGATCGCCTCATTGACCAGCTTGCGAGTTTGTAAAACTGACAAATTCTCTTGGACAACCTTTTTAGTTAAATCCTCCCTTAGTCGTTTTGCCTTGGTTTGCGACAAATTTAGATTCTTCGCTGAAAGTTTTTGCAAGGCGATCGCATGGACTCCCTTTAGTCCCAGATTGCGAATCGCATCTTTTAGATCATCTGCTAAGCCCAACATTGGTATCAAGTTAGCATCAACAGAAGCAGGATTGAGTTGTAACTCTAGTAGAATTCTTAAAACATTGTGTTCAGTTTCATTGATATAGTTAGGATCTACTTCCACCGTTTGCCTAGAGTCATTAGATGCTAAATTTGCCATGACTTCAGATAGTCGCTTTTGCTTATTCAATCTCCGAATGACCGTAGATAAAACTCTGGGGATGTCATCGGCTTTTAACCCCACGTTTAGCGAAATCTCTTTAATGATTGCTTCAGCCTTATCGAGAGGGTTAAGGTCTTCACGATGCAATGATGTTAATAAAGCCTTACGGTGTAGTTCCTGCGGCGCATCCATCGTTACTGCTTTGATACTTGACCATCCTAGCTCCCTCGCAGCACGCCACCGACGCTCACCGTCAAAAAGTAAATAGCTCTCATCTTCTTGGGCAATGACAATAATTGGTGAAAGCTGACCATCTGATGCTAAGGACTGAGACATTGCCCCAATACTTTCATTCAGAAAAGTACGACGGGGTTGATCGGGGTTCTGAATGATTTTGGTGATTTCTAAATCTACTACTCCAGATTGAGACTTTAGTTGTTCTTTTAATGTGGATAGCTGAATTTCGACTTCCTCAGAGCCAGATTCTCTTAATTTCTCAATTTCGATTTTGAGTTGAGCGATTTCTTCTTCAGCGTTTGACAATTGTTGAGTTTGTTTTGCGCCTGAGAAGTAGTCAGCGATATTGGGTGCTTTACGAGATGCCATAATTATTTTTTCCTTTTCACTTTCTTACCGATTAATTGCACAACATGTTCAGAAACTTCTTTGAAGTCAGCTTGGGCGGGATGTTGATGGCGATACAAATGTAATGGTAAACCTTGCCCACTGGCATTGATAAACTCCGCCGAGTCTCTGATAGGAGGGAAACAGTGAATCCCTAATTGGTCAAGTTGGGTTGGGAGATCTTCTAATATTTGGCGGTGGGTTGCGCGTCTAGCATCGTATTGATTAGGTACAAATCCCATGACCTGTGGCTGTGGATCGAGCCTTAATTGTTTGCTGTTGTGATATACCCATTCAATTAATTTGGCGGAACCTTGGATTGACTTTGGCTCAAGTTGGACTGGAACTAAAACATGGGTACAGGCTGATAATGCTAATAAAGTTAGAGGTCCAAGGGTTGCAGGGCAGTCAAAGATAATTAGATCGTGGGAGATGGGATGGTCTTTTAGACAGTCGCCTAGTAAATAGGCTCCTCGGCGATGTAATACCATCTCATCGGCGACTCTTGTTAAGATCATCCCTCCTTGGACTACATCTACCTTATTAGTGTTTTCTGTCCAACACTTTTCTAGGGGCCATTGCCCAGTAAAATCGTTACCTAATACAGATGCTAAGGTTTGTTCTGGTTCGGGTTGTGGCAAACCGCAAAATAGGCTTAAGGAGCCTTGTGGATCGAGATCCATTAAGGCAACTGATAATCCGTAAAGGCTCATTTCATAAGCAATATGCACAGATAATGTGGTTTTACCACTTCCTCCAGCATTACTGAGAACGGCAATTCGGCTTTGCATTTGTTGATATGTCTAAACAATCAAGGACATCATATATCAATATATGACTTTAATTTTATAGCTGCATCAAATAAATATAAGATACTTAGAGTAAGTAGTGCGAAACGCCGCCCACTGTCAAAAAATTAAAAGGAAGATAAGGTACTTGAATGAGTGTTCTTGCAGTTGATCTAGATTTGTTGGATCTGATCTTGGATTGGCAAATGACGATCGCATGGGCAGGAGAAGCAAACTGTGCGCCATCACGGTTAGGTTGGTGGCGCACTGATTTAATTGGGAAAGTACTAGCCGTTTCTTAAACCACTTCACCAACTACCCGTAATCCAAATCCCGCTTGAGTCATAAAATTCTCCCCGTTGCTCAAGGTTGAAATCACCTAATAGTAAACCCAGCCAAGTTTCGATGATTGGCAGTTGTACAGCCTTTTGCAAATCCATTAAACGTATAGGGTAAGAATTATCCGTAATACATTGCGCGATTACTTCAACCCAAGCCGATATATCTTCAGCATGAGCAGTACTAATCGCCCGTTCAAATTCCTCCTCCAAACTAAGCAAACTTTCCTCCTCCAAAGCTTGAATCAAAACCTCCTTATCAATTGCGCCAACCATCGAATTACCATGTTTCGTTGGTTCAGGAATCTTCCTAGGTAAACTTTGCAAAGGCTCAATAAACTGCTCAAAATCGACCACTATAGACTGACGCACATAACGATCAAAGACATCATCAGCCATGATCGGTTCGCCATTTACTGCACGAGAATGTAACTCCTCAAATAAAAAATTGGAGCGATCGCAAAACAAATCTGCAATCTGACATACCGCCTCTCCTGCTATTCGCAACTGCGATCGCGTATCAAGATCAACCAGAGTCAGATCTAAAAGCTTAAATACCATTGGTAAATTTGCATCTTCAGGAGTCTGTCTCGCAGACGAAATGACATCCCATAAATCCAACTCAAGCTGTTTAACTTTCATTGTCACACCGAAAATTAATTTGAATGACAAGGGCAAGGACGCAAAGGACAAAGCCAAGGATCGAGACGTTCTTGGCTAGCAAATTTCTTAATCCCATAATTTGACTCTAGCAAAACCAATACCTTCTGGACATAAGTATGCACTTGTGTCGCCACCATTCCCGCACAATGAATCGGTGAAACCGCCGCAAACTTTTCCTGCCCTTTCCAGACTTGAACAGCGATCGCATGAATTGGTGTATCAGTTCCCGACTGTCGATAAACAACTAACACCGCCCAAAAAATCGAGGCGAATTCATCAATATTCACAACTAAATCTTGATCAGTATCAACCCGTTGACGAGAACGAATTAGATTGCGGCGATCTTGATGACGGGCATAAGAACGGCGACTATAGCAAACCGCAGGATTCCAACAGCGATCGCCATTATTGCCGTGAAGTTCTTGAGCCTGAGCCGCCGAAAGCATCGCACACTTTTTATATTTCTCTGGAATACTTTTAGTCATATTTTAGGACAGAAATAACCTAATAGAAATCGCTAAGGTTTCTTCAGATTTGAGGTTTAATCACTGGTAGCGTATGCTAGGAATCAAATGTGTTATGAATAGACATCAATCATTAGGTATACAGTAAAAATATGGCAATACAAGGAAAACTGGAATTAACTATCAAAATTAGCGAACTTCCTGTTGACGTGTCCGTTGATAAAAACGGTTGGAAGTCCTTTGATTTAGATTGTGATGGTCAAATCTTTAGTGTTACGGTGAAACCCAAAGTATTTAAGAAGTTGGAAGATGCACAGGCTAATTATCCACAGTGGGTAGCGGCGATTGCTGGCAAGATGGGTGAAGCTAATGAGACAGGATTTGTTTTGCTTGAGCCAAATATACAAGTATTTGAGAAAAAGCCCAAAGAAGCCAAACCTGCTGAAATAGCAATATCCAGCCAATAAAGCCATTAACACTATTTTTATGGCTAAAAGTCTAATCACAGATTTTATTGGGGACGATCACATCTCAATTGATATAAGAAATATTGTTTTAGTGAAAAAGGTTCTAAATCATAATGTCAGCATCAAATGTGAATCCTAATCATCGAATCAAATCTGGACAATCGGTTTCACTTAGGGGTGTAATGAGTAGTCGAGCAGAAAGTTACGCTAAGGATTAAACGACTTGTTTTCAATATCTAGATTGCCCATCAAAAAGCTGTACCAATTGAACCCTCTCAGATTAAGGTGATTGAAACTATTGCTGTGCCGTACTCATTTTCAGTACCAATTAACCTAGAGATTAATTGGTACGCCTAGAATCCTAACTCTCTTCGTTTTTGAATGGCAAAAATAATTCTGACTGAAACGGTTACTGAATAGCGTTTTTAGCCTTAGCGTAAGTTTCTGTACAGATGCTTATTTGACCACTATCTACCACGTCTTAACCCTAGCTTGCTAGAACAAGATTGTCGTACAGATATCAAAGATATTTGCGCTGGTTGACTGTAATTGTTTCTACGTTAACTGTGAGTGGGTGTTTGACCCGTCGCTTAAGGGTAAAGTGGTCGAAGATATTTCGGGAATAAATCGACGCTTGGGGGGACGACTGCGATTCCCAGTGTGGGCTATAGCATTAATCTATATATTCAATAATATGGTTAGGACTTGCGATATTCCACCAATTTGGAAACTTATTAGATGATTCTAACCAACCACTAGGAATAACTTTACCCGAAGATAATACGACAATAGGAGTTAGTATCTCTTGAGGATTAACACCACCATGATATCCATTTTTTTTAGGCTTATAGCGAATTTTCTCAGACCAAGGTGCAATTATTGACTTGTGACCAGATGCAACAACTCGATTTCCCTTTAATCTACATTCTTCATCTGTCAGATCGTCATGATCGGGTCGCCATCTTTCGCCTCCATCTATTGCCGATATCAGCTTGGTTCCATGCTCAATTATGTGACCATGATCGCTGGCTAAAATAACGATCCGTTCCGCAGATTTTGCCTCTTCTAGAAGAGCAGGGATAACGTTAATGGATTGCTGTGTCCAGTCAATATATAACTGCTCACCTTTGGTGAGACGATCATCGATCGCATTGACTACTACACCTATGACTAATCGATCGCGAGATGCAATAGCTTGACGTACATCTTGGCTAAGAGTTACGTCTTCTTCTGACTGAAGATGAATTTTATGAAATAGTAAAGGGTTTTGTTTTTTCTGTTGTTTGCTACTTTCATTAAGATCGGGGTGAAATTTAAATTCTGAGCTTTCATCTTTTGCCTTACCACTTCTTAACCGCCCACACAATAAGCTAGTACGCGATATTTCGGTGATTGATGGAACTGTTGCTAGTGCCGAAATGATTGGAAGAGATTGATCTTCCTTACGCAACAGTGACCAACCTTGCCTAGTCATGTTTTCTAATAATTGCATGCATACTGACATACTCATTCCATCTAAGACAATTAAAAGGACTGGAGCATGAGATGAGATCGGTGCAACTATATCTCTCAAGACATTTTCAACTACTAAGATTTCATTGTGGCTAGAGCCTAAATCCGTCCAACTAGCAAAGAGATGAGCAAAGATTTTTGATTGGCGTTCACGGACATTTACAGCAAGATTAAAAAGCTCGGCATAGGCATTAGAAACTAATTGCAGTGATTCGTCTGAGAGGAGAGAGTATCTTGCCCAGTCTGCAAAACAGTTGTCAGTGAGTTCAGTGGCGATCGCATCGGTTAGGGATTGAGGTAAAGGATTTGTTTCTGCTTCTTGTTGGTGAATCCAATTTAAGAGCCTGATTGCCATATCGAGATTATTAATGCGGCTACGATATCGATCTTCTTTGGCTAAGTTGTGTCTTAATAGCTCATTACGGCTAGCGATCAGTTTCTTTAATCCATTAGCTAAAGGATTTTTGAGGATAGAAGATAAAGTTTGTCCGAATGACTCAAGACGCTGATTAAATCCTAATGGTGAGATCTCGCTAAGATGTGCTAGATGACTAGCGCCAATTTCTTGCAAAATCTCATCAGCGCGATTCAAGATATTTTCTTTGAGTTGTATGTCAATAGGTAAACGAAGATTGATTACTTCCTGAGCGGCAGCTTGCCAAGTACTTCCTAAGTTTGGCGTTAAGATTTCTCCTTGAAAATAGCGCTCTTCGATTTTGCCGATTCCCTTATCCAGTTTTCCTGTGGCTTTGGGATGAAACAAAACGCCAAATACTAAGCCCAAAGCAACTAAATCGTTACGCTCAGTTTGAAAAGCACATCGCAATATGTATTGAGCAGAATGACCAACAAGTTCTGTTATATAAGCGATCGCCGCTTTTTGAAAATTAGGAGTCGCATTTTTAAGCCGTGCAATATTATGACTATCTATTGACCACTTCAACAGATACGGTAAGTCTGGAGAGACTTCGGTAATTCCCAAGCCACGCTCTAAAAGGATTGCCCAGACTATATCAGCATTGAGAAATCCGTTGCTAACTGGTGTATAACCTTCGCTAGTATTCCAATCGATTAAATAATCGGCAATCCATCGTTCTTTACGCAATCGTGGATCGATAACGTTTGCCTGAAATAAGGATTTGACAACTTCCCAAGGATCTATGGAAAAAAGCTTGCGTTTAGCCAATCTCATCAGAATATCATCGTCCAGATCGGCATTTTCTAAAGGCGTTAGGATAACGTAGATATTTTCGTTTGCCCGTTCATGGTCTTTTTCTGCGTCTCGCATTACTAAACGCATCGCTAAAGGAGACTTGCAAACATGAATACAAAGAGTGCTATCTCCATCGGTTTGTAATGTTTCGCCAACCCATTGACCCGAAATGCGAATACCAATGAACTTAGATTTCAAATTACTTTGGCGAATAGTCGCCGCAACTTGCGCCTTAATCTGATTGATGCTAGGTACGACAACACTCACGATTTCGTATTTTCCTCTGTGATGACCCAATGTAAGTTAATGCAGATTTTTTGTCCGACCTTTAGCTCTGATTTTAGATTATTAAGGAGTTTTTCTGCTGCAACTAAGTTTATATTGTCATGGGTTTCTTGACTGATGATTTGGTTGACAGTTGGAATCTTTGAAACGGGTGTGATGGTTAGATTAGTATTTGTGGCTGATGGTGGTGGATAGATTAGTGGTTTTGTGGAATCAGCAGTAATTTGAGTAGTCTTGCTAGGTACAGGAGGGAATGGGTTAGATGTGGGTAATGGGGTGTTCTTGGGTTGTGTGGTAAGTATCCGCGTGGCTTTTGCTTCTGATTCTTTTAGGATAGGAGCTAGGGCGATCGCATGTTCATCACCACTGAGGGCATGGATGAGTTCGGCAAGTAAAGTATTAACTTCAATGGAGCGCTCATCGGTTAGTTTTTGAACACCATCGATGATTTCCCATTTAGTGCGCTCCAAAATATTAGCCAGTGATTGCATTTGCTTGAAGCAATCTTTCATGGCAGTGTTTGAAGTAGCAATCGCAATATCCGCCAAAATATTGACGATATCTTCGGATTTGTTGTTTTCGGATTTGTTGGTATTGAGATTGGCTTGAATACGCTCGATCGCATTGACGGTAGCTGTAGCCGTTTGGAATCGATCGCAATTTTTGTCAATGTTGAAACGATCAATCGTCTCGTTGAGAAGTTTGAGGTAAGTTTTGGCATTAGCCTCATTATCACTAGCCATTTTCGCGATCTTGTCACTCAGTTCGGCGACATTTTTGGCATTAAGTAACTTAGAAATAGAAATGTTGAAAATGCTGGTAGCCCGATCAACTGCTGTTTGCCATAGCACTTGATCGGGAAGTTTTTGGGTACGAAACTCAACGTCATCGGGTAGAAATTTAAGGGTGACATCGATCGCCAGATTGCTACGGTAGGCAATGCAATTGGTTTGGGCGGCAAAAGTTAGAATCACCAAATTTTGGGCGATCGCAGGCAGCCCCATTGCTTTTGGTTCATCAAGCCAACGGCGTAATTGTCCTACGGATATTGCACCACCTATTTCCGCGATTTTGCGCGTGAAGTGTTGCTTCCAGTGCTGCCCTAAGACAAAGTGGGTTGCCTCTAGAGCCATTTCGCCTAGTAATAGTGGATTGGCAATTTGGCGCACTAGTAAGCGGAGTTTGCGATCTTCAATGGCAATACGTCCATCAGTTTGCTGGGTTGCATCAATAATCACTTTGTAGACTTTTTCGAGATTGTTACTGGCTTCAATCTCTGCTTCAAAATCTGGAGCCGCAGGAAATTCATACTCTAGTGCTTGTTCTAATAAATTGGTAAGTGCCTCGCGCAGGGTAGATGCAATAGGGGGCTGTAGTTGCAGTCCTGCATATAGGGAATGAAAACGTTCGTTTAATTCGAGCGATCGCTCAGGATTAATCGAATTACTATCGGTGGAATCTAATCCATAGACAACTTCTAGGTGATGTAAAACCCTTTGATGTAGGCTACTGCGTTGATTCTCTAAGAGGGACTTAGCGGATTGGCGATCTTGCGCTGAGAGATTACTGGCAAATTGGGCAAAACGTTCGCCTGTGCCTGCGAGGATATGGTCAAGAGTTACGAGCATACCGAGATCGGTGAGAGCGTCTTCGCTGAGAAAGGCGGGAACCCATGCTAGAGTCTTGGCTCCATTGGGATGTGCTTCGCGGAATCCTTGAATACGACTAATATCGTCACGAGGCGCATGGGTATCGACATCAAAGGGATAGTCGATGATGATTTTCCAGCGATCACCATCATTTTCTAACGTCGTTAGGGGCAGATCCCGAATGTTCCGAAATAGGACATTGCACGAGCGCCGCGTGTTTTTCCATAGAAGACTGACAGTCTGCTCTAGTTCATCTTCTCCTTGTATGCCTAGTTGCTTGAATAATAGATCGCGTATTAGACGCATCCGATTACCGTGATTATCTTCGCGCTTACCTTGAGCGATGATGCTCTGAGTATCAACACCAGAAAGCTGAATGTCGATCGTCGGGGTATCGCCTTCAGGAATGCGGATTTCCCCAACTGTCCCAGCCCATTGGCGACATCTTCGCAAGACTTCTTGACCTTCGCGCCCAGGAATGGGAGATTTGATTGTACCGTGGTTGAGGGCAGCAAGTCGCTCTGGGGTAAGACCGCGCAAGACTTCTACTTCAGGGACAAGGGCTGATAACAGTAGGGTTTTGATCAGTCGATCGTCATTAAAAAAAGCAATGCGCTTAGGGTCATTGTTTGGCAGAATCTCAAACTCTTCGCGGCGTAGTCCATGCTGTTTCTCAATCACTGGTAGCAGCTTTTGATGATAGAGACGCTTGGCATTTTCAAAATGAATAGCGGTGTCGGAGCTGAAGGATTCGTCACCATGGGCGATCGCATCAAACAAGTCCCCCACGGGCAGAATGTCGCCAACGCTAAGATAATCGCGCCTGTCCACCAGCATTTGCACCATGATTTTGAGTGCGGTGCGTTCGCGTTGGAGGACACTGGAAACCGCAATTAGGGCTTGAATTAAAGCGGGACTAAAGGGATAAACTTGTCGGAACATTTCCCGATCGCCTTCGCGTGTAAGCAGAATATTCATCACTGCTTCGCGCATAGTTAGTGACTTATCAATGGCAGCATCTAGTTCTGTTTTTGCCGCAGGATTTTTGGGACTGAGAACTCGCTTTTGGGCAATCGCAGGTAAGTTGCGATCTTCAAGAACGATGCGATCGAATCTGCCTTCCCAATGTTTGAGGGCATCACTAAAGTTCAACCGTTCGGCTCCAGGGACAGCATTGCCGATTAGGTCGCTGAGGTCGCGCTGTCTAGCCACAAAGCTAACGATAGGAATTGGACGATCGGGGGTTTGGGCTTCAACGAGTTTGGAGAGCTTTTGTCCTTCACGATGGATAAAACTCAAGTCGGTGGCGTGACTGGCTAACCAGAGAATCAGTTCATCAAGAAATAGAATGAGGGCATCATAGCCGAGGCTTTGGGCGTGTTGACTGATTACCGATAAGCCTTTATCCAGAGAGAGAAATGCTTCTCCTTTTGCCTGTTGGTCGTAGGAGCCAAAGAAAGCTTTGATGAGATTGCCAATTAGTAGCGATCGCGTTTCCGATGCGGGTGGTGCGTTAGTAGCAGCCTCAAATCGATCGCTGTCCCATCCTGCGGCAAGGTCTCCCCAACCATTATTTGACGGATTAGCATTGTTTAGAGCATCGAAAAAGGCTTTGTCGCCCATTTGGTTACGCAGGTTGGCGGCATCGCGAAACATCCCTTCGGCGAGATATACCCCTGGAATCGGTGCATCGGGATGGTTGCGACGGACAAAATCAACGTAGCCGCCAAGGATGCAGGACTCCATATTGTCGGAGCCGATCGCATGGTATGGCACTAAAAGAAATTTCTTGCCTGTGACCCATTCGTTATTTTTGGCGATTACGGGTGCGAGTTCGGTGATGCTGCGGGCGGTGATATTGCCTTGCAGGATGAGGTAGAGGACAGCCATAAAGTGGCTTTTGCCGCTACCAAAGCTGCCATGCAAATAGGTTGCCTTACTAACGTTGCTTTGGAGGGTGCTGCGGATGAAGTTGAGTGCTTGTTCAAAGCATTTCTTTAATTCGGGCGTAACAACATAATCGCGCAGGATCTTGTTAGAATCGATCGCCACTGATGACAAATTTAGTACAAAGTCACCTTTTTGGAGACTTTCAGGAATTTCGATCAGGTCTTTGAGGAGCGTCATGGGCTTTGTTTGATATTTGTGGCGATCGCTAGTTTGCTAGATTATACAAGTTCGAGTTTGATGCGCTTGCCAATGATACGAGCAGCTTTGTCAATTGTATGCAAGGTTACAGATGTATTTTCGGGGTCTAGTAGCCTCTCTAGGGCGGCGCGGCTGGTATGCATAGATTTTGCCATTTTTGATTTGCTGATGCCTCGATTGATCATCGCTTGTTGGACTTCCCACGCGAGTACACGTTTAAGTGCAACTGCGGATACTTCACCGAGTATATCTTCTTCGTCAAGAAAATCTTCAAACGATGAACCAACATGGCTTTCATTGATTTCATTAACCATTGTTTTTAGTACTTTAACTGTACCATTTTTGATACAGTGTAGCATTTTACTTTTTACTTTTTACTTTGCCAACGGGTTCCCATGCCTTCAAACTCTCGACTGTATGCCCGATCGCTTTAGCCTCCTCAATCAAAAAGCCTTCGTAATAGTCACCCATGGCTAAGCCGAATTCTGGATCGATGTCGTTGTGCCATTGTTTGAGCCAAGGGATTAGCTCGACTAGGCTGGCTAGGAGTGGTGCGAGGCGTGGGTCGTTGGAGCCGCCGATGCGTTCTTTGATGTCGA
>Ga0209990_10001169_pt1 | contig 23098 bp, 24 predicted proteins | sample NOAtaG_6_FD_187304 | JGI IMG/M metagenome (GOLD analysis project Ga0209990, IMG submission 187304) | Freshwater lake microbial communities from Lake Erie, under a cyanobacterial bloom - NOAA_Erie_Diel5S_2200h metaG (SPAdes) (version 2) | ecosystem: Environmental > Aquatic > Freshwater > Lake ...
CAATTGCTTTGTGCAGCCCCCCCTTGCGAATATGGGAGTGAGTCTATGCCAGATGGTTCCTGCATTAGGTAATTGGATTATTGGCGCAACTCGTGGGAAACCGCAGCAATTACTCAAAACTGACTTTGCGAGTAATGCGCTCACCTAACGCAATGCCGACACCTGCAAGGAGAAAGGCGATCGCTGTTAGTAAAATCGCATTTGGGGTGGAGAGCATCTCTGAAGATTTGGGAACGAGATAGCCAAATAAGGCGATCGCGCCTGACAATCCGCCAAAGAATGTACCGACAGTTAAGCCGCCGAGAGAATTAGGAACCATCGTTAGTGCAAAGGCAACCATGCCATTATTTACAGCACTGAGGAATCCTAAGATCAGCAAAATAGCGATTAGTGAAGCGATCGCGCCATAGCCACCTGCTAGCAAACCTAATCCCGCCGCAATTCCTCCTAAACTTAAGATCATTAGACGTTTGTTATCGATAAATTTAGAGATTTGTCCAGTACCAACTGCCAATAGCGCTTGAGTAATTAATGCTGAACCCATTAAGACTTCAAAGGATAAGCCTGTAAGTCTCGTAATATCAGTTTTGAGACTGCGGGGTAACACATCCCCCATCAGCAAGCGCATTCCTAAACCGATCGCTCCTCCAACCAGCATCACGACCACTAAATTACTTAAGAAATCTCTAATCTTGAATGGTTCCGCATTTTCTAAAGCAGGATTGAGATTTTTGGGAATATAGATCATCGCGCTGCGTAAACCTGCAACACCTATGAGCAGCGTAAATGAGGCGATCGCAAAGGCTGCTGGGGCGCCGAGTCCCAAAATAAATTTAGTCGCTAGAGGACGAATCGACCCAACAAAGCCACCGACTAAGGTTAAAACACTACCTGCAAGCGGTAATTGAGTAGCTCCCGCAAAGCTTGCTAATAAACAAATAACGGGACTGCGAAAGGTTGCCATCACCAGCGCCCACAAAACCGCCAAGCTCGGCAAGATCAATCGGACAATTTCATTGGAACCACCAAAAATGACGAAGGCAGGAAGGGCAATAAATAAAGCTGTTGAGGCGATTACCCCTGCCACAATCAAGGGCATCCGTGAACTATACCAACGCTGCCAGCGATCGGATAGTCCCCCAAATAATGGCTCCACAATTACCGCGATCGCAGTTTCTATCACCAATAGCAACTCTGCAAATTGTTGAGCTTGGTTAGGAGGATAAGCAAAAACTTGCTCAATAAACTTAGGCAAGTACACCCTATAAACAATCCAAGTCAGAGAGATTGCGCCCTGCACTGAGGCGAGACTCCACACTTGCAGCCAACGTATTTGATTAGAAGCTTGATTAGATGGTGATGTAATCGACATAAAGGACTTCCCTCGCTTGGCATTTAGAAAGAGGCGCAGAGCACCTCTTTCTAGTGTTTATTATTTAGAAAGCATTGGGAGAAAGGCGCTTTGCACCTCTCTCGGATGTTTATTTTTGTAGAATACAACCCTGCATGGAAGTTGTACCATCGGGCAATGTTGCACGACAAAGATTAGTTTGGCTGAGGTCAACGTTAGTAATATTTGCATTAGTAAGGTCAGCACGATAAAGATCTGCTCCCTTTAGATTTGCACCCGTTAGATCTGCACCATACAGGCTTGCATTACGCAAGGATGCATTGCTGAGATTGGCCCGATTGAGTTTGGCATAGACCAGTTCAATATCGATTAAATTGGCATTTTGCAAGTTGGCTTCTGTCAGATCAATATATTTCCAGCGACTATTCCGAGCATTTGCACCCGATAGATTGGCTTGAACCAAATCGCTATTAATCAAAAAGGTATTTCGCAGGTCAGAATTGCTGAGATCGGCGCTCCGAAAATCTGCATAATACATCGTGCTAAAAGCTAAAATTGCACCAGAAAGTGAGCTTTTTCGCAGATCAGCAACGTCAAGAAAAGATTCACGCAGATCAACCTCATTTGCTGTAATGCCACTCAGTTCACAGCGTTGGCAAGTATGATATTGCAATAAAGACTGGAGATGCTCGGCATTTTGCGCTTGTACGCTCGATGTCATACCAATGGTCATCACACTAGCAATCAGGGTGCTAGCGATCCCAATCACAGAATGATTAAAAGCTGTTGACTTCATAAAAAAGTACCTAATTTTAGCAATCATTTATTCATTGTTAACACAATGCTAGGCAGGACAACACAGCAAAATGTAATAATTATGTTTGTTGACCTTTTGTGATGGATCGTACTGAATGTTCGAGCAGTTTCTAGATACAAATGCCTTATCCTTTCGGGTTGAAGTCATTCCCATTTTAGGTGTGCTAATTCTGCTAGAGGCAATTCTGTCTGCTGATAATGCGATCGCTCTTGCCGCGATCGTGCGGAGTTTACCAGATCCACAGCAAGAAAAATGGGCACTACGCTATGGCTTGATTGGGGCTTTTGTGTTGCGTGTTGTTTTGATTTTTACAGCAACATGGGTGATTAAATACTGGCAATTTGAACTTGCAGGTTCCATATATCTACTATGGCTAGCGGGGAGATTCTTCTTAGAAAAAGCACAAGAAGGACATGATACTAAGCACCCAGTCCGCATGGCAGATAAGCTATGGCAAGTTGTGGCTCTTGTATCGCTTACGGATTTAGCTTTTTCCCTTGATAGTGTGACAGCAGCCGTTGCTGTAGCTGAGGAAACTTGGTTGGTATTAATTGGTGGGGTGGCAGGAATTATTGCCTTGCGCTTTTTAGCAGGACTCTTTATCAAGTGGTTGTCTGAATTTACGCATCTAGAATCAGCGGGTTATCTAATTGTTTTGCTTGTAGGATTGCGCCTATTTATTAAGGTGTTTTCTGATAGCCTAGTTCCTCCTGAATGGTTGATGCTCTCATTGATTGGCGCAGTTTTTCTCTGGGGATTCTCTAAACGTGAACCGTTAGATGATTTAGATGACATTGAAGCGATCTCTGATACAAAACAGTAAATAGAGGTGACGCATTGCATCACCTTTATTTTTGATCACAGTTTTTTGCTATAAAGACTCAGAGTAGCGATCGCACTTAACATTGTAGAGTTTGCCAATTAGCAAAGTTTGCCATTAAGCCACATCTTTTTTACAGTACCAATCAGCGTCTACATAGAGTAAACAAGGAAAAAATATCAAGATGTTTGAATATCCTGAAGACCTAAAATATACCAACTCCCACGAATACATTCGTCTCGAAAACAATGTCGCCACAGTAGGTATTACCGCTTTTGCGATCGATCAGTTAGGCGATATCGTATTTCTCGATCTTCCTGAAGTGGGAACAAAGGTAAAAAAAGGTCAAACCTTCGGCACAATTGAATCAGTCAAGGCTGTGGAAGATATCTATTCACCTGTGACAGGTACTGTGGTTGAGACAAATACTACATTAGTTGATGCGCCTGAGAATGTTACGATAGATCCCTATGGTGCATCATGGCTACTCAAAGTGGATATTGAGGATCAAAGCGAACTTGACGATACCCTTTCTGCCAACAGCTATCGTGAACAAGTAGAAGGAAAGTAAGGAGAAAAATACCAGCACTACTTTTTCTTATTGCTGAATTTTAATACTTGAGATCAGAATCATCGGAAACGGAATTTAAGAGAGACCGTACGCACAACATAATGTGTAATGACATGGTGCAGGCTTCACGCTCACCCCAACCAATCTCCCTGTTTTGAAGATGGGCTAAGAAATTTCTGAGTCCCTCCTTCTCCTCTCTGGGATAAGGGGATGAGAGAAATCTAAGTTGCACATTGCGTTAATAAAGTGCTTAGTATATTACTCTCTACTGGGAAACAAGAGCAAAACTATTGGCAAACTGTGCAAAAGCTTTGGCTGTTGAACTATTTGCATCACTTTTAGCAACAGGTTGATAGTAGCGAACGGTATAAAAGAATTTGTCGGCTTCAAGGGTTAAGGCTTGTACTTTCCAAGTGCTTGAGGCGATCATAGTAGTAAATTCCTTTTTTGAGCCAGACTTTGCTCCCTTAACTTTTGCCTCAAAGGGAATCGTGACTACATCCTTAGCATTTTCAGAACCATCAGCGATCACTTTAGCATTACTTGGCTGCCTTACCACAATCGCATATACCTGCTGGCTTTGTTGCAGCTTTTGAATGATTTGTTCTAGATTGCTTTCCTTAACTAGATTAACTTCTTTGCTAGGTGTAAAGATGACCGTACTCGCTCCCGATGACTCTAAACCAATATCGATCACTTTCCATTCGGCAGGATAGCGCAAGGTATAACCAGCACCATTGTATTTACCTGTAGTTGCAGGCTGGGCATCTTCAGAACGACAAATCTCGATTTTGCTTGCATCTTGATTAGTCTGGAGGATATAGCGAGTATCCTCTGCAACCAAGACAATTTCAAATCCCTCTTGAGTCGGAGCAACCGTTTGACACAAATCAGCAATATTTACAGATTGTGACTTAGCTGACTCCGCCATGATCGCTAAATTTGCCGACAGCTTAAGCTGCGATCGCAAATAGTTAATAGCCTTTTCTGACGCAGGATTAGCCGTTGGTGCAGAGGTGGGGCTAGGCGATGGGCTTTGCTGGCAACTAGTAACAATCAATGTGATCGCCACAATTGCGATATAAATTTGAAACTTTGGCATAACATAAAACTAGATCTAGCAACCATCATAATTCTTAGTCAAGAAACTAATCACCAAAGCTAACTGCTAACAACTAGAATCATCAAATGGATATCAAAACATTCGTATTTCCTGCGATCACCACCATCGGCGCATTACTCGTTTATTTTGGCTTAGGCATTGGCGTTGGTGTGGCTCGTGTTAAATACAAAATTTCACCACCACAAACCACAGGCAATGTAGACTTCGAGCGAGTTTATCGTGCCCACCAAAATACCCTTGAGCAAATTGTCATCTTTTTGCCATCCCTATGGCTATTCAGTATCTATGTCAATCCCAACTGGGGGGCAATTTTAGGTACTGTTTGGATAGTGGGGCGAATTCTTTATGCTTGGGGGTATTACGTTGAAGCCAGTAAACGCGCCCCCGGAACTGTGATCGCCTCTTTAGCTACCCTTGCCTTGCTCTTTAGCACACTCTTTAATCTGTTACGCGGATTGCTGTTTGCTAATTAGCAGCCCAGATAGTTGTTTTGCCCACATATAGCAATTCTCAATGGTTTGTGGAAGCCCCCCCGAAGAGGTGTGCTTCCACAATATAGGTGAAACAATAATTGAGCCTTGCCATACAGAGAAATCTAAGACTTAATGGCAAACCTCTTCAACTTGATGGATAGAAGTCTAGAGCATGAAAATGTCATAATTAACTGTGTATTAATACTCAGCAAAATTTGTAATACTGATTATGTCTAAACTTGTCGCGATCGCCGCGAGCTTATATTTTGTGACCCTTGCTTATTTTGGATTTACTCCTGCGGCTTCGGCAAATTCCCTTACCTACAACTTCAATTCTGCGATCGCAACACCTATGGCACTTTTTTCCTTTTCAGGCACACGCCCCACTAATATCGGTGTGACTAATGGCAAGTTTCTTGATTGCCCTAATTCCCCTAACTGTGTATCGAGCCAAAGCACCGATGCCGAACACAAAATTGCACCTTTGACCTACACAGGTGATCCTGCCAAAGCCTTGGCAGATCTCAAAGCCGTGATCGAAAGCTTGCCTCGCACCAAAATCATTACCGCCGAAGGTAATTATATTTATGCGGAGTTTACGAGCAAGCTAATGGGCTATGTTGATGATGTGGAGTTTTACTTAAATGCAGACAAGGGCATCATCGAGGTACGTTCTGCCTCCCGTCTTGGGCAATCGGATCTAGGTGTAAACCGCGATCGCATCGAAACCATTCGCGCCAAATTTGCCTAACTCCTTTGTGAAAGTAAACAGTGCAACAAGTGCACTGTTTATTTTTTGTTATCGAGCAAATAACTGATACACATCATTCAATCGATACCATTGAGATTTATGATTGTATTTAGTAAGAAATCTAGAGAAAGTTTATGGGAATGGCAGTTGGTTTGGTCGAGGTGTTGGGGCATCCACCCGCACTCTCCGTTGCTGACACAATGGTTAAAGCTGCGAAAGTCACTTTTGTGGGCTACGAAAAAGTTAGTGGCGCTCGGCTCACCATCATCATTCGCGGACCCGTGGGCGATGTCAAAAGAGCCGTTGAAGCAGGTGTAGAGGCGGCTAAAAAAATTGAAGTCTTAAGCTCTAAAGACAAAGCATTATTCCTTTCTGCAACCGTAATTCCTCGTCCCCACGAAAATCTCGAAGCAATTACGAAGACGATGCGTTTTAGCTCAGCAATTGAGCAGTTCCGTTAATCAAGAAAAAAATTAAAAGACAAAAGGGAAAAACTAAGATCCTAAGAATGAAAATTTTGGTTTTGCATGGACCAAACTTAAATATGTTGGGCTTACGGGAGCCAGAAGTATATGGCAGCACAACGTTAGCGCAAATTAATGATCGCCTAACTCAGGACGCGACAGAGTTAGGTGCAGAATTAACATTTTTGCAATCTAACCATGAGGGTGTCCTGATCGACACAATTCATGCTGCTTTCCAAGTAAAACAGGGGATTTTGATTAATCCTGGGGGCTTAACCCATACCAGTGTGGCACTCAGAGATGCGATCGCCTCAGTGAATATACCGACTGTAGAAGTGCATTTAAGCAATATTCATAAACGCGAAAAATTTCGTCACCATTCATTTATAGCTCCCATTGCGATCGGGCAAATTAGCGGCTTTGGTGCTGAGAGCTATCGCTTAGGACTTAGGGCACTAGTTACGCATATATCTACGCATATATCAAAGTTATGACAGAAACTTCGCACTATTGGATTATTAATACACGCATTCCCAATTGTTTTATTGAAAGTACGATTCGGACTCAGACTGTAGATCTGCCGCTTACTCCAACTTTAGAACGCGATCGCCTATTTCCCTGTCATCTAGAAATCAAGAATGGTTTAGTCGCTGCCATAGTCCCAAATTCTTCCGATTCGCTCATTTCCCAAGTTCCTACGGACAGTTTACCAATTATTGAGGCAAAGCAAGGAATCATGATTCCTTGCTTTGTCGATTTGCATACCCATCTTGATAAAGGGCAGATTTGGGAACGTAGCCCTAATCTAGATGGCACTTTTCAAGGTGCACTCAAGGGTATCTATCGCGATTGTACAGAGAACCGAAAATGGAGCTATGAAGATCTCTATCGCCGCATGGAATTTGGGCTGAGGTGCAGCTACGCTCATGGTACTAGAGCAATTCGTACTCACTTAGATTGTCCACCACACCAAGTTGAAACAACATTTCAAGTATTTAAAGAATTACAGGAAAAGTGGAAAGACAAAATCACGCTCCAAGCAGTATCCCTAGTAACCCTCTCCTATTTTGAAACTAAGGAAGGAGAAATATTTGCCGATGCTGTTGCTGAACTTGGTGGATTGCTCGGCGGTATTGCTCATATGGTTCCAGAGTTAGATAACTATTTGGCAAGAATCATCTCCCTAGCCAAGGAACGAAATCTCTGTCTAGACTTTCATACCGACGAGAACAGCGATCCTACATCTCAAACCCTGCGACGAGTTGCTGAGGCAGTTCTGCAACATGACTTTAGCTCACAAGTTGTCTGCGGTCATTGCTGTAGTCTAGCGGTGCAGGATGAGGAAACTGCTAACCAAACGATCGCTTTAGTGAAACAGGCGAACGTAGGTGTAGTCAGCTTACCAATGTGCAATATGTACTTACAGGATCGGGTTGCCGAACGCACTCCACGCTGGCGTGGTGTTACCCTTGTGCGTGAACTTGATGCTGCGGGGGTGAAAGTGGCTCTCTCAAGTGATAACTGTCGTGATCCATTCTATGGGTTTGGAGATCATGACCTCCTAGAGGTTTTCACATTGGGTGTGAAAATCGAGCATCTAGATACTCCCTACGATAATTGGATTGAGTCGGTAACTTCCCGCCCCGCGACCCTCATGGGGTTACTAGATGTAGGTAAAATCGCAATTGGTCAAACTGCAGATTTAGTGCTATTTAAGGCACGGAGCTATAGTGAATTGCTATCTCGCCATCAACGCGATCGCACTGTATTTAGAAATGGCATTGCGATCGATACCACCCTCCCCGATTATGCAGAACTTGACGATTTAATCTTTCATGGCTATGAATAACCCATAGATTGCAGTACTTGATTCCTTATAAATAGCTCGACTTAATTAAAACCTAAAACCAGAGTTTGATCCGCCCGCTACGCGGGCGGATCAAACTTCTCGGTTTTTAGTTTACTTATGTCTAGCTACTTAGGATTGTTTTTATTTTCAAATGATTGCTTACTCATTAGGAATACCTCGGTAGCAAGTCTTGATGATACGTTAGGATTCACCGTCGCTTCATTGCGGTAAGTGTTTCAATTTCAAACTCATTCCTACTTAAACTTCATGAGTGCTGCAAGGGCTGAGATAAAGAATTAGTTTACTTTGGAAAATAATTTCTATCCTATTGATTCGGCTACATAACTGCCTGTGCCCTCAGTAAAACCTCAATTTCCTCTGTTGGCAATGCCTTATAAAAGAAATATCCCTGTATGCGATCGCAGCCTAACTTTCGTAAGATATCGATTTGCTCTTGTTTTTCTACACCTTCAGCAATCACAATCAAATTTAGGCTATGGGATAGATTAATCAGAGAAGTCACAATCGTTTGATCCTGCTCACTATGATCGATATATTCAATAAAAGTTCGATCAATTTTGAGGGTATCTATCGGTAAATTTTTGAGATAGCTTAAGGCTGAATAACCAGTACCAAAATCATCGATAGATAATTGAATTCCCATTTGTCGGAATTGATTGAGGAGAACAATTTTTTCCTCCACATTATCCATCATAATCCCTTCGGTGATTTCTAGTTCTAGGTAATGAGGATCAAAATTTGTCTCATCTAAAATTTGTTGTAAAGAAGATAGAAAATCCTTTTGCTGTAATTGTTTAATCGACAAATTTACACCAATCTGAATCGGTGGTAAACCTGACTCATGCCATGCGATCGCCTGTAAGCAAGTATGCTTCAATACCCAATTTCCAACAGCAACAATTAAACCTATTTCTTCAGCTAAAGGGATAAATTGACTGGGGGAAATAGAACCCAAAGTAACATGCTTCCAGCGCAGCAAGACCTCTAGACCGACAATTTTACCAGTATGCAGGTCAACTTGAGGTTGATAGTATGTTTCGAGTTCTTCATTTTCTAAAGCTCTTCGCAAACTAGTTTCTATTAATAGGCGTTGCAAACTCTGCTCTTGCATATTTGGCATGTAGAACTGAAAACTATTACGCCTATCAACCTTAGCTCGATACATTGCCATATCCGCGTTACGAATTAGCCCATCAACATCAGTATTGTGATCTGGATAAATACTTGCGCCAATACTAGTTGTAATATGTAATTCATGACCGTTACACGAAAAAGGAAGACTTAAAGCTTGGCTCATCATCTCGGCAATTTGGACAACTCCTTCTTGCGATGTGATGGTTTTGGTAATAATCGCGAACTCATCACCACCCCAGCGCACAAGTAAATCATCTTGAAGGATCAGGCTTTTTAAGCGATCGCTAACAGATTTAAGCAACAAATCGCCAATTCTATGTCCCAAGGAATCATTAATGAGCTTGAATCGATCAATATCTAGAAATAGAACTGCAAATTTTTGTTTTTTATCCTCTAATTTCTCTACAACTTCAACTAAATACTGATGGAGATACTTCCGATTTGGCAGACCAGTAAGTGAATCATGATAAATTTGGTAGGATATGATAGCTTCCGCCTGTTTCTGCTTAGTAATATCAGATACATGGACTCTGATTACTTCATTCCAAGGCATAAAGTGAATTACTTGTTCAAAGACCTTACCATTGATCGCAACTTCACGAGTAGAGAAATTGCGAATTGGAGTCACAAGTGGAATTAACTGCTTGAGCAAATCCATTAGTAGAGGATGCTGGAGTTGCATATCATTAATCTCTGGGAACTGGTATAAAGCCGCAGGATTAAGATATAAAATTTTCCCATCTAAATTTAGCTCGATAATTGGTTGAGGATTAAGCTCGGGAGATGCAATAAATTGATTAATAGTTTCACGAATATGAACAGATAAATCACTATCAGCAATAGATATCAAAGGGGAACATTTAATTGAATCAATAATATTTAGACCTTGATCGGATAAAATGTTCTCATTTAAAGGATTACTTTGCAAAGTCCTACTTTTAGGATTAAGGGATAATGAACTTATAACTTGATATACCGCTTTAGTATCCTTACTAAAGAGGATTTCATCACCATGAGATAAGATATGAGAAAATCTTTTTCTGCCGTTGATAAGAACACCATTGGTACTGCGTATACCATCTAGATTGCCATCAATGATCCTAAAAAGGTAGGAATTCCGTTTAGGAGTAGTGACAGCTAAGATTGTTGCATGTTGCCGAGATACGAGATTAGAGCGCAGCACGATCAGATTATCTAAGCTACGACCTAACGAGTAAGTCATGTTTTGTAAGAGAAAATTGCGCAATCCTTTTGGGTCTTCAACCGTAAGCATGTGATGAAGTAGTTCTTGCATTACAAGAGTAGACGACCCTTCTGATCTCACCTGAATAATTTCCCTTTACAACGATCTTAAAATGCCAAAACTTAGACTAGATTCTTATCTTACTTTTGAGTGTCAGCAGTTTAGTTATAGAAATTGTGTAATGTGACTGAACTATATAGACTTGCTATTTATAATTTCCTTAAATACCTTAGCCCACTTCTCAACACTGTGGCAAGCCTTAGCTTTCTCTAAGGCTAAGTCCAACCATAGCTTTTAAGTTTATTAGACTTGTTGAGAAACAAGATCAAGGTATAGAAGCAACTTCACATTTATTTCTGCTTTTCAATCCCTACTGAAACAAACATACTTTAATCGAAATAAATCGAAGCATAACAGAGATTCAAATGCGGTCATCATCACCCCAAAACAATCGAAAAACAAGATCCTCAATTTAGAAAAGATTTTAAAACAAGATAAGCAAATACGAGCCAGGGTTAAACCGTCAAGAATTCGAGGCGCTGTTACCAAGCTTTGAAGAAGCCTACCAGCAAATGCTCATGAAGAAGCAAATATGAGGAGGTGGTTGGAGGCACTGGTCAGTTAATGATGGTTAGTTTTTGAAACGCCCATTTCAAACCGATTAAAAAAAACGTAATACGTTGATCACGTTTTGAATGACCAGTGCCTATTTTCCGTACATATGGTTTTACTTTTACCCAAAATTCGGCTGATGTTCTTTCTTTGTGTACCAGCCATTGCGTCACTTCGTCATGATTTATGTCTCCCTTCAATAGTTTCGCTAATCCTGTTGCAGTTGTTGCTCCAAAAGAACATATTAGATAGTTATAGGACTTACGCATTGGGTAGATGTGGTGCGGGCTTCGCCCGCACCACATCTACCTCAATCCTAAGAAATTCGTTCGGTTTGCGTAAGTCCTAAATTACTATAAAGATCTAATATGTTCATCTTCATGTCTTTATCTTCTCGCATGCTCTTAGCTTAGTTTCGGTAAAGCAATTACTCTCAAACATACTTCCAGTATGCATTCTCACACATTTCTTCGGATGCTTTCTATCTGCGTAAGGTGAGTTATTCTGATTCTGTGTTAACAATTTATGCATAGAATTAATATGATTAGTACTTTACACTACTCGTTCTATTCATAAAATTCTAATTTTTTCTGTGCATTTCACTATTCAATCTGTTTTCTTTAAATTCTATCGTTTAACTCTCCAAGAACCTTTTCAGAATGCTTTAGGAACATTTTCCTATCGTGAGGGATTTGTGATTGAAGTTCGTGATCATCAAAATCGTAGTGGTTTGGGAGAATCTGCTCCGTTAGCTGGCTTTGGGATGGAATCTCTTCAGGAGACCGAAGCAATTTTAAGTCAGTTATCCAAATCATTAATTAATGCTGAAATTGAGAATCTGCAAGATATTGAGGAATTATTGAGAGAATGTGATCGTACCCCTGCAGCAAAACATGGCATGGAGTTAGCTTTACTTCATTTATTAGCACAATCTCAAAACCTACCATTAGCTCAATTATTGGCAAACTCTGTGAATGGAACAGTCCGCGAGCAAGTTCCCATGAATGTTGTGATTGGGGCGATCGCACCAGAACTCGCCGCCATCAAAGCTCAAGAATATTTTACTCAAGGCTATCGTTGTCTCAAGATTAAGGTTGGTACTCAGGATTTTGGCTCAGATTTGCGAAGAGTCGAAGCAGTGCGATCACAAGTCGGTAATCATGTCCAAATTCGCATCGATGCTAATCAGGCTTGGTCTGTGAATGAGGCGATCGCTAATTTGGCAAAATTAGAATTTCTACAAATCGAATATATCGAGCAACCTGTTGCAGCTTTAGACTTAACAGGTATGGCAACAGTCAGGCGATCTCAACCCATCCCTGTCGCCGCCGATGAGTCCGTCAACAATCTCATCCAAATACAGCAGGTGATTACATCCAAAGCTGCCGATATTATTATTCTCAAACCCATGGCATTAGGGGGCATCTTCACCGCTCATCGTGCTGCTTTCATGGCTTTGAATGCTGGTTTAGATGTGGTTGTAACAACAACTATTGACGGTGCGATTGCCAGACAAGCCGCTTATGACTTAGCTGCCTCTTTGCCAATCAAGAGAGCTTGTGGTTTAGCCACAGGTCATTTACTGATTGAAAAATAATTAGCTCAGCATGATTACTAGATTGTGATGATGCATGCTTAGCGTGCATCATCACAATGAGTGCGACCTTGACATACCACAGAAAAGGAGGAAAATAGAAGTAAGAATTGATAAGAGAGAAAAAATGTCAGCCAAATTAGAGTGTGTTTGAGAGGTTATTAGGGATTAAAAAGATCAAAAAGCTTCTCAAACACGCTCTAAATCTTGGATTAGGCTATAGAATGTAGTAATCAAACTCAGTAATAGTCAATCTATGCAAATTAAAGCAGTTATTTGGCAAGAGGATGGTGTTTGGTGTGGTTCTGTCCCTGCGCTGAAAGGTTGCCATACTTGGGGAGACAGCTACGAATATCTATTGGAAATGTTGCAAGCTATACAGGCATGATTAGAGATTGCTAGTGAAAATCAAGATCTAGAAACTGACAAACAACTCGTTGAGCTATCCCTATGAAATCAATCTCAGGTAAGGTGCTTTGTAAAGTTGTTGAGCGCAAGTGATGGGAATTAAAGCGGATTACTGGTAGTCATCACATATATACAAAGCAATGCTTTGAAGCAATTATTCCTATTCCAGTTCATGGGAATCGTGATCTTCCAACTGGAACTCTCAAGAGCGTCATGAAGGATGCAGAATTGAACGAGAATGATTTGTAAGTTTTATTTGAGCGATCGCCTAGTCTATGATTTGTAATGCGATCGCCTAATAAATTAAAATATCACTCCGTTTAAAGCTTGGCTTTAGCTGCGTCATAGTCATCATAAATTCTCATTTCAGGTCTATTCCAATTTTTAAGGGTGGTGTTTTAAAGTTGTTGGAGCAGAAAATTGGATAAAAGCTGAAAAACAAGTTAGCTAATGATCCTAACTTCCAAGTTTTATTTGTTCCCCAACAAGTTTGAAACATTACCCACTTTTTACAAACACATTTACTGCTGATTTTACTACCGAGCTAATAGTGAGATCCGATTCTAAAACTGGACTACTTATAACCATACCCTCTTGAATTTCATTAAACTCACTATCCGCCAGATTATGAATTTTTAAAAGGAGACATGAAAGGGCTAATCAGTCGCCGCATCAACAAAAGCGCAACCACAACAAATGAAACACCTGAAAAACAGAGAAATGAATAGAGGTAGTACTCTCTGCCCAGATTCCCATGAGGATCTGGGCAACCACGGAGGAATTGCCACTGCCAACAGTATTGTAAATATGTAAAAAGTCTAAAAATTTGTCTCCAAAATATCTAAAGATTGGAGAAGTTGAGATTCTGAAAAATTAGTAATTAAGGAAGCGGGAAATCTTGGATTGGCGATCGCTTGGACATAGTTATTAGTTAAATAGCTAGTAAATTTGGGACTTTGATTAAGATGGGTTTGAAAAAAAGCAATACTTAGGGCTTTTGCATAGGGATGAGTAAATTCCGGCTTTTCTCCGACTACACTTTCGGGAACGATCAGCACCCCGCGATCGCTCCTTTCTAAAAAGGAAAAATGCGTTCCCTTGGGAAAAGTTACTAAATATTTATAGGGACTAGTCAACCAGACAAAGGGGAAAAACTGCTCAGGAACCGTAGGGGTAAAGATATCCTCACCACTAGCAAAAATAGCAACGGGAATCTTGATCTTTTGCATTCCCTCTTTACCTAGTAAAGTACTGCCACCAAGAGGATTGAGGGCTAAAACTGCTTTGATTCGACGATCGCTAAGATTAGTATTACTAATATCTAAGGAGCTAAAACGACATTGCAAAATTTTGGCAACATTAAATGAAGAGATATCGGGTTCAGGGGTACTACATTCTTGCTTGATTTGATTGAAGTTGAGTTGAGCACCTCCTAACACCATCACCGTATAACCTCCAATGGAATGTCCGATTAAACCTACCTGTTCAGGGTTGAGGCGATCGCGCCAGATTGGATCGGTTTTAACCTTCTGTTCTAGTTCATCTAATAAATATTTCACATCAAGAGGTCGTTGAATTGCTTCCTCAACCTGTGGAGCCTTATTCAATCCAGAGAGAAAAGCCGCAAAGTCACGACTACTTGTTTGCGGATGCTCTAGAGCGGCAACGGCAAATCCATAGGAAGCGAGGTGTTGGGATAGATAATGAAAAGTATCAGGATTAGATGCGAGTCCGTGGGAGATCACAATTAACGGTGCAGGTTTGGTTAATCCTTGCGGTAAATATAGAACTGCGGAAATGCTGACATGGCGATCACGTTGTAAATAGGTAAATTTCTCCTTTTTCCATGGCACATTACCCGCCATACGCAAATCTGGTTTAGTATCTAGAGATTTATTGGTGGTTGGATTAAGGCTTGATTCGGCGATCGCTTGTTTTTCGATGGCAGCGATCGCATTCTCCTTTTTATAGAGCAATTGTGAAATTTCCGCATATGCTTGTAAACCTCGCGGCATGTCTAGATAAATAATCGGTACGGGATATCTTTGTAAGACATTGAGAATCGATAGTCCTTCATCACTTTGTGCTGAGAGAATCAGAGAAGCTCGTAGAGCTGAAAATCCATTGTTTTGGGGCGTGATCTGCAAAATCCTACCCAGTCGCCGCATCAAGATCTCACCAATAGGCGAATAGGCAAACTGAGCCGCCATGACATGACTAATTTTGTAACGGGTGGCTAAGGTTTCGCGCACTTGATTTTGTTGCTCCGATGATAAGCGTCCGAGATAGAACTCTAAGCGCTTACTCAATTTTCCTTTCTTCGCAAATTGCTCTAAATCTTTGATGTAAATTGTAAATTCACCAACTGGAGGATACCAAAAGCGGATTTGCTCAGCACTCTGTGCTGGTTTTGCTAAGATATTAGAACATGTGATCACTATGCCTATACTTAAAGAACCGATGGTGACAATACGCCGCAAGCCTAGCCACAATTTATCTAAGACAAATCCCATAGCCTGTAAGTTTTTCTAGATTTCATAAAATGTGCGATGATGCTATAATAGTATTCGCAAAAAATTTGTATCTGGCTTGCCGATGTAGCACAGGGGTAGTGCAGCTGATTCGTAATCAGCAGGCCGTGAGTTCAAATCTCATCATCGGCTCTTGTACACTAGAATAATTGGCGGGAATCGCCGATTATTCTATAATTGGCTTAATTATGAAGTACTTTTTTCTGGCTCAAGGTTGGCGGGTACGGAGGGTATGGGATGTTTCAGGCTTATGGAACGAAATGGCTTGGCGGCGAAGACCAATTATAATTCCCATCGGGGTCTACTTGGTTGACGATAGAGAGAAAATGGTTCTCTTTAAAGTTGAAGAGTCAATCCAAGCGGTAGAAGCGATCCCCGAAGATTTATCGAATAATCGAGATCGCATTGTGAGTAATAGTAATGATCGCAGCAAGGTTGCGATCTCACATGTACGCATTTCTAGGCTTTTATCGGCGGAGCAAGTTTTAGAGAGAATAACGCCTCTTAAATAAATATAGTCTGGAGCATTCGTTACCTAACGTCAGTTCGGGTTAAGCTGGCAAATTTTAGAAGCCCAAAAGTAAAAGCTTTGCTTAGCAAGGCTTTTACTTTTGGGTTTTGAGAGAGGGTTTGCTACTCAAGCCCTCTCTCAAAACCTGTCTCAAATTATCCCGAACTCGCGTTATTTAAAAGGGAATATCGTCATAGTCTGGAGCATTTGTTGCAGGAGATGCCACAGGCGCATAGCTAGATGTCGGTACAGCAGCACTAGGCGCACTAGATGGATTTGCTCTAGGACTACGTGCAGGTGCAGCAGTTGTCGTAGCAGTTGTATTTGCAGTGCTACCAGCCCCAAAGCTATGAACTCGTTGAGCAACCAGTTCAGTTCGCTTTTCTTTGTAAGTACCGCGATCAACTATATCAAGACGGAGACGACCTTCTACGACAACTTGATCGCCTTTATGATATTTTTCCATAATCTCATCCGCTAAATTGTTCCAGCCCACGACCTTGATACGATAAGGTGCATCTTCAGCACGTCCACCTGCAAACTGGACAAGAAATGAAGCGATCGAGCTTTGGTTATCGGGAGTACGGCGCAGTTCTGGATCAGTTAGCACTTCTGCCATCAAGACAATAGAATTCATAGAGGTTTATCAAAAGCTTATGGCTTACTTTTAAATATTTATCATATAGCAGTTTCTGGTAGTACTAAATAAGTACCACTCTCTTTGCCGTACTTCGTTTAACATCGTTGTACTTACATCGCTTTGTGCTGACTCGAAACGCAGAGGAAATTTTCAAAGTGGCGCTTTCTAAAGTATCCCTCTTTGTTTCAATCTTCAATTGTCTGTGACATCTCGAGTGCAATATTCTACGACTACATGTATACTTTTGCAGACTATCAAGACACAATGCTATAACTTGTTGTCACTATGACTTGTTAATGCAAAATCAGCATGGTTTCAGCTAAAGCATTAACATTTTGTTAGGATTAGCTGCCTCAAACCACTAATCCTAAGTACTAAAATCTATGCCATCTCAAGTACTTGTCAAGCACATATGCTGACCGTCAACGCAATCATCATAAGTACTATAATTCTCAATGTTGGGATTCAGTCCGTGATTATCGACAGAATATTTCAAGCAAAAAAAGGTAATAAGCGGCGGGAAGAAGTGGAAGAAGAAAACCTCACTCGCTATGATTCCAATACGTCTAGCGATCAGCCTAAGGGCTGGGAATTTAAAATGTTGCGTACTAGTAGTGGTGGTTTCCGTAGTCGCAAAGTATTGAGCCGCGTTTGCGCTGAAGAAGCTCAAGCAGGTTGGATCTTGTTAGAAAAGCTAGACGATCGTCGTCTACGATTTCGTCGCCCCATCATTGCCCGCGATCGCGATAATCAATGCAAAATCGATCCCTATCGCACTCATTATGGTATCTCTGAAATGGTTGAGACTTGGACTACCATCATTGTCTTATTAATCATCATGAGTGGGGCAGCAGTGTTAGGGTTTACTGCCATGAATCGCTTCTTTGGGGATTGGCAAACCCGTGCAGTTCAAAGTGCCCCACGCACAGGTGATAACAATGCTAATTCTATACGTCAACCACCGTCTTCCCCGATCACTAAGCCTAACAATTAATTACCTTTTAATAATCTTAATGTCGGTGTTGACAGAATAGCCTGAGCTTCACGCAGACTATTTGATAAAGCTATAAAAATTACCCCATAAATAGCAATGAAAGCCATTTTGATGACCGCAGCAGGTGCGCTCAATGTGTTGCAGCTTGCCGACGTAAATGAACCCACAATTCAATCACCTACTGAAATTCTAGTACGCCTTAGAGCCGCAGGTATTAACCCTATTGATACAAAATTGCGTAGTCGTGGCACATTTCATCCTGATCGCTTACCATCGATTCTTGGCTGTGACGGGGCGGGCATTGTCGAAGCGATCGGTGCAGGTGTGACTAAGTTTAAAGTGGGTGATGAGGTGTACTTCTGCAACGGGGGCTTAGGCTCGCATCAAGGTAATTATGCGGAACTAACTACAATTGATGAAAAATTCGCTGCCCATAAACCTCAATCCCTCAGTTTTGAAGAAGCGGCAGCAGCTCCACTAGTTTTGCTCACCGCATGGGAATCTCTATATGATCGCGGTAGACTCGGTGTCTCAACAAGTCCCCATGTTCTAATCCATGCAGGAGCAGGTGGTGTGGGTCATGTGGCAGTTCAACTAGCTAAGCTCAGAGGCGCTAGTGTTGCGACTACGATTGGCTCTGAAGCTAAGGCAAGGTTTGTGAGGGGGTTAGGTGCAGATTTAGCGATCTCCTATAAGCAAACTGATTTTGTCGAAGCGGCGATCGCATGGACAAATGGTGAAGGTGTCAGCATTGCCTTTGATACTGTCGGAGGTAAATTAATTGAGCAAACTTTTCCTGCGGTGCAAGTCTACGGCGATATCATCACCATTCTGGAGCCTCCCACCAATATAAGCTGGAAAGTTGCGCGTACTCGCAATCTCCGCTTTAGTTTCGAGCTAATGCTAACACCAATGTTACTTGGGCGTGATGATCTGCAAATTCATCAGTCAAACATTCTCGCTGAATGCGCTCAATTATTTGATTCTGGCAAGCTCAAGATTCATGTTAGCGAAGTATTCAAATTGGATGATGTCGCCAAAGCTCATCAATTATTAGAAGCCGGTTCTATGACAGGCAAACTCGTACTCACTATCTAACAGTAAAAGGGCTAAGCCCCTTGACTGTTAACGAAATGTTGCCAACTGAACCATTTGCTTCTCATTGGTAATCGTCATTACCTGACGTTTAGAATCAATAACAATCCACCCCTTATCTTTGAGTTTTTCTAGAACTTTATTCGTATCATCTGGATTAACTTCTGACAAATCCGCAATGTCGGAAACAGGTAAATTAAAGATTTCCACCCCCGCATCAGTTTTATTACCGTAGGCATCTCCTAAGCCCATCAAAATTGAGGCAACTCTTACTGCTGGTACTTGCTGACGTAATTGTGTCCGTTGGTTAGTTTTGCGTAACCGTCCCACCATTAGTTGCAACATACGATGGTGTAGTTGCGGATCTTTAAACAAAAATTGAATAAATTTTTGAGCATGAACCATAAGCACACGCACTGGTGTAAAAGCAACCACATCGGTAGAACGTGGAGACTCGTCCAGAATAGCCATCTCCCCAAAAAAATCACCCTGAGCTAGCACAGCTAGAGTTGTTGTATCTTGACTGCGAACAAATCTCACTTTTACCCAGCCAGAGAGGATGAAATAGACTGCATTGCCCCAAGCATCCTCCATCAGCACAGCTCGTCCCGCAGGATAATCTCGTTCTACTGCTTCTGCGAGAAGCCATTCTAAAGTCTCAACATTAGCGGCATCAAATAGTGGAAATAGCTCTTTGAAGATATCCGTTTGCATGGGAATTTTTTTAAGACTGAATCTTGTAAGAACTTGAGTATAGACATTTTTGCCTAAAACTATTATTAGTACTAAGAATGATGCAGGCAAGATGCCTGCACTACAAATTCAAGGTAAATTTTCTAGAGTATGACTAGTCACAGAAACTAAGCACCCATGACTTCATAGCCAGAATCTACATAAATAATTTGCCCTGTTACAGCACTAGACAGATCGCTACCTAAGAAAGTTGCAACATTACCAACATCTTCAGGAGTCACTAAACGACGCAAGGGAGCAGTTTCTTCATAATGATGCAACATTTTGTGGAAATCGCCGATCGCCGCCGAAGCTAAAGTCCGAATTGGACCTGCGGAAATTGCATTAACTCGGATGTTGTCTGGTCCAAGATCAGAAGCCAAGTAACGGACATTCATTTCTAAAGCTGCCTTTGCTGCGCCCATAACATTGTAATTAGGTACAACTTTAGCCCCACCAATATAGGTGAGAGTGATCACACTACCGCCATCTTTCATGAGGGGTTTTGCTGCTCGACATAGGTGGATCAATGAATAAGCACTCACATCCATCGCTAGTTGAAAACCTGCGCGGGAAATATCTGTAAAATTGCCAGACAAATCTTCTTTATTAGCAAATGCGAGACAATGCACCAAAATATCGATTTTCTGCCATTTCTCTGCTACTGAAGCAAAGAGAGTGTCAACCTGTGCGTCATCCTGAACATTGCAAGGCAATAAAAAATCTGGTGTCAAAGGATTAGTCAACTCAGCAACTTTACCTTTGTTGCGATCACGATCATCTGGCAAATAAGTTATACCAAGCTTTGCACCAGCTTGGTGTAACTTTTGGGCAATACCCCAAGCGATCGAGCGATTGTTGGCAATCCCAGTCACAAGAGCAGTTTTCCCGCTCAAATCTAACAAACCCGTCATGTATGTTTCCTAAGGTGAACCAGCATAAATAAGCTTTGATTCAAGCTTACCTTAAAAGCCCATCGCGTTTCTGGCAATCAGACCAATAGCATTTTGCATGAGGTTGAGTGCTAAAAAGGCAAGGATTGGTGAGAAGTCCATGCCACCTAGAGGAGGAATAATAGAACGAAATAAATTTAAATATGGGTCAGTTACTTGGCTGAGGGTGGCAAAAGGCTGTTTATACCAATCAACGTTAGGAAACCAAGTCAATAAAATACGAATAATGAGGAGTATTGAATAGATTTGGAGAAACTTACCAACTGTATCAACAATAATAAGAGATGGCATAGGAGTTTGTTAGGATAGAGAATAGTAAAATAAAGTTGCTAACATTATTCTAATGAATACAGTCAAACTCTGGTCTTTTTGTTATTACTTTTACTAAATCAAAACAAGAGATTTATGCTGGAACCACACATCTCTTGTTTATTTGTCATCAACATTCAAATCACGCAAAGACTCAGCTGACGCTTGCTTACGACCATTCTTACCCTCAGTCATCGCCAGTTCTTTACTGACCGAATCGATCGCAGCGTTAAGTTGGGCAATTTTCTTTTCGAGGTTACGACGAGCAAATTCATTAGAAGTCTGAGGTTTATCAAGTAGTGGATCTCCTCCTAATTGACGATCAACAGTTTCATCCTCTGGTTCAGTGAGTTTAAGAGCCACCAATGCGCCAATAGCGCCGCCGATAGCAGCACCGAAGAGAAAACCTCCCCAAAAATTACCTGAATTATCTGCCATAGCTTTGCCCTAACGATCTCAACAACCATAAATATCGAGACTTTGAGGTCATCATACCATTTTGATTAGCTCTGTAGATATGAAACTTCTAGTAGTTACTATTTGTAGGACTTACGCATTGGGTAGATGTGGTGCGGGCGAAGCCCGCACCACATCTACCTTAAGCCTAATAAATTCGTTCGGTTTGCGATTGTTTCCCTGCCTTGATCGGCAAAACAATCCTCTACATTGCTTGTTTGAAAAGCGCTATATAATGCACCGATAGTTATATTTCTTTATGCCATCACTATCGGTGCTTTGATTGACAATAACCTAATTCAATTTTTTAGGTTTTAATTCTATTGGCGTAGCAGTACTTTTATCTAATTCATTGAGAAATTGGTCATATGCAGATTGGTTGAATTCTTCAATTGGCAAACCTTCCTGATCCTTCTTCTCAGTGACAAATACTACATGTTTTGCCAACCCTATTTTGAGTAGTTCGCTGCGCTCCAAGATGGCAGTAGCATCGTTAGGATTATTGGATAGCCAACTATCGTAAGTCTCGATCGCATCATACCAATAGAAATTTTTGGCATAGATTCTGGCTTTTTCCAAGTCATTCTTGGCTGTAGTGATTGCTTTTGTCACATTATCATCAGACTCAAGACGAATAACGGCAAAGGTGTTAGATTCGCCATTGTTATAACGGATTTGCCAACGCTGTTCTTTTTTCTTAACTAGGGCAGGCGCATTCTCTGGCAAGGTGAACTTGTACAGCCCAAATGTATCAGCTTTCACTTCAGCCGTAAAAATAGGTTTGGATGATGTTTCATTGCCATCACGTAATAGGAATGTGAAAACTATGGGAGTGTCTTTGCGGGTTATACTTCTCGTTGAAGAGATTGATGTAGATTGTTCAGGCTTTATTTCTGGAGGATTAATCCATAAAAAGAATGTAGGGCGAGCAGCTAGGGTTTTTGCACCATCATTGGGAACTACCAGAATAATTGTAGGATTCACAGGGCTACGGGTAGCCCCACTAACCCCTGATGATTTCGGTAGACCTAAGCCATATTGAGCAAAAGCCGCAGGAACGAAGCTTAGGGAACTAGCGACAGAAGTTAGACAGACTGTACTGAGACAGATTGCGCTTAAAGCGATCGCTTTGATGTTTGAGGTTTTAGTTGCAATCCTAGTCAAAATCATTGGTGTAGTCTTCCTATTCAGTTATACTTTCTAAATTTCAGCAGCAGACAACATTAATTCACACACTATACTTAGACGTTGGTTAATGTATGTTTCTAAAACGATAAGTAAAGCTAACAAGTTCCCTAGTTACAAAAATACTTAAAAAATGTTTATAGTTTAGGAATTACAGCACTTTGCGCTTACTTAAAACTCGTAAATATTTTTAAAACTGGCACCTTGTGGCACTTTTAAAAATATTTCTATACTACTCGAAGCTTGGCTCTTCTGAGTATATGGGGATAAGCAAATTTAATGAGAAAGACAAGCAAGTAATCTAGACCTAAAGTTTGTAAAATTCACAAAACCATAAGCCTGCCGTTTAATTAGTTTGATGCGGTTATTAATACCCTCCATCACACCACTAGAAGTATGGTTTAAAAAGTAATTACAAATATTGTCTAGATGATTACGAATGGTTTCTAAAACTGCTCCAT